>Ga0209092_10005396_pt1 | contig 10368 bp, 6 predicted proteins | sample FraStrMetagenome_FD_187446 | JGI IMG/M metagenome (GOLD analysis project Ga0209092, IMG submission 187446) | Marine eukaryotic phytoplankton communities from Arctic Ocean - Fram Strait ARC3M Metagenome (SPAdes) (version 2) | ecosystem: Environmental > Aquatic > Marine > Oceanic | place: Fram... | reverse complement strand
AGAAAGACTCTTTATCACTGTCATACATTTTCATCGATTCCACATCCTGCCCCCTGTCTTTAGTTTCAATAATCCACTGATCAAGAGTCTTTCTCATTTTTTGCAAAATTTTGGAGTGTTTAGGTTCCCCTGCCAAATTTGTCAGTTCCCAAGGATCGTCTTTTAAATCATAGAGTTCTTCTTTGGCCCGCTTAGGGGAAAGCAATAGATTCTTTTGCAAATCACTAAGCTTACCTTTTTCTCCCCAATCGCGAATGGCTATATATGTATCCTTATTGTCTTTATAGGCGCAGGCTTGCAAATGAGGACGATCCGGGTATCCGTTTCGAATGTACTTATAGCGCAATGTTCGTACCGCCCGGATACGGTCATAAGTCTCATCGCATCGATCTCTAGCACTTACCGCAAATTTTCGTTTGACCGCCTCAGGACCGAAGAGCGTCCGGGCTTCCATATACTTAGGAATATCAATACCCGCGAAATAAAGAGAGGTGGCAGCCAGATCGATATGCAACACTGGTTCTTTTCTTACCGTTCCACCTTTGACCCGATTAGGAGCATGAACAAAGAAAGGAATCATCATTCCCTCATCATAACAAAACTGTTTCCCCCGTGCATGACTGACCCCATGATCAGTAATGAAAAGGATTACTGTATTTTCAAATTCACCCTCCTTTTTTAAACGATCAACAATTTGACCAACCTGAAAATCCATCAGGCTGAAGGTGTCCAGATAAGCGGCCCAGTCTTCGAGAACCACCGGATGCCTTGGGTAGTATGGTGGCAATTTAACATCGGCAGATTTAACATGAGGAATATCTTTTGACGCCCGGGCCTGGGAACGGGCCTTCCCTCCACTAAGGCAAATCTTTGCGAAGAAAGGTTGCTCCTTCTTTCGACCTGACCATTCGGCTGAATCAAAAACGCTGGGGTTCCATTCAAAATTATAGTCCGATTTCCCCAGTCTATTTTTATGTTTTGGGCTGGCAGTACCTGCGGCTGGCCCACTTGAACCTAAACAGGTGTAGTAACCGGCGTCTTTAAATAATTCAGGGATTAATTTGATATGGTCCGGTTTCTGAATTTTCACTTCACCACGCCCGCTTCGGTGATGATGTGCTCCAATACTCGTCTGAAACATACCGGTGATCAATGCTGAACGGGCAGTTGAACAGACGGGTGCGGTGACAGAGGCATTGGTGAAGCGAATTCCATTAGCAGCTAATCCATCCAGCACCGGAGTGTGGACAAGTTTTTCTCCATTAAAACCGTAGTGTTTTGATTGGTCCTCAACAACCAGCCAAAGAATATTGGGACGATTTTGTTCCGCACTTAAAAAGCTAAAACTTGAGAAGGTATAATAAAGAAAGATTAAAATTAAAACAGGTTTCATGACCCGCATCTTAATTTCAACTTACGCATTCAAACAAGTTTATAAGATCCCTTAAACTCACTTCTTCAAGTGAATGAAGATACCAATTTGCATCTTTAAGACTAGACGCGTTATGAATTGCAGTGATTCCCAAAACCTTCATGCCTGCGTTTTTTGCGGATGACACTCCATTTGGGGAATCATCAATCGCTAAACAATCTGAAGGAGAAATCCCCATCCCTTCAGCAGCTTTTGCATAAGTGGCGGGGTCAGGTTTTGTTTTAGCTACATCATCGCTGGTAACTATGGACTGAAATAACCCGTTTAACTTTCCTCCCGCCAGAGTGGAAAAAGCAGCTTCCACATCGGACCTTCTTGACCCAGTGGCCAATCCAATCGGAAACTTCTCGGCAACCGAACAGACTAATTCAATAGCTCCCGGCATTGCAGTAGCTGATTCCCCAACCAGTCTTTGATAGGCTACAGCTTTCTTTTTCGACCATTCCTGAAATAAGGATTCATCATATTCTATCCCGGAAAACTCAGCCAAGCGTCCCATGGCAAAGCGTTCATCCCCACCCGTACACTTGGTAAGAAAAGTTTCATAGGTTTGATTCATCCGCTCTCCCATTGCTTCGCAAATCGCACTGTAATGAGTGTGTTCGCTTTCGATAATTACACCGTCCATATCAAAGACGACACCCTTCAGTTTGGCCGTCATATGATTAGGAGATCAAACTTGAAAAACCCTCAGGCAAATACATCCATCACGGGGTTTGCCTTGTCTCCACCTACTAGAAATGGACGACCTGATGATGCTTGAAATTTTTCTTGGAGGGGAAGACCCGCAGCCCATCCGATGGTTGCATGAAGGTCCGGAACCGTGACCGGATCATTCGGCAATGCTCCGTCTTGATCGCTTGAACCATAGACATAGCCCCTTTTTACCCCACCACCTGCTAAGACAGAAGAGTAACAGATTGGATAATGTCCCCGTCCATTACCGCTGTATTGGGGCTTGCGACCAAACTCGGTGGCCAGAACCACCAATGTTTCATCCAGTAATCCCCTTGCTTCCAAATCAGCAATCAAGGCAGCATATGCCTGATCCAAAGGTGGACTTAAATCTTCCATTTCACTTTCGAGGTTATTATGCATATCCCATCCATCGGTTGCTACCTCAACAAACCTGACTCCAGTTTCAACAAGTCGACGAGCCAGCAAACACCCCTGGCCAAACTTATTTAAACCGAATTTTTCGCGAGTAGCACTGTTCTCTTTTGAAATATCGAATGCATCGAGATCCTTACTTTTAAGTAATCTCAGTGTATTATCGTAAAATTCGCGATAGGACCTGACATTGTCATCCTGGTAGCGTGCTGAAAAAAAGGAGCTTAACTTCTCAGAAAGTTTTAATTTATTTCCCAATGCCTCGCTCCCTCCCCGCGTAGCAATGTTTCGAAGGCCGGTATCGGGATCGAGAATGGGAATCGGACTGTAGGCGGTCGGAAAGAATCCATTCCCTTGTTTGGGAGAAGTATTGATACAAGCAGAGGACGGAAGTGTATCATGACTTGACCCAAGATAGTGCTGTGACCACGCCCCAAGATTTGGATGTTTAACGGTATTACGTTGGGCAAAGGCAGTGCGCATAAAGTATTGAGCCGGTCCATGAACTCCAATTTTTGCAGTCATACTCCGGATTAAACAAATTTTATCTGCAATTTTCGCAGTCTTAGGAAGATATTCCGTAACCTGAAAATCTGCTTTTGTTTTAATCGCTTTGCCGGGTCCTTGGGTTTTTCCACGCTTCGGGTCAAAGGTATCAATATGGCTCATCCCTCCTCGGACCTGCAAAAATATTATTCTCTTCGCTTTTCCAAACCCAGCTCCCAAAGGAAGCGAGTTGGAAGCTTTTAGATTAGGAAGAACCGTTAAGCCAAAAACACCAAGGGCACACTGTTCGACAAATTGTCTTCTAGAAAATTGAAAAGGTTTCATCATATAAAATTAATTGTTTTACTGAACAAAGAGAAATTCAGTGGAATTAAATAATGCCCAACTTAGGTCCTCTTTCTTCATTCCCTGAGCAAGAGCTTGCTCTATTGCATTCATTTCATCAGGAGTAGGCGGGCGACAGAAAAAGCTCAAAAAAAGAAACTGAACGGCTGACTTAAAATCTCCTGACCTTCTAAGCATTTTTGAAAGCCTGGCATCTCGATCATATAATAAGCGTTGCACTCCACCATTCATCAACATCAGAGCCTGAGGAATACTTCCTTCAACACTGGAGTCATTTACCAAATCCCGGGATGACTGCCCAAACATTCTAAGAAAATGATTCTCTGGAGCAGGTTGAGAGAGTTCAGAAGCTCTTAAGAGAAAGTAATCATTCATTTTGACAGGTCGTTTCCCGTCCACAAAGTCCGCCTCAACAATTCTCTGGTTTGATTTCAAATAACCATTGTTTTTCATTAATAAGACTTTCTCCCGAACTTCATCTGGACTCATTTGTTCATATGGAAAATCATAGCGGGTAACCCTGTTTGACCGGTCGACTTTATAATCATCAAGGGAGCTGCCCAATACAAGAGCAAGAATCGAGTCCCAAGCTTGCTCGGCAGACATTCTCCTAAGAACCGGCCCGGGGAAAAGGTAATCTTCAGCATCTCCAGAGCTCGGTGTTACGCTCGATACCGCCTGATAGGCTTTGGAATTTAGAATTACTCGCTGAAACTCCCTCAAATCAAAATCTGCCGCGACCATGACCTTACCGAGCAGTTGTAGTAATTCAGGATTTGAAGCTTTCGTGAGATCATCTAAATCCTCCAATGGTTCCTGTACACCTAAACCAAAAAATCTCTTCCACAAGCGATTCGCAATGGCAATGGCAAATCTAGGATTTTTTTTATGGGTAAGCCATTCAGCAAAATTCTGTCTCAATTTACTTGGGTCTGCTTCATCAACTTTTACAGTTAGCTCTTCATCGTCCCAGACAAAAAGCAAAGGATCAACCTGACTTCCCGGTTTAACATCGCTGTAGGCATAATCATCGGGAAACTTCAATGTCTGAGACGATATTGTGTGAACTCGGGCCAGGTTCTGAGCCACTGCAGATGCAACATCTTGCTTGGTAATGCTTCCGTCCGGTAACTTTAATCGATTCCCCACTTTACGCGGATCTCGGTCACTCACATCGGTGGCCCCAAAAAAAGCAGCTAATTCATAAAATTCACGCTGGGTCCAATCTGCCAAAGGATGATCATGACACTGGGCACAGGAAACATTTGCACTCAGAAAAACATTGAGTGTATTGGACAAGTTATCCAAAGGCATTCCCGGATCTCTAAGCAAATAACCTGTAGGACCGGAACTGGCCAAAGTGCCCTCAGCGGTAAGCATTTTATAAACGACTTCATCCCAACGAATATTTTGGGCAATTTGATCCTTTAACCATCTTTCATAATGATTGAAATTACTCCTTCTTAATTTCCCACGGTGCCTAAGAAGATCAGCCATCCAATTAAAAAGGTGGGACCGATATCCATCGCTTATCAAAAGTTTGTCAATTAACTTTCTGCGTTTTTCAGGATCATTATTTTTTAAAAAACTACTTGCTTCTTCATCGGTCGGGATTCTCCCGGCCACATCAAGATAAATTCGCCTAACAAAAACAAAATCGTCTGTTTGCTTATTTGGCTGAACCCCGTTCTTAATTAATCTATTTCCAACGGTACGATCAATCCAAAGAGAAGCCGATTTAATCTGATCCACCGACATCCGAAACTTTTCATTAGGCTCGATTTGGGGGGAATTTACTTTGGGAGGCAGGTCTTCAACATGCTGCGAAAAAACAGGACTATCTATTTTTACTTCTCTAGCCTTCCGATTTTTTTTCTTTTCTTTTCTCTTGGTCTCAGTTCTTTTTTTGGTATCAAAGGGCTCTGCACTTATAAAATTTGATGTACCAAAATTACAAAAACAGAAAACAAGTAAATTTAGCAAAAGGAAACGTAACATAACTATTTAAAAAGGTTGTAATCTGTGTATAGCGTTAATTTTAAAAAAGTTACGGTTAAAATTAAAAGTTTTATTTTCGCATACGCTTTGCCCAACCATGCAAGTGAATCAAACAAAGAAAAGTTGAGATAAAAAGGTGCTTCATAACAGGCAAGGTGGAGTATTAATAATTACATGTAATTAAAATTTAATTATTAAGTAGAGTTAAGTCCTGTAAGCGTTTAGTGAGCTTGGGTTTTTCCATAAAAATATTTTTTCGAGAAAGCGGTGAATCATTGATTCTATAATGATCATAGAGTTCTATTCCAATGAGTCGTTCTTTATCCTCTGTTTCCGGAAAATCACCTTCCAACCAATGATGATAACGATAACCCTCTTGGTGATAAATACTAACGCCCGTGACCTTCTTCTTTGCTTCGCCTACTACCCTTGGCAACACTGTTCGAATATACTCTCGATGAGAGAGCTTTGTGTCATGCACACATGCTTTAAAGCTCCTTCCGTCAATCTTCCGAGGAACAGGCAATGAGCACATTTCTGCAATTGTTGGGTATAGATCGACCAAGCCCACGATCGCCTGACTCAGTCCGCCATTTTTTTGGCCTTGGTAGTGAATCAAAAGAGGTACAAGAGCATCTTTTTCATGTAGAGTATTTTTAGCCCAACGATCATATTCACCCAGTTTGTAACCATGATCTGATGTAAAAACAATTATCGTGTTTTCGTACAATCCTTGGTGCTTTAATTCTTCAATCAGTTCACCCACTAAAAAATCCACATAAGAAACGCAGGCACTATAACCATGAACAATTTCTTTCTTTTTCTCTTCGGGAAGAGTGTAAGAATCATATTCTTCAGTATCTGGGTGAACTTTTAAAAGACCATTGGAACCGGAAAGAGAGTATTCAAGAATATCATTCGGCTTAGGAACATTTGCCAATTTCAATAGTTCGCGATTATAAATGTCCCAAAATTTGGCAGGGCTTGAAAAAGGTGAATGAGGTTTTTTTATACCCAAGGCCATAAAAAAGGGCTTCTCTTGCGTAGCCTTGTTGTACTTCTGCAACCAATTAATTGCATTTTTAACAAGGACTCCATCCTTGTGCTCAAAAACTTCAACTTCTGATTTTTCAGTAATGAAAGTTTTATTTTTTGTAGATCCATCTTTTACTTTGATTTTCGACCCATCGCGACCTGCATTCTCAAAGATGACATCAAAATCCACTAAAAACTCGGCAGCGTCAGCTTGAACATTATTATGATATATCTTTCCGCCTCCGACGCATAAATACCCATGCTTTCTGAAATAGGCTGGCATTGTCATAATAGACATCGTTTTTGCCTTTTCATGAACCTTTGAACTTTTGCCTGCTTTATTAAAAGTAATTCCCGTATTGTCAGGATATTTACTTAACATTAAGGAAGCTCGTGAAGGGCCACAGAGAGGGTACTGGCAATAGGCACGATCAAATAAAGTCGATGTTTCCGCCAATTTACTTAAGTGGGGAGTCTTAATTTCATCATTACCATATAGTTGCACCTGCTTCATCAGGTCATCCGCTATAATGAATAAGACATTAGGAGATTTTACTACTTTTTCATTCTCGTTTCTAGTGGCATAGCGGTTCCGATCGTATTTTTTAAGATAAGTGGCATTAGGATGATTTGGAATATCCTTACTTGTATCCATTTCCTGACGGTTCTTCTTTTTTCTCTTTCGTTTCGTATCAGTTTCCTCGCTTAAGTCCTTAGGTACTGCTTCAAGAATACTGAAAGCACCAAAATTCAAAGTAAACAGAAGAAGGCAGGCTGGTATAAAAAAACGAATCATGAGCAGTGTGTAAGTAGTATGGCTTACTAATCAGAAGATTAAATTAGACTTAATGTAACAAGAAAAAAATTGTGATAAGAAATAAAGTACCCCAATGGGGGCTTAATAAATTTAAATCTATTAACTCATGGAACTCGAAAAAGTTGCATAATAAATAAATGAGACAGCATTACTTCCTTTTACGCTTTGCCCAACCATGCAAGTGAATCAAACCAAGAAAAGTTGGTTCCATAAGATTATCATTCCATTTCTTTCTCAAAACATCTAGTTCTTGCACCCTCTTTGGTCTCTCTTTTGCGATGTCTTTTTGTTCTCCAATATCATTGGACAAATCATACAGTTGAGGGGCGGCACCCTTCCATGGAATTATAATTTTTTCATTTCCATTGCGAACTGCAAAGCGATTCCGGTCAAATTGTCGAAGATAGATCGTATCATGAGGTTTCGATTTATTCTCACCATTTAAAAAAGGTATTAAATTTACACCATCCAATGGTTTATCTTTTGAAACCACCGCACCCGACAGCGATACAATAGTTGCTCCCAAATCCAAAGCACTAACGGGATTTTTATAGCTTGAACCCGCAGGTAGTTTACTCTTCCACTGGACTGCAAAAGGGACACGAAACCCACCCTCCCATGCATCACCTTTGTTTCCACGAAGCGGAGCGTTAGTCGAAGCGTTTTTAGTCGTGGGTCCTCCATTATCCGAAAGGAAAGCTACGATCGTATTCTCTTCCAACCCATACTTTTTTAACTCTTTGAGGACTCTTCCAACACCATCATCTACCGCACTGACCATCGCAGCGTAAGTTTTTCTTTTTTTATCCTTAATTGCAGGAAATCGATTCAGGTATTCCTCCGTCGCTTCAAGAGGGGTATGAGGTGCATTGTAGGAAAGAAAAAGAAAGAAAGGCCATTCCCGGTTTCGTTTAACAAAGGCAACCGCTTCATCTGAAAAATCATCGGTTATGTATTTCCTGGGTGGCACCGGCTCATAATTCTTAAGCAACCAAGTCCGATAACTTTCCGATTCACCCTTTGCATCCTGACTCCTCTCGATTGTCAGCTTTTCCGGAAAGTAAGTGTGACCACCACCTAAGTGCCCATAAAACTCATCAAACCCTCGTTTCAAAGGATGGCTGGTAGGAATATGAGCACCCAAATGCCACTTCCCAATAATCCCTGAGTGATAACCAACAGGTCTAAGCAATTCAGCGATTGTTTTTTCTTCTCGGGTAAGACCCATATCTGGATCATGCGGTTGGTATTGAGGATTCCTTTCAAATCCAAACCTCTGTGGATACCGAGCAGTTATGAAACCCGCACGTGAAGGCCCACACACCGCGTAGGCTACATACCCACTCGTGCAACGAACCCCATTTTCCGCAATTGAATCGATATGGGGTGTGGGGATATCCTTACATCCATTGAATCCCACATCTGCGTATCCAAGATCGTCGCACATGATTACAATCATATTCGGTTTGGCTTTAGCAGTAACTCCGAATAGGCCCGAGAATGGAATGATGAAAAAGAGAAGGATGTTCAGAATTCTGAATGACATGATTTTCTAATTGATGTGAGAAATTGAAAGAAATTCGAAACTAAAAATCTTCAAGGCTCTAATGCAATGTCTTAATAGGCTTGCAACCCACTTAAATTATGAAGAAAAAGTAAATTTTATCCCTTTTTCACTAGCCCTTGTCCAAGCCCATGCTTAAAGAACATTATTTGGTAATCATTCTTTTTTGGTTCATTTTGGCCCAAGCCTCAGCAAAGCCAAACTTTGTTTTCATTCTCGCTGATGACTGTAGTTATCTGGATATGGAAATTTATGGGGGTCCGGCAAAAACTCCTTCCATTAACAGGCTTGCTCAATCAGGTTTGACTTTTAAACGGTGTTACCAATCGGCTTCAATGTGCTCCCCCACCCGGCATTCTCTTTACACCGGTCTTTACCCGGTCAAAAACGGAGCTCATCCCAACCATGCCCGAGCTTATGAGAATGTGAAGAGTATCCCCCATTTTCTATCGAAGCATGGCTACCGGGTTGCTCTGGCAGGTAAAAAACACATCGAACCTCAAGCTGTTTTTCCATTTGAATACATAGATGAATTTGCAGACCCAATTAATGAAGATGTACCAGTAATAGAGGGATGGAGGTATCCAAAAATTTTCGATTTAATCAGGAAATCGAATTCCACTCAGACCCCATTCTGTCTCTTTTTATGTTCCAATGAACCACACGGGCCCTACACCAAAGGAGATTCCACTCCTTATAAAGATGTGAAACTCTCCCCCCAACAACTTGAATTACACCGTGACTCCTACGCCAAATACCTAGCTGAAATTACCTACTTCGATGGGCAGGTCGGTGAGGTCATGTCCATGCTTGAGCAACTTGGATTGAATAAAAATACCCTGGTTATTGTCGCCTCCGAGCAGGGAAGCTCTTATCCATTTGGAAAGTGGACCTGTTATGAAATGGGGGTGGCAAGTGGGCTGATCGCATCATGGCCGGGAATAATTGAACCGGGAACCCAGACCAAGGCAATGGTTGAATATATAGATATTGTGCCCACCATGCTTGACGCGGCAGATATCGATGTTCCCGAGATTATGGACGGGCGGTCATTCCTCAATGTGCTCAGGGGAAAAGAAAACGTACACAAGGATTTTGCCTTTAGCTTACAAACCACAATTGGTGTAAATGGCGTGGAACAACCCTACGGAATACGATCGGTGGTCAATGAGAATTTTCGTTATGTCCTCAACCTTTTCCCGGAGAACGAATTCAGCATTCCTTCCTCCCGGAGGCTTCGCGAAGAAGTCAACGGACTCGGAAATAAGGAGAAAGAATTCTCCAAGCGCTACCTGCAAAGACCCCGTGAAGAACTTTTTGATATTATCCAGGATCCCTATTGTCAGAATAATCTTGCCCAGGAAACAGAACATAAAAAAATAATGAAATTACTAGCCGCTAAATTAGATGACTGGATGGTCTCACAAAACGACTTGGGACGAACAACCGAACTGCAGGCAGAGAGCAGGCAATGCGAATGGAGACAGAAACAAATCCTCCTTCGCGATCAAAAAACTGACTAAGCCAGTTTGACCCACCCCACCTAGTGTCGCAAATAAA
>Ga0209092_10005395_pt1 | contig 10368 bp, 8 predicted proteins | sample FraStrMetagenome_FD_187446 | JGI IMG/M metagenome (GOLD analysis project Ga0209092, IMG submission 187446) | Marine eukaryotic phytoplankton communities from Arctic Ocean - Fram Strait ARC3M Metagenome (SPAdes) (version 2) | ecosystem: Environmental > Aquatic > Marine > Oceanic | place: Fram... | reverse complement strand
ATCATGATCATACCGCCTCGTGGTCCACGAAGGGTTTTGTGTGTGGTTGTTGTAACTATATGACAATGCGGCATTGGATCATTTAAGATCCCTTTTGCGATCATACCCGATGGGTGCGATATATCTGCCAAAAGAAGAGCACCTACTTCGTCTGCTATCTCGCGGAAACGGGCGAAATCAATATCGCGACTGTATGCAGATGCACCAGCGATAATCATGCGCGGATTGCATTCTTTCGCTTTCGCTTCAATAGCGTCATAATTTAATAAGCCGGTCTCCTTTTCAACACCATAAAATTCGGCATGGTAGGTTTTTCCTGAGAAGTTTACTGGTGAACCGTGCGTGAGGTGTCCCCCATGACTAAGATCAAAACCTAAAACCGTATCCCCAGGCTTCATCACCGCGAGATATACTGCAGCGTTTGCCTGCGATCCAGAGTGTGGCTGAACGTTGACATAAGCTGCGCCATACAGTTCTTTCGCACGATCGCGCGCCAAATCCTCGACGACATCTACAATCTCACACCCGCCATAATAACGCTTACCAGGATACCCTTCCGCGTATTTATTGGTAAGGACCGAACCCTGGGCTTCCATAACTTGCTCAGAGGCAAAGTTTTCTGAAGCAATCAGCTCTATTCCATTAACTTGTCTCTGGCGTTCCTGGGCGATTAGGTCGAAAATCGTAGTATCTCTCATGATCAATTTATGAATCGTAAAATTACGGCGAACAGCCGTAATCGCCCAATAATCAGTATGAGTAAGTTTTAAACATTAAAACGGCGATGACCATCGTTCGTTTATATAGATATTATTACCCGTTAGGGTTTTAACAAATGCCTCTAAATCCGCGCGTTCAGTGGTTGTTAGCTCAAGTTTAACCGTGGTTAATCCGCGAACCAATTTTCCGTCTACTGTACGATTATTAACATCAGGTATGACCTCATTGTAATGTTCCACTATGGTAGTGAACTCTAGGAAGTTTCCGGTGTGCATCATAGGGGTATTAATCTGTCCATTAATACCAAAAATATCACGTAGTGAAGGTGAACGTGTATTTGTCGTATCAAAGCCCGCAGGATTTCCCGCTTCTTTATCTACGCCGTTGTTTCCGCTCATTGGATCAATATCAAACTCTGGAGGTCGATGACATCCTGCACATCCAGCTCCTCCTGCCGTTCGTACATTCTGATTATCAAGTTGAGCCGGTGCTCTAAAGAGAAACTTTCCTCGGTTCTCCTCAGGCGTGAAATTCGAATACTGGCCTTGAATATCACCTACTGTCGTGAATCCTTCATCGAACCTTGAATCAAAACTCTCAATAGAGCTCACAAAGTGTTCTAGTGCTTGGGCTAGGCGCTGTTTATTGATTGTAACGCCTTCTTGTTCGAAGGCCCAATCAAAGAGTTCAGAATAGTAAGGCAGTCCTTGCAATTTAGCTAACAAACTGTCCATGTCAGGCTGATCGCCAGTACCACTGAAGCCCATTTCTATATGGTCTTGAATAGGTTGAGTAACTTGGTTTCTTAGGTTTATCGCTCGACGGTCCCAGAACATTGCTGGCAGTGCCGCGAATCTTGTGTTCACTAACCGCATACTTTGTCTTGAGGTCAAACCACCGTCTAACCCTATGCTTTGCTGGGAAGTATCGCCAAAAGCGTGCGACTGAATGTGGCACGAACCACAGGCTATGGAGTTGTTTAGGCTTAGTTGTTTGTCATAGAACAGCACACGCCCTAAGGTCGCTTTGCGATCATCTACATCCCCATCTAGACGATTATCTCGAGTAATATAATCCGGAGCTGTGCTGCTGTAATCTAGAGGAGGCTCTAATGGAAAATCGGCTCCTAAATAAGTGTACGCTTCATCCAATTCAAATACTCCCTCACCCGCTCGACCACAGGCCGACAGTATCAAAAGAACAAGAATGAATTCGTGTTTCCTCATTTATTTAACCAGCTCCATTTCATCGATTAACCAACGTTGTCCTGCAAACTTGTCAATAATGAATAACACGTAACGGCTATCCACCATGATGTTACGACAAATACTCGGATCAAAATTCACATCACTCATGGTCCCTTCCCAAATTCGGTCAAAGTTCAGTCCAATGAGCTCGCCACGGCCGTTCAATACGGGAGACCCGCTATTCCCTCCTGTGGTGTGGTTTGAAGCGATGTTACACACCGGAAGCTTACCATTTTCTGAATACTGACCATAGTCCTTGTTGTCGTACAACTCGGTAAGTTTTGCAGGCATATCAAATTCATAATCGCCCGGCTTATATTTCGCCATAGCACCATCTAAATACGTAGTGGTACCATACGATACGGCATCACGAGGGCTCACCCCTTCAAGCTTTCCGTAGGTCACACGCAAAGTACTATTCGCATCTGGGTAGAAGTTGCGCTCAGGAAACACCTCCATCAGTGCACGCATGTATTCCGCCGAAAGTTCGCCAGCCCGCTGCAACAGTGCATTATCCGGTGAGGCTGCGTAAAATCCTTGGAATGCTGCTGTATTGAAGCTATTTGCCGTCGGAGCGACAATTCCTAAGTCAATAGGCTGATCTTTTGTGGCCAATTCAACCAACGCATCAATCTCATTGTGAACCATAGCTACAAACGTGGCCTCGTCCATATCCCCTAGCAGGTCTGGGAAAGTTTCTAAAGCCATGGAAAGCATAGCTGCTGTGGTTTTTTCACTGACCGTGCGGCTGTAGTTTTGATGGAACTCAACCAGCGCCATATCCGTATCAACGTCGGATTTCGCGCGTTGTAGTTTGCTCATCAATGAGAACCACTCCATACCGTAGTAGATGGTTTCGATAAACTCGTTACGCATTAATTGGCCCTCCGCAATCTGCGTCTTATTCACCGCGATTTCGTTCAACAATCCGCTGTATTTGTCCCAAAGGTTAGCATCTGCTGCAATGCGGGCAGTGAATTCGGCTTCGAGCTTGCGTTTACGATCGATACCTTTCGAAAATTGGACCCCTTCTATCTGACCAATCCATTTTTTCCAACCGTTGGCAATGCGAGCATATTTCGAAGCATACTTTAGCTGCACAGCAGCGTCTGCACGCATTTCAGCATCCATGATCGACAAAAGAACATCGCGGATTTCTACGCGACGTGCATTTTCTACGTTGACTAATTGGTCCATTTCAACCGCCGTCAAATATTCCTGAGTGCGACCGGGATACCCAAATATCATAGTGAATTCTCCGGGGGTACGCGGTGCAATGTTCACTTTCAAGTGCTGGGCTGGTGTAAAGGCACTTCCGTTGTCATCGTATATTCTGAACAAGCTAAAATCCCCAGTGTGACGCGGGAATACCCAATTGTCCGTATCCGCGCCAAACTTACCAATCGAGCTTGGCGGCGCACCTACTAAGCGCACATCGTTGTATTTGATGGTGGCCAAAAGGAAGAATTGGTTGTTATTGAAAAATGGAACCACCTTGTAAGTAAGATTTGGATTGTCCAATTCTTTTGCTTCGATCAAGGCTGCCTCAATATCTTTGAATTTATCTCCGGAGTTCACCAAGGAATTAGTCACTTCTTCCATGTACACCAATTGCTCTACGAACAACCCTGGGTTCTTCAACTCCTCGTCCATAGAACGCGCCCAGAAACCCTCCTTAAGGTAGTTGTGCTCCATCGAGCTCTGCTTTTGGATCTGACCATAGCCACAGTGGTGGTTGGTAAGCACAAGGCCTTTTGAAGAAATGAACTCACCCGTACAGAATCCGCCAAAACTTACGATGGCATCCTTCAAAGAGCTGTGGTTCACACTGTATATGTCTTCAGCGCTTAATTCGCAGCCCATGGCCTGCATTTCTGCGATGTTATTGTTTAGGAGCATGGGGATCCACATGCCTTCTTTAGCAACCAATTGGACACTAAAAACTAAGATTGTGATAAGGGTAACGATTTTCTTCATCTCTTCTATGTAATTTGCGGAGTGTAAATTTAAACAATAGCAATGAAGAAAGTAATGCTTAGTGTTGCAGCTGCGGCGATTTTAGCCTCCTGTGCACCTGAAACGGGCTTTGATCTCACTATAGATGCCCAATCTGCCGGAGATAGTCCTGTCAAATTAAGTCTTGAAAATCAAGAGGTGCTGTACGAAGGGACCTTAAATGCAGGTAAATTGGCCGTTCATATCGACGATTTTCCTCATCAATATGCCATGGTTGAAATTGCTGAGCTCGGAATGCCGGCGGTATACTACCACGACGGAGCGGATGTAACCCTCACAATGGATTCGATAGCAGGTATCGAGGTTGAAGCAGGCGTATTCAACGACTCAGCGGACGCCTTCCGCGATAAGGGAGCCTTCTTTGATGCAACCATGATGACCTTAGAAGATAAATTCCGAAATGCAATGCAACTCAATGATACGCTCGCTACGGAACAGATTCGAGAAGAAGCCATGACCCTTATCGACAGCCAAACTAAAATGACCCTAGACTTTGCGAAGAAGAATGACATTCTAGGTGCGGCGATTATTTTAAGTGGAAATACGAGCAGTTATGATCTAGAAGATTTCCTAGCGGTACGCAATCAAATCAGCGCTGAATACCATGATTCACCGGATTACATAAAGTTATCTGAAAAAATTACTGCCTTAGAAAAATCTGCGGTAGGTGCAACCTTTACAGATTTCAGTCAGACAACTCCTGAAGGTGAAATGCTTAGTTTAAGAAGCGTTGAGGGTAAATTAGTCCTGGTCGACTTTTGGGCGTCTTGGTGTAAGCCTTGTCGTGCAGCAAACCCAGCTTTGGTAGGCCTGTATGATGCCTATAAAGAGCGCGGATTTAACATCATCGGAGTTAGTCTAGATCGCGATAAAAAGGCGTGGATCAAAGGAATCGCTGAAGACGGACTGCAATGGCCACAAGTCAGTGATTTACAGTTCTGGCAAAATGAAATTTCAACTTTCTATGGCATCCAATTCATTCCACAGAATTTACTTATCGACGAAAATGGTGTGATCGTAGGAAAGAATATGGAGCCTGAGGCCCTAGCACTATTCTTGGAGAACAACCTCTAAGACAATCCTTTTCGCCTTCTAAGCAACCATTCTGCGAAGGCAAAAATCAAGAATGCTCCCCAATACCACCACAAGGTGTGTTGGGGAGTTTTTTTTGTCCGCACCATCGATCTCCCAACTAATTCCCAATTATCGAGCGCTATTTGCAACGTGTGTTCATCCGTTGCACGGAACAACTCTTTTTTAGAATGTCTGTCCCAAAACGCTTTGTTAAAAGGCCTGTATTGCTCAATAGAGGCGGGTAAAACAGATATGGTACTTCGCCAGCTATACGGGTCATTTGAAGCTTCCGCATTAATTTCTAATGCGTACGTTCCGGCGTTTGAGAACGAGGTAGAAAAAATATAACCATTGCCTTCTATGGCTATAGCTTGCGGAACATCAAAAATCTCACTATCTCTCGTGATCTTCATTTGAACAGCTGCAGCCTGTGCCAGTGAACGGTTATTCACTACGCTAACGACCCATTCTGCTTCCTGGCTTTGGTAGAGTCTCTCCGGACCGGATACTCGCAGTTCATCAGGTCTTGAGTCGCGCAATAAACCTTTGATTAGCGCACGAAATACACTTCCCGTTTCTGGGTATGCTAAGCCGTTTTGAAACCAATTAATGCCTCGTCCATTCCAGTTCTGTCCTATTCGTTCCAGCTTAATCGTTTTCTTATCCCGTTTTCTAATCGTGTAGTATTCTGGTCCGCCGATAAATGCTAAAGTCTTTGGTGTCCGAATTCTATCCGCAACGCCCTGTGGAGGTTCGTTACTCGAATCCAGCCATAGAATAGGCTTATCTAATTGAGCATCTAACTGTTCAAATACTACTGCACCGCCACCAATAGCTACGGTTGGAAGTTGTTTTAATTGGGTCTTGGCCTCTTTCCAAGAAAGTAAATGATAGGTGAAACCTAATTCTTGAGCCAACCGGGTTACCATCCCAACGTGCGGATGGGGATAGGGAGAAATGACTTGAATCGAATTAAAATAAGGGACTACCTCAATGCTACGTTCAATGACGTCTTCAATACCATTTTTTTCTGCTGTAAGAGTGAGCTGGTAAAATCCAGGACGGTCCGGCGCGATAAAAGCGGCTGCACTTTTGTTTTGAGATTTACCATTGAACGTTGCATGGACGGATTCAGGTCCTGCGTTGAATCTTACCCTGTAATCAAACTTAGCTCCTATTTCTACTCTATCAGGCACGATGACGTTCTTAATGAGCGGTGGACTTAAAAGCGCATTCGCTTCCAGTAAAACTGAGGCCAATGGAGCAGTTCCTGCCGGAACCCCAATATGACCATCTCCTATATATATCCAAGGAAGTTCATCGTTTCGCTCTTGCTTGGAATTAAAATCGGAAAGTATCCATTTTACAGACGCTTTTTTTTCAAAATCGAACAGTACGTCTAAAATCCCATTTACAGGCGATTTCAAAGATGCCGAGGAATCTATTCGCACGGAAATGAGTTGCGGTTGCTCAACGACAACCTGCTCCTCTTGTTCAGGTGCGAACAATGCAAAAAAAAGCATTCCAATCCAACCAAAACGAAAAAAAGCCAACACCCAATAGGGCGTTGACCTCCTTTTATAAAAATACGTATACCACGCAACAGCAAGACCCAATACAAGGGCTAGTATTGCAGCAGTAAGAAGTTTCATTAGGTAAGCATTCCTCCACAAACGTTCATCACTTGACCGGTGATGTAACCGCTCATGTCAGAAGCCAAGAAAAGACATGCATTAGCAACATCTTCAGCTGATCCGCCGCGCTTCAATGGAATGCCATCTCTCCATTGCTGAACTGTATTTTCGTCCAATACAGCTGTCATTTCTGTCTCAATAAAGCCTGGTGCAATCGCATTACAACGAATATTACGCGATCCGAGCTCCAAAGCAACTGATTTTGTGAAGCCAATAATACCTGCTTTTGAGGCGGCATAGTTCGCTTGACCAGCATTACCCTTCACTCCTACGACAGAACTAATATTTATAATAGAACCCGAACGCTGCTTTAAGAAAGTACGTTGCACGGCTTTTGTCATATTGAAGACGGAATTTAGATTTACTTCGATTACTCGGTTGAAATCTTCTTCAGTCATACGCATTAACAGCGTATCCTTAGTAATTCCAGCGTTATTCACTACGATATGTACACCACCGAAATCTTCCACAACTTGAGCAACTAAAGCTTCAGCGTCTTCCATTTTTGAAGCATCTGAACGGTAACCTTTGACCCTAGTACCGTACTGCTGTAGTTCTTGTTCTAACGCTTGTCCTTTTTCGACTGAACTTAAAAACGTGAATGCAACATTTGCACCTTGCTTTGCAAAGGTCTCTGCGATTCCTTTACCAATTCCCTTTGACGCGCCAGTTATAATGGCGGTCTTTCCAGAAAGTAAACCCATAATTATTTTTTAATAGCGGTTTTATTCGACAACAAACCTACGGCAATTCCTTCTTTGTACGCAACAATAAAGGCATTTTCGAAGCCAATTTTCACCACCTTATCTAAATACGATCGAGCTTGTGGAAGATTTGTAAAGCTACCTAATAGTATGTGTTGAACGCCATTGTCTTCCTGCACCTTTAAAAAACCTGAACCTAAATTTAACTCACTGTAATCGTATTTATTAAAAGCACCTACTTGAATGGAATATTCAATACCGAAGGTTGGATAAAGAACAGTGTCTTTAAGTGAATTATTTTGCCACATTTCTACTCTTATCGCACTGAGTTCTTCTGTAGAAGGTTTACTATATTTCCAAACAGCAACTATTACTGCAAGTAATACTGCAATCACAAGAAACGGCCAGCGCATAGTTTTTGCTGCGGTGTCCTGTTGTTCTAATTGAAGTCGCAGGGTCTTATTCTCAGCTTCAAGCTTCGAAATGCGTTCTTTGGTTTTTGGTGATAGAAACTCCATACTGAGACTAAGGTCGTAAAAATTAGATTGCTTTACAGCGGTGCAACCAAGATTCCTATGATGGTACCTATCATAAAAAGAATGGTTTGAATAACAAATCCAACATTGTTTAAAATGACCAAGGTCCAATGCATCTCCCCGAAGCGCTTCCAAGCTAAAGGTGGCTTGCTCACGGGAGCTTTCATACCCTCTTCGTGGGCTTTCTGTTCTTCGGTTTTGACCGCATAAGGCGCATTACAATGTGAACAGATGTGGCCGTAAGCATCGCTTTGGATAGTTACCATATACCAACTACTACAAGAAGGGCACTTTACCTGTTTCATACGAACAAAGATAGCGGTTCGCGGGAACAAAAAAGCCGCTTCCATTGGAAGCGGCTTAATGCTTTATCTAAAATCTTATTTTCCTAATAACTTCGCCATCGCAGTTCCTAAGTCGGCTGGTGAATCAACAACTGTTATTCCACAATCGCGTAAAATTGCTTTCTTAGCTGCTGCAGTATCCTCTGCACCGCCAACAATAGCGCCTGCATGACCCATAGTACGCCCTGCCGGTGCAGTTTCTCCTGCGATAAACGCAACTACTGGCTTCGTCCCGTGTTCTTTAATCCAAAAACCTGCCTCTGCTTCAAGTTGACCACCAATTTCGCCAATCATAATGATTCCTTCGGTCTCATTGTCGTGCATTAAAAGCTCAACAGCTTCTTTTGTCGTTGTCCCTATAATTGGGTCACCACCAATACCAATGGCTGTAGTCTGACCCAGACCTGCCTTAGTACACTGATCAACTGCTTCATACGTCAGCGTGCCCGACTTACTTACAATACCGACAGTGCCCTTTTGGAAGATGAACCCAGGCATGATACCCACTTTCGCTTCTCCAGCGGTCATTACACCTGGACAGTTCGGTCCAATAAGCGTACAATCTTTATCGCTCAAATACTCTTTAACTTTTACCATATCCGCAACAGGGATGCCCTCCGTGATACAAATAATCACTTTGATCCCTGCTTCAGCAGCTTCCATAATACCGTCAGCGGCGAAAGCTGGTGGTATAAAAATAATTGAAGTATCCGCGGCAGCTTTTTCAACAGCTTCAGTTACGGTGTTAAATACCGGACGATCGAGGTGCGTCATCCCCCCTTTTCCGGGAGTTACTCCACCGACAACGTTCGTGCCATACTCAATCATTTGAGTGGCATGAAATGTTCCTTCTTTACCCGTAAATCCCTGGACAATAATGTTCGAGTCTTTGTTGACTAATACGCTCATGTAGATGGTTTTTCTGTGAGTTTGCCACAAATGTACTATCCAAGCTTCAATGGATTCCCTTCTTTTCAAATTTCTTTGCTCATTACTTAACGACGTATCTTTACGGCATGCTTAGAGACGATATTATCTGTGCACTTTCGACACCACAAGGCGTAGGAGCACTAGCCATCATTCGAGTCAGCGGGGCCAATTCAAAGGACCTCCTCTCTCCGTATTTCCATTCAAAGCGCGCGAATAAATCGGGCTTTACCTCGCATGTTGCCTACTTTGGAGACTACAGTATAGCCGGGGAGCACATTGATGAAGTACTCATCACCTATTTTGAAGACGGTAAAAGCTTTACTGGTGAGGAGAGTTTTGAAATTAGCAGCCATGGCTCACCCTACATTATCGGTCGTATCATGGAAAGTTTATTACAAGCAGGAGCCCGTCTTGCGGATCCCGGAGAATACACCATGCGTGCCTTTATGAACGGCAAGATGGATTTAGCGCAAGCAGAGGCAGTTGCGGATCTGATCCATGCGGAGAATAAAACCATGCATGATGTGGCTTTGCGTCAATTGAAAGGTGGGCTCTCCAACGAAATCACCCTTTTTCGTGAGGATTTAGTGCATTTTGCTTCGATGATTGAATTGGAATTGGACTTTAGCGAAGAAGATGTAGAATTCGCTTCTCGAGACCAATTGCTAAAAATGCTCAACAATCTTCTTCAAAAAGTAAGCACACTCATTGATAGTTTTAAATATGGCAACGCCATTAAAAAAGGTATTGCGACAGCCATACTAGGCGCACCAAATGCCGGTAAATCCACATTATTGAATGCGCTCTTGGGTGAGGATAGAGCAATTGTCAGTGCTATTGCTGGTACAACGCGCGATACTGTTGAGGACACCTTCAACTTTGGTGGACTTACGTACCGACTCATTGATACTGCGGGAATTCGCGATACAGAAGATTACGTTGAGCAAATAGGTATTCAAAAAGCATTCGAACAGGCGGAAAAGGCGGATGTCATTTTTTACCTTATCGACTCCACCGCGGCTGAGGATGATCTCGAGCTTCGACTCGCCCATCTAAAAACAAGTGCACCACAGGCCCATTTGTTTGTTTGCATCAATAAATCA
>Ga0209092_10005392_pt1 | contig 10372 bp, 3 predicted proteins | sample FraStrMetagenome_FD_187446 | JGI IMG/M metagenome (GOLD analysis project Ga0209092, IMG submission 187446) | Marine eukaryotic phytoplankton communities from Arctic Ocean - Fram Strait ARC3M Metagenome (SPAdes) (version 2) | ecosystem: Environmental > Aquatic > Marine > Oceanic | place: Fram... | reverse complement strand
TGGATCTTCCTATCTAATTTACATCCAACATAAAAAAAGCTCTAAGTGCTACGGTTCGATTTCGCTATTTCCACATTTTGAACTTTCAACTACGCCCGAAAGTTTTGAAAATTTCGACTCGAATTAAGCAACTTCAATTGGTCCGGAACAACGTCATTAGAAATTTTATTACTGGGTTGGATATTATTATTCGTTAGATCTACGTGACGTTACTGATATAGTAACTACCAATTTGGAAAGAGATTCTTGCAACTGATTCCATCGTTTTTCTATGTGGTTACGCGAGGAATTGCAAAAAATCCAAACCAATTCCCTAAGTACCAGACAGCAGTTAGATATCATTCAAGATAACGCGTATATTAGGAGCAATTTAAACAGCATCATTTCCACAAGTAATCTTCTCGCCTCAGTGGGGACTCAAAGTAGGCATCTTAGTGACGCACACAAGATTAGAATTATTAGGGAGATAGATTTAGCGTGGAACAACATCCGGGACTACTTCAGTTATTTGTTCCCTGTCGTTTGGAAAATCATTGTTGATAGTGACGTTTTGATACAAGGTCTTTCGGAAACAAATCTCCCACCTAATATAAGAGATATTGATCTTAGGATTCAATCGTGCAAGAAAATAATAGAGGTCTCAAAAACTTTGGTATACGGAGGTCCACTGAGAATACCTTTCTCACAAGATTCGAGCACCCGAACCTTATACTCGAAACTTCTTCTTTCGTGTCAAAAATCGGATATTTCAGGTACTAATTTAATTTCTGGTCAAAACAGAATATCTTTCCTACAAAACTGGCTGGAAAAATTAGTGTTAAGACATTCAATCTCAACATACTTTCTTGAACAAATTGGTGCCAGCTCTCCAAATATTTTGATTAAAGCAGATCCAGTTCCAGTCTCTACCGCCAAATTCACCGTTTCTAAGATCCCTATTTTCAAAAACAATATTTGTATCGAATCACAAGATTCAGATAGCTCTCAATCTTCGAGAAGCGCCGAAACTACTTTCTCTGAGTATCTCAATTCGGACAAACATAAAACTCCCAAATTCGTTGGGCTGAAAATTAAATTTGATTCAGATAGTTCAGTTCAAAGTTGCTCATCTGCAGATTCGGAAAATTTGGTGTGGGATCCAGTTTTTAAGAAAAGGAAAAGGAGCATATCCAGTTAAGTTGCATCTCGGAAAACCAGGAGAAGATTGATTCGATACTCTTCGATTTTGAGTAGAACTCAAATTATTTTATCACGGAAAATCAGGAAGATACTTTTTGATAATGAACCTTTCTGATAATCCTGATATTTCGGGAAATGCCGCTAATAGAGATTATTACAATGAGCTATTCTCACCTGATTCAACTTCCTCTACCTCAACATGTATGGAAGAATCAGATGTTGAGGACCATGATATAGGTTCTGATTTTCTTTTCTCAGGTCTATCCATCCTGGATTCTAACACATCACAGGATAATTTAAAATCAGAATACTCCTCCTTCTCCAGATCCACCTTTCATAACCAAAGATCGACTTTGATCCAATCCTCTTCTAATTTGTCAGGGTCAGACATGGACATAAGCTCGGATTCCAGTTCGAACATCTCAGGTGACATTCATTCTGCAGGTTCATATTGCTCTATAGAAAATGATAAATCAATAACCTCATCTTCAGCTGAAGCAGATAACATGCCTCCTCGTGAAGATCAATCATCTGATGCAAGTTCCATCGAAAGTGTCGTGGAACCTGTCATATCATTCTTGGAGGAAGAGGAAATCGAGGATTTATTAGGTGAAAATGTGCAGTTACCGAAGCCAGAGCAGAAAGAAACTCTTGAAAAAGACAATGTCGACATCATAGCTTCCTTCAACGTCCGTAACAAATATGATCACATTACAGCAGCTGAAATGATAATAAAAGAAAAATTGACATTTTTGTCTATTCAGGAGCCTTATGCCAGTTCCCACAAGGCATCGGAATCGTGGAAAGCTTTTCAGAAATTGGAACTTAACTCGGCGAGAATAGCATGTTATGAGACTCCGTATCAAATGATACTCTTTGACTCATGGAAGTGGGGTGGTAGAGTAATTTTACCTTTCCAAAGCCTTCAATACGGTAGAGTCGCTTCCATTGGATTCGACTTGGGAAACTCTACCCAAATAGGCATTATATCCATTTATGCGCCATCGAAGGATAGTAGAAGCACTCAGTTTGAAGAAAATTCCACCCATCCTACCATACATATCACCAACAACCTCGTTCAGAAAATATTATCTAAATGGAAATTGTCTCACCCAAATATGTTAACTATAATTCTGGGTGATTTTCAGGAAACGGTTACAACGTTGAATAAGGACAATCTGGGAAATTACAGGCAGAACCCAACCCCGAATGGAGTACTCCAGGGATTAAGTGCATCACATGAATCCATTGTCAGAAAAAAACTCCCGATTGATACTCCTTATATCACGAGATTTGGGGAGGAAGGGGCTAGGGGGATTGATCATATCTTCTTTCCTTCTGACAAGAAATTCGAAAACCTATGTCTCGATGCAAAAATAAAAAGGGACATCGGAGCTAATTATTTCCCTTCGGATCACTCTCTCCTAACCTGCGAAATTTCAAGATCATCTCAAAATAATAATTGCAGCGGCCTTGATAAGTCCAAATATGATTATGGCAAACTCTTTTCCATCAAATTAAGTCAACATGGTCATTTAGGAAAAGAATTCAAGTTTGATAGTACACAATTTAAAAATTGCCAGAAATATACGAATCAATTCAAGCTCTATGGCGATTTACAACGAATAACTGATAACGATTCCATTCTAACTAATGCTTATATTGGGGATTTAGAAATCAGGGCAAATGCTTTATTTAAAGACCTTTGGAAACATGGCATCTTGCAAGATACGGATGGACCCAAAAATAAATTGGTGGATATCTCAGAAGCGAATGCGGCGGAATTATCCTACATCCTTCAAAAATTCAATTCTGCAGTTAAGACGGTCATGACGGAATTAAAACTAGATGGCGATCAGAATAACAATGATTCCGCCGGAAAAACTAGGGGCAGGCTCAGGAAAAGACGCGGTTTTAAAATTTTCAATAATCTCCCTGTCCCAACAAAATTGCGTTATCTTAAAACGCAGGTGGAAGCAAAGTCGAAGGCTATTCTTAAAAACATCTATTGGATTAAAGAACATCATATCCGCACCACCTTTGGTGACAATGCGAATTTTCCCCCGCAGACTCAATTTTGGAAACAATGGCACGATATTTTAGACGATGATTTGTTGCTGCATCGAGCTAAGGATGTATCTGTGGCCTACGATGTGGAAAACACAGAAAGAATGCTACATATTTCAGCAATGCGACATGAACAAAACAAACGGGAAATGCCAAAAAAAGAATCTACAGAAGATACAACTGGTAACTCCCTCCCTCATGTATCTGATAATGTTACCAGATTACTCAACTTCTGGCTTTCTTCGGGGGGATGCAACCAAGGGTTTAACACTTCGTCGGATAATAAGGTAGTCTCAGGGGGGTCTATAGCTTTCTTATCGGAAAGAATTCAGGATTGGAAATCCCATCTCACATCCCTGAGTAATATAGAAGAATTTGAAAATCTCGATCTGTTACAGCCTCATCAACTTAATCTTGTACAATCAAGTCTTGAGAGTGCGCAGTTAGATATACAGAAATTACAAAGGCAAATAACCAGACTTCAAACCTTTTATAGGCAGGCAACTTTGACTTACTTTTTAGAAAGTAAAAATATCTCAAGCTTCACTAACAAGGTGTCTTTTCGAAGCAGACAGGCACCGGCGGCGCATACATCTATTTGGGATGAATCTCTACAGGACTTTCGAACCTGTAAAGACGAAATTGAAGAACTTGAAGCAACCAGCGCCTTCCATGGCAAGTGGATGGCCAACTCGGCTTCGGAAGAAGTTTGCGCCTTTGCGAAAATCAGAACTGCTGGTAGATTAGGCAATAGAGGTATTAAGCTTAATCCCAATCGGGTGATAACCATGGCTGACATATCTCGTCTTATCCATAATGGCAATTCTCTTCCCCGTCGGATCAAGAAGTCCTTCCTTCGTGCTCATGGACCTCACACTGCAAATCTCTTTAAGGAACCAGATCGGGATAATCCTCATTTCTTCTATCCATTTTATCTGTTGAATAGTGAAGGAGACATTTCGGAAGGAGAAACTCTTGAACGGAACTTTTGGAAGGCAATTGCCACAGTACCAACAAAGGCAAGGTTTGAAGGCTTCCAATTAGCCGTTGTAGGGAGGTTCGATTCTCGATGGAGAAAATTATTATTGAAAATTGTCAAACTGATCTTAATTATGAGATACATCCCATCTTCACTCAAAAAAATGGCTCGGTTCCCTATCCCTAAACCGGGCCGACATAACGAATATCGACCGATTTCGTTATGTCACGATCTGTACTGTTACGTCATGGGGGTTGTGACGTCATATTCGTCAGCGGCTATTGAAAGGGCAGGGATTCTACATAATGGTTTAACAGCGTACCAAAAGGGAAAGGGATGTGCGAACCTGGTAACTACGGAACTCTGCTTTAGAGAAGACTGTCTGGAAAGCCACGTACCCTCCGTGCAAATTGATGAGGATGAAGAAAAATTCTTCGACCGGATTCCGGTAGAAGTGCTACTAGCAGCAATGAGGGTGAACGGGTTCCCTGATCAGGGTTACATCGAGATCAAGGCAAGTGCGATGGAAGCCAAAACCGTTGAGATCATAACGGCTAAAGGCGTCACCTATGCAAGATTTATATGTGGGTTAGAGCAGGGCAACCCTGATAGCCCAACCATCAGCAACCTCGTCATCAAATTTAAACACGACATATGGGGGCACATATTGGATGAAATTAAAGCAATTTTTGAGAGAAACAATGTTGAACATCAGGAAAATTACAAGTTCAATTCTATGGATAAATTGGATGGGCAATTATACTTGTGCAAGATTGGCTACAGTGACGATAATAGCAAGTATATTTCTATTAAGGATGAAAATGATTTATTAGAATTAGTGAAATACTTTACGCAACTTTCGGGTGATATCAGTATGGTAACCAAGATTGGTCGCAAATCAGCAAAATGTGAAATACAATTTTTCAACATTACAGCGAAGTTAGCATTACAAATGGAAAAGGTGTGGAGTACAGCATGGAGTTTTGTAGATGACTCACCTTTAGAAGAGCAGATCCCATTTAAGATCCACTTGAAGCCCCAAGAGTTAAAAGAATTTTATAAACTGTCGAATTTCTTTGACTTATCGGAGGAAGAGCAATTGAATTGGAATGCAATCATCGAAGCACCAGCGCATAAACATCTTGGTTTGTCGAGTACATTATCCGCTGATACCTCAACAGCATGGATGAAAACCTTGGAAAAAATGAGGGAAAAGCTTATCAAATTGAATATACATAAAATGCACAAGCAAGCACAACGAAAATGCTTCAATATGTTAGTAGGAACCATACCCACCTTCGCTCCACTCCAAATGAACTTCCCTAGTAAGGAATTACTAAACTTCGCCAAATATGCGGCATCGTTTTGTCTAAAATCTAATGGCATGTCCGCATCGGATTCAAAAATACGAATGTTTCTTCCAGAGTCTAAAGGAGGTATCGGTATGATATCAACAATGGAGCTGGATATCATTTCTAACGCACGAGAATTTGAGATAACCAGTAACAACAAATCTTTGGATTCCGATGCATTCAGAACACGAATTCGTGCTTTGGACAACTATCCGTTGCATTCGCTATTCTTGAACAAAAATCACGCAAGAGAAGCTATTGCGAAATTAGCTCGATATGGTATTTTTGTACGAAGTTCAGATGAGGATCACATCAATGAAATTCTTGCAGAATTAGGAAGAAATAAAGGGGGAGCCTTACCTCTTTATCACCCAGATTACAAAGATAATTGTACTTTGGGCATTGGCTTAGGAAAGGAGCATAACATTCAATTTATGTACGGAGGCAGGATACATTCCATCCTACGACATCTGCAGGACAATGAGTGGAAGAAAACTGATAAAGTCGTTTCCATGGCGGAATTATGTGGTGTTTCCATCGATAATTTACTTTCGATTAGTTCGAAAATTACGAACAAGAAAGACAACTCATTAGTAAAATTCTTTTCATTCTGGGAGTGGAGAAATACCCACTTAAACAAAATGATATCGATCCCAAGAAAAATGGAGTACTGGAAGTATTATTGCAACCCCCCTGGGAACAACAATGAAGAATGGATAGAAAAATACGCCTGCAAAAATAGGTTGGTTTGGGATAAACACGTTCATTTAATCAATGATGGGAAGGATTTAGCGTTCAACTGTTATACATGGGAGGGAAGATTTCTCAAATTCCTAATGCAATCCAACAGTCCTATCATTGTGGCTACGGATGGCTCCCATTCGGAAACCGCAGAGGATCGCAAAACAACATCGGGTTTCGTGCTTTGTATGTTGGACATAGGTGCGGAAGAAAGTCTGGCATCGGAGAGTGGGCTCACAGAAGAGTTATTCCAATTCTAGGTAGAACTTCTATTCTTCCAGCGAAGTTTGGGACTTCCAACTCTGACATTGCTCATGGGGAGTCGTGTGCTCTATTGATGGCAGAAATGGCGTTACTTAACGTTCCGAGGATAACAATTACGGACAGCAAAGCTATCCGGGAAACGGTGATGAAAATTAGGGATTTGGAACATGAGAATAATGATAGGTCATACATTCGAGCAATAGCTGGAGGCACAGGAAAATTTATATGTGGACTAATGAGAAAACTAACCTTTCAATCTAAAAAGCCACACAATCAAGATGCTTTATCGGGAGCGATGAAAATTATATGCCAAAAGCTAAAGGAGAGAAATAAGCAGTTCCTGGAAATAGCAAAAACTTGGACAGTTTTACCAAATGGAAGTGATGATGCCTCGGAGGTTTCAGGTTGGGAGGTAGAATATTTTGACGATCATATGGAAAAACCGATGTTGAAAGTAAATTCACATCAGTTAAACTCCTCAGGGACAGGAATCAAATCTCCTTCACGATATAGATCAGTCATACCAAATCTGTCAATGTTAAGTGCAAACCATTATGCAGATAGCTGTGTGGAATATGCAAGAACATTCACACACTCACCGTATGATTTAGATAGGCCTTTTCCATTCCTTCGGTTCTTCCTCGCATGCGGACACCAGAATATAGACAGAAATATAAGTGAATTTTTACATGAGTACTTCTCTATATTCAAAGTACGAAAACTGAAATTGAAAGAAACACAAGGCCTTCTATGGAGAATATTACCAGCTACTACTACGTCATGGGACTCCCTAAATCTAAATAAGGGATGGTTACGGTCGTTACTTGGGTTAAGTAGCACGCACACGCGTAAGATTTACAAATCCGAGGTTTATAGGGAATGCTGCAAGGCTAAGTTTAAATCGATCATGTCGGAAAATCCAGCTATCTGTAAAGAACTAGAACAAGCGAAAACAACAAAATTAATTCAAATGCTAAGTGGGTGTTTGTGGTGTAAGGAAACAACACAATGTTCGAATAAAGGCAACAGGAATCACGCATTCTTAGGTTGTCAACATGCAAATTTATATGAATTCAGAAACAAAACATTAAACCTCATCGAATCAAAATTTAGATTATTCTTTGTAGATCTGGAAAAATCAACTAATGCGAAAATGGTTAATACTTGCGTGATCGAGATCGAAAAGCTATTTTCAATTATGCAAGAGACACAGGAAGGGAGATCCAAACCTATTAGCAAAGAAAGGAATAAAAGATACGTTACACTAAAAGGAATTTTTGAACGGGAAGGCCTGTTAAGCGTACAGGATGCTTTGAACTCAAGGAAATTCAACTTTTGTTGTGAAGTTTTTGGATTGAGTCCATGGGACAAGGATATGTTAATTCAGGATAGCAACATTGGAGTAATGGATTGCGCTTGGCTGGGATTTACGCCCAAGGTCGTTGACAGAAAAATGAAATCTTTTTGCAATAAGGTTGATAAATTTGTTTTTCATAAGGAAACGGCAAATGCGTTGAAGAGCAATCTACAACACTCATGGGAGGAGATAAAAACGCTTGTGATGGGAAGAGCAACTGGGCTACACCGATTAATAGGTTCAACAGGAAAGTGCCTAGAGAAAACCTGGAGGAAAGATTTCAATGTCGATATCAATTCATTCAGAAAACTAAAAAAGGAAGGAAACCCGAATGAGACAATCAAGGTATCCAAGAGAAAGGCGGAAACTTGTACATCAAATTCGGCAGATGTGATGGCAAAAAGAAGGAAACGGTCAGAAACAATAAAGGGGAACTCTGTACTCAAAACTTGCAGTGGCATCACATGTAGTAGGAAATATAAAAGTTGGTATCAATTCAACAATTTCGCAACAAACAAGATTAGGACCACAATTAAACAATGTCAAAGATGTGGGCGGTATATGACTGCAATCAAACAGTGCAGAGTAATCATACAGAATATGCTCAACAGTTACGATTATAAATACCTGAATAATTTATGTCTCCTCATCAAGGAAAACCAAGCCGGCATGCAGCACAAATATACAGAGCTCTTTTCATTGATTAATAATTGTCTACAGCACCAACAGCAGGTGAAAAACATAAACGCCAATAAGAGAAGAATATTTGACAGATACAAGTTAATTGGCAACATTTTTTGCATTTCCTTAAAGAAGGCAACTAACAACTTCACCCACATGGACCACAACACCCTTCAACGATCAATTTCTATTTTAAATAAAGTGACGCTATGTAAGGAATCAGACTTCAACCTCAACCGCGAGGCAGAAATTAAAATCAAACTTCTAACTTCAATTAACGTTACGGATTCCGGAAGTAAAGCGAATATCTACATCAAAACAGAAAATACATCAAATAAAAAAACATCATCATCACCTCCACCATCTTTAACATCATCACAACCTCTCAATAACACTCGGACAGTATCAGATCTCAACAAATCCAAGAAAGTCAATGATCCAGGAAAGGCATCAACCATTTTAGAGAAAGAAAAGAAAACTTACCTTCATTTACATCCACAACAATCAAAGTCGATCCATGTAGTTGAAGTGTCTGCAATTAAAATTAGGAACAAAGGAAAATTAGCCCCATTTGCTGCGGATATTATTAGACCAAGCGTATGCCTATTGGGCGATGGCATGATGAAAGCAGTAGAGGTAATTCGGTCATTTAAGATTCCCAACCTATACATTGCCTCAGCGGAAGCCTCCAATCAGATAAATGCTTGGCAATTACACCAAACTTGGACTCAATTTGCAAGAATGTTTGGATCGAAGGATCTCATTGACACCAAACCAAATGGTGCGTACCTGATACCAATGTTTTCAGGAGGAAAAGGAATGGGACATTGGTTTCTTCTTGTTATTCAAAAACTCAGGAGAAGATTTTCGAGGGCATGGTGCATCGATTCAATGGGTAAAGGAAATATTGGGCGAAACCTAAAACAGAAAATAGAAGAAGCTTTTGCACCAGGAAGGTCGACTTTGAAATGGGAAATCTGCGAATCTAGGAGTCAAGAAGAATTGGAATGCGGGCCACGAACAATATTAGCAATGAAAATAATAAAGGAAGGCATGGAGAAGAACCAACCAGTGGAGGACAGCGTACGCCTTGCAGCATTATGGCAACATCCCTATAGTCTTCATACTCCGGTAATGATAAGAGAGGAAGCAGCATATCTGATAAATCAATTTACTCCGGCAATGATAACTGCACCAATACGAATCCGAACTCGGAATAGAAGAAATAATGACCAACAAACAGCAGCTAAGAAAACAAAGCCAGATAAAAGATTTACTTGCATTGAAATCCAATCTTCACAGGAAACGGACTAATCGCGACAGGAGACAGGTTGGGGAAACAGAGGAAAAGCATACCTGGAGTATTGGAGAGCGTATTTGTTTTGCTTGTTTTTGCCTGACATAATTTTGAGTTTCGCTTATTGGGATTTGGATGAAATACGTGGAATTCATGGTAAGTAAGACGGAGGAGAAACCGCCATAGGAAAAAATGGGATGACTTAGGTCATGTTCCACGCGTTCCTGTTTTCTACGGAGAATTAAGGTAGGAATCTCTTGGGACGTGAAGATCGAGGATCCATCTCAGAATGCAGCTTAGTATAACACGTAAAAAATAACATGCCTTAACTTAACGCACTACATTTTCACATCAAATGCCATAGGCTGAGTTAATTTTTAAGAAATATGTTCAGGTAAATCTGTTTAGAGACAATCATACGCATATGATTTTCATATTTTCTAAACAATTGTAGA
>Ga0209092_10005391_pt1 | contig 10372 bp, 21 predicted proteins | sample FraStrMetagenome_FD_187446 | JGI IMG/M metagenome (GOLD analysis project Ga0209092, IMG submission 187446) | Marine eukaryotic phytoplankton communities from Arctic Ocean - Fram Strait ARC3M Metagenome (SPAdes) (version 2) | ecosystem: Environmental > Aquatic > Marine > Oceanic | place: Fram... | reverse complement strand
GAATAAAATGAGAATATCGGATCAACAGATGCTGAGTGCTGGATTTTCAATATAAAGCACCTCAAACTCTACAATAACCATGCAGAAAAGGGGGTCGACTTTAGATTGTAGGCTGCATTCAACTTGCTAGTGCAAGATGTGATATTCCTACACTCATAGACCCTCAATGCCTGGTATGACATGAAGAATGAGATCGTTGACAACGAAGTTGTCTAAAGTGTCATCAGAAACTTTTCAATGTCACTTAATGTACTAAAGAAACGTCCCGCATAGAAGATGACAACACCCGAACTGCGCCAGGGAATGCTCGCCCTCAAGGATCAGCCCAACCTACTAATCGATGCACAGTTCGTTCAAGAAGACGTAGATGTCGTCCTCAAACCCGAAAACTTCTTCAAGCTCCTGAAAATCGGAGAGATCTTCTCAAGTGGTTTTGAAGACTCACAGGCAGTAGAGGTCCAAAATCGCCAAAAATTACTAGAAAAGGCATTCTACTCAGACATAGGCAAATTCAAAGATATGCGAAGCACATACAGTAACACAAGAGGTTTTAGAGATGGCGATGTGGGTATTATCGGCCTCAGCGAACTCTATTTCTTCCCGCAAGACTTAAGCTCTTCTCTCGAAAGCTTCTCTTTAAGAGGTTGCAATTCAGCTGAGAAGGTGATCGTTGAAAAAAACAATGTTTATTTAGCTAACAGGTATAAAGAACAGTCCGTAATCTAACTAACTTCAGAGTGGGAGGCAAAGAAAATGCAGAGTAAGATCATAACAGCTGTGAAGAAATACGAGGTGGCAGAGCAAGGATTGTCCGAAGAAGGTGGAATTGCGATTTTGGAGACCAGAGACACATTTTTTGATAACTTTTAAGAAGAGAAAGAAGAAGACAAACCAGCTGAGGAAGAATTTGAGATCGAGAAGTAAGAAGGCGTACCTGAGATGGTGTTTGTTTTTTAGGCTCCGACGCTTAGAATTACACTTTAAACTGACCAAGTTCTAGAAGACGCAGAAGATCATAAAATGTTAACGATAATCACTGAGATACAAGGATTCAAAGTCGACGTAACCATGCTCAACGAAAATACTTTCATCAAGCTCAACTTGAAAAATATATTGATCAAAGACAACAGAAACGATGAACGCTTCCCCTCCATTTTCAGTACAAGAGATTCTCAAGACTTGGTCGATATCTCCGTGACTGTCTACAGTGAAAAGTCAGATGAATTCTAGACAGTCGAAAAGGACATTAAGGTCGTACTTGGTAATATTAACTTCACGTCAAAGCCAAAGATATTCTTCCAGTTGAGGGATTTTCTCAAATAAATGGTTAGCAATGATGAAGCGTAAAAGAATGAAATTAAGTAATCCCAAACCCTAAAGCATACCGAAGGAAGACACAGTGAAATTCCCGGGAGTTTAGGCGCTCAGTCGAAAGGAGAAATGGAAATAGTCGAAAGGAAGGTCTCAAACGCTATCAAAGTCCATCTAGCTGTGACCGTGACCTCTTTCAATATTCATTTGACGCACCCTGAAAACAGCTCATATCCAATATTCACTGCGCTTCTCTCAAAAACTACCACAAAAGTAGATGTAAGAGAAAGCAGAACTGAGCTCAAATTTAGTATCAGCAACCTCTAAGTCTTCGATAACACTAAGTTCCCTGAGACTCTAGACCCCACCCAAATATACCCTGCAGGTGCAGAGCTGCCAAGCTTCGAGATCTTTGGCCTAAACATTACAGAATCGAAGAAAAAGTTCCTCAAAATAGCCATGACCATATCTCAGGATGATGATCAGATAGGCTTTGGGGATCAGGATCTAAATCCGATGATAAAGCTGACTCTGAACTAGATAAAAATAGTGTTTGTCCAGACCCAAGTAATGCGCCTTCTCGATTATGCGATGAAGTTATCTAGTATGGCTAGCAGTTCGCCGTCTCCTCAAATACTTGAGGAAAAGGAAGAAATTAGCCTTGAGGTTGAGAAACCAAAAGAGTTCAGCCAGGCTAAATAAGGTATCGGCCTCGATCTTACTATAGAAAGTCCTTTGATTATCGCGCCTATAGGCCTCAACAATCTCGACAAATTTTACTTCACTGCAGATATGGGGACAATCACAGTCTAAAGCTCATTAGAAACTGATAATACCAGATGGCCCGAAAACAAGGAGGATTTCCTTGTGATGTGTTTCTTTGTGGGCTCGACACGAGCAAATATTTCGTTTGTCGATCTTTAGAATGGCAATACAACTGATTTATTGTAAGCAGAAAATCTATAGGTAATAGTTTAAATGCCCCAAGATTCGCCTCTTTTCAAAGATAAAAATTCGCCTATATACAAAAAGTTAGCACAGGAAATAGATCTGTCAATCAAAGTTAATCTATCTACGGACTTTATCAGGCTGTTTGTGAACCCCAACCTATTAGAGAATTCTGTGAACGTCATGATTGAAAACATCCTGAAAAAGGATTAGTGGCACGATCATTTCACAAAAGCAATGGCTGTCAAATCTTTACCGCTTCCTCAAGAAGTCGAGGCTGTTGCTATCAGCAAAGAAGTATCGGCAGATCCCTTAGTCATTACATTTGCCACGGAAAGTGTTCGGGCCGAAATTGGAAACAATAAAAAACAAGTCATCGGTTTTGTTGGTATCGTCAAGTTCGATTACAAGCTGAATATCAACAGAGATGGAAGTCAGCATCACGATGTTTCCAACAAGAGCCTTGAAGCTCAGCTTTTCACCGATCGTGTAATTTCAAAGATGGGTCTCATAGGGGCGAATAAAGCCGACATGCTGCACCTATAAGCGGCTATCAATGATAACTCGATCAAAATGGTAATGGACAAAGGTAAAATCGACTTGAACATCAAGATGAGCTCACTGCTGGTAAAAACCAACCTCGGCGATGAGCGATACCCGAACATCCTCAACTCAGTGAAGTCTTCCGATCAAAGTGAACTAGCTCACATAGACATTTTCATAGACAAAGGCCTTACCTAAGTCGCAGTCAACTTTGCAAAGATAGTGGTCCACTTCAAGCCTGTCGTCATCGCACAGATGCTCTCATTCCTGAACGAGTTCATTCCCACCATTATGAAGGCGCTTGACTTTGACAAACTTGAAAAAGCAAGTGAGCCCAAAGCAGTAGAAGAAGTTAAGGAGGAAAAGGCAGAACAAATATCAGAGGATAAGCTAGAGATCGATGTTAAATTGAATGCAGTAGAGATGATCTGCATGCACCCTGTCAACGACACCTACCCACTATTTACCGTTTTGTTGTCTTCTCTCATTCAGAAGACCTCAATCGCTAACGGTATTACAGAGTTAGGCGTGTCCATATAGAACTTCTAGCTATTTGATAATACCAGGTTCCCAAACACTCTCGACCCTGAACTCGTTTACTCACCTAGAGATGAATAGCTCATGAACGAGATAATGGGACTAAATGGCGAGGGAGAAAAAATGCTTACCATCAACATAACCATAAAAGACAAAAAAATACTGAAGGAAGGCGAGTTAAACCCGATTGTTGATCTAACTCTCAAGTAGACCAAAATCGTGTTCTTTTAGACATTGGTTCTGCGAGATGTAGCTTATTTGACGAGAGTGCTTCAGTTATTTGATTCTGGAGAAACTAGTATCGTAGAGAAAAAGAAAGAAATCTTAGCGCTCCCTGAAGACATCGATAGTCCAGACTTTGACCTTGGTCAGAGTCACACAACAGTAGGACTCGACCTCAAGATAGAAAGTCCACTCCTCATCATTCCCACAGGCTTGAAGAATATTGAAGAGGCAAGATTTGTCGCCGATATGGGCAAAATCTCTATACAAAGCCGTGTGTCTAAAGCGGGTAAAAGATGGGTGAAAGATCTACAGAAAATATCACTAGACATGGACATACTGATCTCGTCTCAAAAGGCAAATATCACTTATTGGCATCGGGATACAGGTGTTCAGGAACTTTTCTCGACAAGCTAGATGGGATTGAAGGTTTCGATGCCTCAAGACTGTCCCTTGCTTAAGTTAAAGGGGGAACTGGAAGGGCACTTTGATCGTTCAATGTCAGTCCATATCAGTACGAAAATAGTTGAGTTCCCATTGAACTTAGAGTTGGTTGAAAACTTACTGGACACTCTAACAGACAACATTTTGAAGAAAGATTGGTGTTCACACAAATTTGAACCTAACTTCCTCTTGAAAACGGAAGAAAAAATGGAGAAAAAGCCCGCAGAAGCTCAAAAAAGTTAATCCGACCCCATGAAATTAACATTTACCTCAGACAATATGATCCTCAAAATTCACGATCACGAGAAGCTCATCTCTGAGATCAATCTCGTCTAGACCCAGGTTGTCCTTGACATGTTGTCTGACGGGGGCATGAAGGTCGATATTGAGTTTGGAAATTTACTCCTTTTGACAGAAACTTCCTAGGAAATAGCTCAATAGTTCTATTCTCCTAGTATGTTGGGAAATTAAAAGCATAGAACAATGATGATTGGGTCTACACTCAACCGGGCAGATTTGTTATTAGATGATGACCACTAGAAGATCTTGGTTGCACAAGTCAAAAAAATTAGGCCAAAACCTAGCAGAATAATGGTCGATATGAAATCTAATGGCGACATGTCGGTTGACCTATCTTTCAACCAACTGAAAGTCTATATAAGGCCGGCACCCCTCATTCCTCTAGTCGCCTTTACCTTTGACACGCTAAGCTCAATGGATACAAAATTCGCAAAGCTGTAGACTTAAGAAGAAAAGGAGAAAAAACCTGAACTGAACGTCTAGCCTCCAGAAATGAAGATCAGACTTGAACTCAACGACAGTTTGATCATTTTAGAAGGACCACGATCAATCCCCAAATGCCTCGCCTGCGAAATTTCAGTTGCAGTCAGTATGACCTCCAAGGCACTTCCTGCTGATATTGAGTCAGCGAAAAAGCCTTACTAATTAAGCCTGATGGAGGTAAACGTAAAGAAAATGAAGCCTTTCTTTTGCATTGCTGAGAAGTTTGACTAGATGGATGTTCAGAAAATCCCCAAAAGAGAGATCATTCAAAACATCAACTGCAATATAAGAATGGTTTCAGAAGTTACGACCAAAGGAGAGCAGCACGATACGACCAAATTAGCTCTCGGCGATATGTTCATGATGGTCTCGGTGAAAGACCTCAAGGTCATAAAAAAAACAATGGACCATGAAATGGATGATATCAACAAATTATTCAAGACTATGGAAGAGCACTCAAAACCAAATAGTCAGCAACAAGTGGTAGTAAAATAAGTCAAATTCCCCACCATAACAGAAATGTAGATCAAGGTGCCCAAACTACAAATTTTCATTCTCGATGAGAAGACCGAAGGTGGTCTAGTTCCAATCTTCTGGGTGAGTTTGTAAGATGGATGGTATGAAAATATTCAGAGGGCACCTAAAATTACAGGATAAAGCAAAGCATTTGCCAAAATTAATTTCAAAAGCTTCAACCACAGCATTGAAGAATGGGAGCCCCTATTCGAAGATTTCTCCGTTCATTATACCGAAAAAACTTAGGGCAAAGTGACTGTCTCGGATATCAATCTTGGCGACCATGGACTAGCGATAAACTTTTCTCCCGAAGTAGCGCGCAACATCGCAAGCGCTCAGTCGATCACCCTCGAAGAGGAAGTTTCAGGCCTTAGTGCGCGTGAAGAACAGCGACTTTCCAGCACCATGAGGGAACGTCTCAGTACTCGAACGAATAGAGCTAGCATAGATGAACGGCCAATGTTGATGAACAACTACTTTGTAGAGCAAAAGGCAAATAACGATGAAGAAATTGAACTTGATATTGTATCACCCTACGCAATCTTAAACTTGACCGATCGTCCTTTCAAAGTGGTTACGGTCCGTGACAAACCAGAAGAGAAATTCGAAGATTAATTTGAGCCTCCTGAGGTAAAATCTGGCTATATGGAGCTGACAGTGGTCAAGGCAGAGTTGACAAGAGATACTGAGGTGTTTGGAAAGATGGATCCTTATGTTGTGGTCGGCTATTAGGGCGACAGTACCAAGAGTCCTGTTATTGATAATGGAGGGAAAAAGCCTGTCTGGAACTACAAAACCAAGTTACATATATATAACCGAAGTGTCGATAGCCTATAAATTAAGGTATTCGACGAAGAAGTTTTCGCAAATGAGACTATCGGCAGCACAGAAATCGCGATAGAATATATTTCCGATGCCGGTGGTCATGACGATTGGCATGAACTATTTTACAAAGGAAAATCCGCGGGTAAAGTTCATCTCAAATCTGATTGGGTCTCTGACAAACCTGTGCCAAAAGTAACGATGAAAAAGTTGGGCGATGATGCACAATTAGTGTCGTCTATGAAGTTTGCCTCATTTAACATGGATTTCCAGCATGATTTACTGGACAGCAAAAAAGAGGGAAATCCTATGGACCTTAACGTTTAGATTCTGTTGGATAGCGAGCTACTCAGTCCACAAGTCATCAATCTCAACAGTCGTGTGAACCAAGTCCACTGGATCTACAACAGCAAGACCGCCAAGCGTAGCAACCGCGAATGTTACTTCATCCATAACGAGACCATAGATAATAAGAGAGTACTGGTGGTTCGCACTTAATACGCGATTGTAAATAAGACTGGTTTCCCCGTCCAGGCAATGCTCTCACTGAACAAGAAGAGTTATTTGGACGCGAGACTTGAAGACGGCGATTAATTCCCGTTGATGGATCATGACGATGTAGTGGTAAACCAATCGCTTGAAGTTAGTCTGAAGATGCCAGACTTCGAGAACAATTTTTAGCTAAAGGACCTGAAATAAGTATCAGATCCATAGCCATTGATCAATAGTTCCTTCACATGGTTTGGCTGTCTCAGGTGGACTTTCCCCTACAAGAAATTCAAGGAAATTGTCAACATAGAGATCTTACCACCCGTCATTCTCGAGAACTACCTACCCTTTGACATAGAATTCATGTCGAACTTCGAGAAAGGTCAACAACGCACCCAATCTCTCGATTAATAGGGCATTGCCATCCTCAATGGATTGGATATGTCGCGTAACCATGTTGAGGTCACGCTTTTCTGCGACAAACAATAGTACTTCACAGAGAAGCCTCTCGTTTTAAACATGATCACTGAAAAAAACCGAGCCAGAGAAACGACTGTAGTCTTCAGAGATAAGAATCACAAAACGTTTAGAATAAACTGTCGCATAGATGCCAAGGAGTCGGGTGTAAGGGCGGTTTTCTACGCTTCATAGTGCTTCTTGTAGTATACGACTTAAGATTTGACGTGTTTTGACAGCAAGATGAATGAAAGTTTCTGTAGAATTGGAGCATTTAATGGAAGCGGTGAAAAGCACAACGTCATGATGGGCGATGAAAAAGATACGATCAGGATGGCATTAATGTAAAAAGATTAGAAGAAACCAATAGTTTCCAAAGATCTGAGCATCAAAACTGCCGGTACCGTTCGCGAATTCGAAGTTCCTTTCAAGAACCAGCTACTGGAGTATGTCTACCAAGTCCACCTAAATTAAGTGACTTTAGTCGAACCGGACCTATTCTGCAAAGTCATCTCTATCCAGCCCGCCTTCGTCGTCGTCAACAAAACCAAGCAAAATCTGTTTCTAGCATAGGGATACCTACAAAACGCAGATCCGAATCAGATGCTCAGTCTTAAGAGCGGCTAACGCCTTCCACTCTATTGGAATGACAAGTAAAAGCCGAAGGAAGTCAAATTGGGTCTCCGCTTGGAAGAAATGAACTCCTGGTCGGGTACATTCACAATAGTGGAAACAGGGACCATATTCTTGCAGAATAAAAGTTAAGACGGCTCAGTGTAACTGTTTAAGGTGAGTAAGCGCGAAGTTAGTGCCACCATGTTCCTCTTCGTCTACGACATTGCTAACGTCAATGCACCATGTGTGATCCGCAACCAGTCTGATTGGCTGTTTGTAGACTACTTCTAGGACAAATTGTCACCAATAAGACCCTAGAGCGTGATCCCAAGGCAAGAGGAAATCTTCGTGTGGCCTTGTCTTTCTATCCCATTGAAACTTAACTTCACATTCTCTACCAAATAGAGTCCTTACGGTGTGGAAGTAGAAGAAGGGAAAAAGCAAAAAATTATGGATTTCCATACTTCGACGATCTCAAAGATAGCAAAGAACCAAGTGATTAAGATCGTTGAAAAAAGCAATAAAGGTGCTAAACCTATCCAAATATACTACTCTATTAGTATCTAAGGGGCAACAAAGATTGTGGAGTTCCACGATTAACCGCAAGATATCGAACAAGAAGAGTTTGAGATGATTGATAACGTCAAGGAACTAGAGCAAAACTTAAGCAAAGAGGAAACAAAGCATCGCTAAATGAACAAATATTTCAGTGAGCTGTCCGATAAAGAGAAACCAAGTACTTTCATGACCTTTTCAACATCCCGACTGGACCTATCGCTGTGCACCAGCAATGGCAAAGAAATGATTTCTATCTCATATAACTAGATCGAGGCTGAGTATAACGTGATATGTGAGAGGGAAATGCAATACTAGCTCTCAGTAAACAGGGTGCAGTTTGACAACACCTATAGCTTGAAGCCAGTATTTCCTGTGATTTTGCAGCCTAAATGTATGCTATCTGGCAAAAAGGAAAGCCATGATTAGGCAGCTCATGCCGAAGTCGCTGAAAACATGCCATGGTTCTTTTTCTGTGCGAAATATCGGATAGACTACGAAGAAATCATCCACTGCACAGTATTCAACTTCCTAATGCAAGAAGTGGAAATGAACTTAGAGTGGCGCCACGTCATCTCCATGCTCAACCTGGTCACCGAGATAAGTGGGAAAATGGGCTTTGCCGTCGTCGACTTGCATCCAGTCTTCTATAATGACAAAGAGGGATCTTCCGAGCTGATGAAAGACAACTGGACAAAGTTTGATGTTGATGAACAGCTGTAGAAGTTCATCTACATTGAGAATTTCGCAGGAACACCCGTCGCGATTCGTTTTTCGCTCATGAGTGCGGCTGATGAGGAAATTGAGAAGTCTGATACGCTTGGGAACTAGTTGGCCTTCATGTCTAGTTTTGGGCTTAAATTTTTGACAATCTCTGACTCTGATATCGCTCTGCCCGCCGTGTGCTACACAAACTATTTCGGACCTCAGGATGACATTCGAACCGCTGTAATGACTGGGTACATCTCTGAGATGAAGAGCAACGCCCTGAGGTTGGTTGCCTCATCAGACCTCCTGGGAAATCCGCGCAGGTACCGCAGAACCACCGACGAAGGATGGAAGTAGATGGCGATGCAGCCGAAAGAAGGCTTCGAGAAAGGCTTCATTCAGGGAGTCGGAGGCGTCGTGACCGGTGGCAATGCCGTCTTCAAATCGTATATCTCCGGGTTCACTGGGAGCATCGGCAGCTTTGCTAACTCAGCGGGCGCCATCGTCGGCAACCTTACTTTTGACGACGATTATGAGGCGCAGAGGAGGAGAGACGAAGTTTTAGAAAAGCCGACGGGAGCCATCGACGGAGTGGCAAAGGGCGGTAAGGCCTTCGGGAAGTCGCTGCTTGGAGGCATCACTGGTATCGTGACAAAGCCGATGGAAGGTGCTAAGAAAGGTGGCATCAGCGGTTTTTTCAAAGGAGCTGGCAAGGGCTTGGTGGGTGTTGTGGCAAAGCCAGTGGCTGGTGTCGCATAGTTGGCCGGTTCTACCGCCAAAGGCCTGTCCGCCGCTACCAACAACGAGGTTATCTGTCCGATTAAGAGTAATTAGATGAGACCTCCGAGGGCTTTCTATGGCAAAGATAAGGAAATCAAGCTTTACAACGAGTAAGATGGCTAGGCCTACATGTGCTTCAGACTTCTGAAAAAGCAAGAAAAGGAACAAAACTAAGGTTAGCGCCAATACTTTGTCAAAGCTTTCCATTACAAGCCTATTGAGGCCGTAGGTGGTGAAAGATAGAAAGTCATGGGCAAAAATGACATTTTGGTGCTCAATTCATGGAAGATTTTCAGCTTCAACTCGAATGTCAAAGTAGCCGACTAAGTCAAGTCAGTTTTGGCTCCCGGCGTTCTGGTCAAAGTTGAGCGTGAGTCGAGCATGCGAAACGTACTCGCTCTCACATTCGAGAGTGCGGGTCAGCGTGTCCCATACTTCTTCCACATGAAGACCAAGGTACTAATGGACGAGGCTGTCGCAAATTTCCAGTATACTTTCGACCAAATCTAATACGAAAAGTAGAAATTCTGAAAGAACATCTTCAGGCTGAAAACCTCAAAGGAGCAGCTCATATTTCATTTACAAAACTCAATACGTCATTTATTCAATCAAAAAATACCCCAGGGGTTTTGGGGTTTTGGGG
>Ga0209092_10005382_pt1 | contig 10382 bp, 12 predicted proteins | sample FraStrMetagenome_FD_187446 | JGI IMG/M metagenome (GOLD analysis project Ga0209092, IMG submission 187446) | Marine eukaryotic phytoplankton communities from Arctic Ocean - Fram Strait ARC3M Metagenome (SPAdes) (version 2) | ecosystem: Environmental > Aquatic > Marine > Oceanic | place: Fram... | reverse complement strand
GTTACGAATAATATAAATTAGGAAAGTAGAGCCAAAATAAATTAGTAAAAATTTGAGGTAGTTTTTAGAAAATTATTGAAGAGAAGTTAAAATTAGAAAATATCATTTTCAAAAAGGAGTTTTAAAAGGAGTTTTCTTTCGAATTTGACAAAAAAGAGTTAAAATTACTAACTCCCTCGAAATTAGTAATTTCGAGGGAGTTTGGCAGCACCCCTGAGGGAGCTTCTTAGAAAGGAAACGTTAACGGCTAATAGTTTATTAGATTTAGATCCTTTCCAGACAACCAGTGATTTCATCTTCACCGTCCGTTACAATGATCCAAAGCGTCGTTCATATCTACAACCAACACTACAGCAAATATGAGCTCCGAAGAACCCACCACAACGCCAAAGGAAGAAACCAAACCTAAAGCAGATAAGGCAGAAGAGGAGGAGAGTACCGCTCACTTCGAACCCGTTGTAAGTGTTCTACCATCATATTTCATGTTTTCGGCATATTGACTATTTTAGAAGTCTGTCCCACGTTCAGCGGTCCATTTGTGTTCAGGTCCAGTGATTCACTGTTTTGCTTTTTTTAATATATAGGTTAAATTAGAGGAAGTGGAAACGAAGAGTGGTGAAGAAGAGGAGGTATGCGATTTCTAGTGGTGTCTTTCACTGTGATTTTTGGACTTAAAATCTTGTTGTAACATAGGATGTGCTCCATTCCGTGCGGTGCAAATTGTTTGTATTTGGTGAAACTTTATTGGACAAAGGAACTGGTAAGAAAACTTGGAAGGAAAGAGGTATTGGTAATTGTCGAATTTTGCAACACAAGGAACATCAACGCATTCGTGTATTGATGCGCCAGGAAAAGACTATGAAGGTTATTGCCAATTTCGCATTAGATCCTCGCATTACTCTCGAGCCTAATGCCGGTTCTGACAGATCTTGGGTATGGTCTGCATATGACTTTAGTCAGGGAGAATTGGAAGAGACAGTATTCGCTTGCCGTTTTGCTGATTCGGATGTTGCGAACACCTTCAAAGAAAAGTTCCTCGAAAGTCAGAAAGCGATGGAGAAGATCCTTGCAGGCGAAGACTCTGCGGAAGGCGCCGAGGCAGCTGATGAAGCTGCAGCCGCCCTTGAAGGACTTAAGACAGAAGATAAGGAGGAAGAAGCAGCAAAGGAAGAGTAAACAATATCTTTTACAATTTAGGTTTCTTTCATGGCTATAGATACATGGGGTTTTAATTTTCTTGTTCCCACCTCATTTACGTTGTTTTGCAATGAATTTACACTGAAGAGGATTCCCTTTCACACCGCCAAAGATTTAGTGAGATGTACTCAATAATAGGATTTGGTATTAAGAAATACCTCAGATTAATGCCAAAAGAAAATTATTCCATTATTTCGTAAGATTATTTTCCGTATTTTTGCTGAACGAAAATTAGAATCGCAAAATACATGGTGAAAAGCAATCAGAATTTTGCTGGCGCACGTTTGCTTTTATTCTTCTTCTTCATTGAAATCGGATTGATAATGACACCTGCGCGAGATACGATTTCTGGTCTACTCATCTTTTTGGTTGCGCTTGTTACATTCCACTCCCTTCCAATTGCTCCTTCCATGGCTCTTTCGTATTGGGCTCTCGATGTGTACGGATAGGGTACGATGTCAACACAATATTTAGCATTTTTCTTGATTCGCTTTTCATTGATAATGACCGATTTCAAGTGCTCATCTCTCCTGCGTTTCCTTTTCTTTGCTTCAGGAGCTTGTAATTTTTTAGAAAGTTTCTTTGGAGGACGAGGTGGTGGTGCCCCTTCGCCAGCCCAGGCTCCCCAGCCCGAAACAAGGCCATCGTCGACTTTAATAGGGTTGTCTCTTTCTGCATTGGATGTCTAATGTAAAACGATAGGATGCATTGTTGAAAAACATACCTTCATTTCTTTAAAAGATGCGACAGCAGTAAGTTTACTTACCTTCTCCGCCTCTAATTCTTTTTCCAATTCCTTTTCATCAGGAACTGCAAAAGCTTTGCGAACCAATTCTGACTGAGATAGATTTGTTGACTTCTTTTTAGTATCCGGCTCTTCCTCTCTTGCTTTTACAAAAGGTTCGTTTTTACCATTTGTTTTGTTCTTTTCTGCTTCGTTGGTGATCATGAGAGCTGCTTTTTGGAAGTCAACAATTCTAGACTTCTCTTTTCGCTCAGACTTTACAGATGACGTCTGCATCCAAGGATTGTACTCACTATCGTTTTTAGAAGCTGGCAATTTGATTTTCGGTTTTTTGCCTTTTTTGGGTGATGCCGAGTTTTCTATTTTGTCAGCCGTCTCTTCATCATTTATTTCAAGAGTTCGTAGAGGAACCTTAGTTTCAGTCGCCTTAATCTCCTTCACGTCATTATCAACAGATATACCACCACTCACGCTAACAGTATTTGAATTTGAAAATTCTAAAGCTGATACAACAAGTTTTCCTTTAGGCAGTACTTTTGAAACTTCCTTCGCTGAAGCAGTCTTTGGTAAATTTGACTTATTTGTATCATTCTCGATATCACTAACGTCCGTAGTGTCATCTTCTCCTAAGTCTTCTTCGAGCTCAATCAATAGCTTTTTAGCTTCTTCCTTAGCACGCTGCTTTTGAAGTTCGAGGCCTCTTTTCATAAAGGCCATATCGTGAATTCCTCTAGATGATTTTTTATTATCATTAATGTCGTCTTCCGTTTCATGTAGAATACCCTTAGCCCTGGCAACAAGTTCTTCATTTGTCAAGTTTTCATAATCGTTATCGTCTCCGTTCACGCTTTCCATTTTTCTTCGCAAATCATCACCAATTTGCAATTGCGCAGATAATGCCTGTCTACTCTCTTTATCAATCCCAGCGCCTCTTTTGAGCTGCTGTTTCGCCCATTTGGTTGTATTTTTATAATGCAAAGTCATTCTTTCTTCCATTCTTTCAAGCTCACGTTTTTCTTCCATTTCCCGCGCAAGCTGGGAAAGAAACACAACAAAGCAAAGCAATTATATTGACAAAAATCATTTGTTCAAAGGTGTGAATTCTTCGTACCTCTGTATCTTCTTCCATAGCAGCCTCCAATTCCTTCCCTTTCGCCCGTTCATTCTGCCTCTTTCGTATTTTTCTGTACATCTTGCTTTTAATCTTGTTAATTTTATTTCGTTTTTGTTCTTCGTAAAACAAAAGCGACCGAAGTTTCGATAGCTCGCCTCTTCGTTTCTTTAAATCGTCCAGAGTCATTTCTGCCTCGCCTAAGTCATCATCGAATAAAGATTTGATTTTATCATCTACGCCATCATTCTCAGCAGACTTTGCAGTCAATTGTAACAGATCAGCCATATTTCGTTCAAAATCATTGCCAGGCTCAAACTTGGATACCATCTCGCTTACTTTGACACCACCTCGATCGCTATCACTCGGTCTAAAATCTAACGTATCTGCATCGCGAATTTCTTTCGTAGACCTATCCCACAACCTCATGTCCTTTTTCTTTTCCCTATAACCAACCTTTCGCATTGCACGTTCCGATACAACATTTTCAACAGGTGCCTTGGTAGTTTCGTTGTTTTCCAAGTTAGCAAATGTATTCTGCAATGCTTTAAACCCTTTGGTATCCGACAAACCGCTCATCAGCTGATCCATGGTTACTTGCTGCTTCGTAGTGTTAAATTCGGACTCTGCTATTGCCCTTCCCGCTTCTTGTACTACTTTATCGGATTCCTTGGCATCGACACTTTTCTTATCCAAATTTTCAAGTAAAGAAAGCATGTACTGACCACCATCACCCTCCTCATCATCGTCATCTGAAGCAATACCACTATCATCGTCATCACTGCTACTCGCAGAAGTCGAGGACTCGTTATCTGAATCATAAGTTGGATTTTTCTTCTTATGGTTACTACTCTTGAAAAATGATCCGTACATTCGTTCATCTTCACTATTGAACGCTTCATCTTCGTCAATCTCCGAATCCGAATCTGGATGGATAGTGCTCGCAACCCGCGGATCGGTCGTTTTCTTCTGTTTCGCCATAATACTCCAAATATCTTACAATTATACCACCGTTGAAACGAAATCGGACAGAGTTACTGTACTCACAAGTGTATTATTTTTGTTGGCTCGAAGTGTTTCTTCTTTTTCTTTCTCAATACGCTCTAGCCGTTCTCTAAAACGAGAGATGGACGAGGGAGTGGAGGAGTTCAAAATTGGTGGTTTTCAGAACGAGCCTTCATCTGTTTTCTCTTTGAAACTTCGTGTTCTAGGCTGCCCTCATAACAGCTAATTTTATTTACTACCGGTTACAGGCGCACTCGTAAAAACTATTTCAACCAATTTTGACAATTCCAAGTACCTTAACCTCCTTATCATTATGATTTTAATGTCAATGTAAATTTATAATGATTATAATTGAAGAGAAAATGAGATATTCTGGAATAACCAAAATAGAGCTCTACGTAAGTTTCTACGGGAAATTTACGCCAAGTTGAGAATGATTTTTTGAGATAATAAACTATCTTCGTAATTTAAAGTCGTTGCTCTTCCAAAAAGTTTTATCTTTCCTCTTTGTTGGGAAAGTGTCAAATTAGTGAAAACTTCTTTCCATCATGAGATATAGAGTCTTGAAAACAGCACATTTTGCGCAAAATCAACCGCCGACCCACATTCCAACACACATTTAGGGGAATCGACCTAAAATCACCAATATTCAACCAATTTTGACAATTACCTCCTTATCATTGTGCTTATAATGCCGATGTCAATTGATAATGAATGTGGTTTTAGAGAATGTGAGATATTCTGGAATAATCAATATAGAGCTCTACGTAAGTTTCTACGGGAAACCGATTCTCAAAGTTGGTCCGACCCTATGTTCGTATCTTATTGACGTTCGCGTGACGAATCTTGACAGCAAGTTTTATAAGAACTTGCCACCCAAGAAGGCTCTGGAACGAAAAGAGAAAGAGAAGAAAAATTGCAAACCCTGTGAGAACCACCTTCGCCATTTCACACCCTTCGCGGTATCGACGGACGGAATGTTTGGCTTTGAAGCCCGAGCATTTCTCAAGAGGCTTGCAAAGTTGCTTGCAGAAAAATGGGAGAAGCCCTATCCAACAGTAAGGGGTTTTATTAATGCTCGAATGAGTATCGCTCTAGTTAGAGCAACGAATCGATGCATTAGAGGTTCCAGGATCCCTGTGAGCAATATGTCGAATCTCTTTCGTTGGGAAGGAGGTGCAGGACTTGGACTTCTGAAAAGTGATAATTAGTTCGAGACTTTACATACCAAGAGATATTCGAAGATTCGAGTAGAATTTCCCTTACAATTGAATTTGCCGAATGACTGCCACACGTACCGAACTTCGGTGACATAAAGAATTATACGAATGTAGCGAGACAATTATTAGCGTAATACCAAACAGTTAAAATAATATATTCTCTTAGTCTTTAAAAAAATCAAATGTGTTAATGTTTCCAATATAAGGGTTCGGTAGGAAAGGGTTATCATGTAAAATAACTTTTTCATAAAAAAAATGCAGTCAGACTTCATATATATATATATATATCCCGACCAGTGTTGGCAGTTAGCCAGTAGCCACCTTTTTGGCCATGGCCATAGCCATGGCTATGGCCAGGCTAAGGCTACGCCCTGCCACTATTTACGTTGCCACGTGTCACAGTCGAAGCACACGCAATGCTAGCTACAAATCTTTTCATTTTATTAAATAAATAATAGCATACTGTCGACAATCAACTACCTTCTTAAATCAATAATAGAATACTGTCAACTACAACATGCCTAAGAGCGAAATCTGAGAACATTTTCAGGGGTTGGAGAAAAAACAAGGAACAAGGTACTTTTATGTCCGTTGCAAGTACTGTGATGAAGATGGATCGTCACCAATGGAAGGTCGGCCGCGAACTATGAAAAACCATCTCAAAGTATGCGAGCTATATTTACAGCTTCAGGCTCAGAAGAACGCAGCATGCTCTGCGCCGTATGAAGAGGATCGTGTTAGTTCCATAAGTACGGATTCGAAAAAATCACAAGGTTCATCGACGTCATCCAATTTAAAGAAATGAAAATCGTCTTCTGTGCTTGGATTTATGGATCGCGCAATGTCCCCTTCAGATCTCTCTCTATTGCATCAGCGTATTATTGAAATGATTGCTGATAATGCAATGTCATTCAACTGGATTGAACGTCCGTCCACTCACCGTTTTTTGTACACTGCAGACTGCAGATTTCTACGTATACATAGGTGCAGTAAGCACACTGTATGATAACTAGATTAGCCTATAACGGTTATATTGATCTTGGAATTATCTTCTGCAATGAGTCAGAAGATCAATCCTAGTTACATTTTAATCTTATAATTATCATCTTGTATTTTCCTTCATCATCTTTTGATCTCTCGCAATACTCCTTCTTGGTCGAGTACTGCATCGATAACAATTGATAGCAATTGCACTTAATCTACTTCACATCTTCAATGCATCATCATGAGTAATCAATTTAACAAACGCAATTATCATCATCAAAGAAACAGCGGCAGCGATAACAACATCAGGAAGAACCATCGCAACAACAGTCGCCAACCTCATCCACTTACCAAACTTCATGACGAGTTTAATCCTCCCTTCGTCTTAATTATCAATGGACTTCCGAAGAACACTACAAATTAAAAATTCCTCATCCTTTCTTCCCCGACGAAAAGGAGACGGTACATTTTCCCATCTTCAAGTCCAGTCCTCTACTTGCTGCCAGAGCAACCTTCTATCAGCACGTTCTCGACATCATGAATCAATTTCAGTTCGACGGCGATAACGGACCAAACCTCTACTATACTTTCACGCGCTGCCTACGTCAAGAAGCGTTAACTGAGTGGTACGACATCACCCGACCACGCCAGACTGACGCCCCCAACAAACTTCGCAGAAGACGTCGACACCTTCATACGTCTACACGACCCACGAGACACGTCAGAACTTCTACAAGATCAACTAAATTACATCAATCACATTTTCAAACCACGTCATACAAAACCTTCCGTTTTTTAAGAATCAACTTGTACGTCTAAACAACCAAATCCTACTCATTCCCGACGCAGAGGACGACGACAAGTTCGACGATGAACGCCTTAAATCCGTCTACTTCTCAGCCATGCCAGCACATTAGAAGAAGGAACTTCGTAAACACGGGAACAAATTGACAACTCAAAACATCGACGAGCTCGCTCAATACTTCGATATCTTTCACAACGAGTCTTCGAACACATCGCGTAACTCACATGCAAGCACTAATAATAGTAATAATCAACGTAATAACAATAATAACAACTATAATGATAATGGTTCTACCTCTAAACCAACTTCAAGTTCCCCTCGCGTCAAGCCTGACGACGTCTGTCGAATCCATGGCGGCCACAAGTAGCACTTTTGCATCTTCAACAAAGACGGTCCCAACTACCGCCCACCTGCACGCAACACATCGACTACAACATCAGCAAAAAGTCGAACGATAACTTCAACGACGAACAAACACACCACGAAACCAACGATGACGACAACACGTCTACCAATCCCTATGACGACGACTTCAAATCCGTTGCTCCCCCAAATGAACCAGTTCCTCAAGTAATCACCGAGGGAATATCTAAAACTTCGGATGAAATCTTTATCTTCAAGAATTGCCTTCTCGACTCTGGAGGTACGAAATCACTTATTCCACTCTCTCGTCTCCCAAAATCTCTTACGAAACATCAATCCCCTCAACCGTATTCGGCATTATCATCATCGGGAGTACATTAGCATCATGAATACATTACCCTATCTAAAATTCGCTTCCCTCAATTTAGCACCAATATCTGGCTGGAAAACGTAGAATTAATTATTTTCGACGACAGCAACCATTGCGCCTACGACATCATCCGTGGACGTAACATCATACAACAATTCGGATTCATTATTAATTTTGCGAAAAACGAAACTTCATGCCTCAACGTCACATTACCCTTCCTCCAACGTAACACGAAGCCATCTACAGAACCAATCACCGTACAGAATTTCATCAATGATACTCTTACTACTACAACTTCAACCAACCTCACACACGACCAAAACCAGCCGTTAAATATCATCCTCTCTAAATTTCCACGACTTTTCGACAACGACATCGGAAAATCTACCCATCAAGTAAAACTACAACTCATAGATCCTCACACGACACCCATCCACTCAAAACCATTTTCAATTCCCAATAACCATCGCCACCACTTCAAGCAAATTATTACTGACTTAGTAATAAATAATGTCCTTCGCTGAATTGTTTCTTCTAACTGGGCTTTTCCTTCCTTTCTCGTTCCAAAGAAAAACGGTACCTTTCGCCTCGTCAGCGATTTTCGTCGTCTCAACAAATTACTCGCTGACGCCCCTTATCCACTGCCTCAAATCAAAGACGTGCTCCAACGACGTACATCATTCGACTATGTCTCAGTAATCGACATCACGTCGCAATTCTACCATTTTGTTCTTGACCCTCCATCTCGCCAACTATGCGTAATTACTACACCATTCGGCCTATACCAATACCTACGCCTACCGATGGGAATAAAAATTGCGCCGTCGTTCGCGCAATCAATAATGGATTCTCTTTTCGGGCAGGACGTGAAGTTGGAAGTTTTCATGGATGACCTCGCTATTTTTACTACCGGTTCCTTCGAGAAACACCTAGAGGTCTTGCGCTACGTACTCTCTGTTTATCCAGTGAACATTTCCGTATCAACAAATCTAAATATATCTTTGCAGCAGCATCAGTCAATTATCTCGGTCATACTGTTACAACGAAGGGCATCAAGCCACAACTACAAAAAATATCGACAATTTTAAATTTACAAGCGCCAACAAACGTGAAACAGCTTCGAAGTTTTATCGGTTTAGTCAACTCTTATCGTGATTTATTCCTCAACGGAGTCACGCTCTTGCTCCTCTGACGAGTCTGACTAGTCCAAAAATTCAGTTTCATTGGTCAACCTCGTGCCAAGCAGCCTTTAAGAAGCTCCAATTGGCGCTGGCAACATCCACCTTACTCGCCTTCCCCAACCCACGTTTACCCTTCGTCATCGAACCCGATGCAAGCGACTACCAGTCGGGAAGCATCATCAGCCAACATACTTCTCTCTCGTCAATTAATACAATCATCAAAATCTTTCTTGAAAATTCAACATCTACGATCCCTCTTGGTTTCCGCCCAATCGCCTTTTTTAGTAGAAAATTATCATCCGCTCAACGAAATTATACCACGCTGGAAATAGAGTTACTCAGCATCGTCGAAACTCTCGTCGAGTACCGTACCATCTTATACGGCAATAAAATTTTAGTCTTCACCGACCATCGTAACCTTACTTTCAACCGCCTTTCCTCCCAACGCGCACTTCGCTGGCGCCTTCTCGCCGAAGAATTCAACATCACTATCATCTTTCGACAAGGTGCATCAAACCTCGCAGCTGATGCCATTTCTCGCCTACCCCTGCGTCATACAGAAGAACCTTTTGCAATCAAAGAATTGGAAATGAAATTTTATGATTCTTACTTTAACCTTCCTATTCATACACTTATCAGCCGAAATTTCTCCCTTCATTTCAATATTATCCACCAACAAAAGGATTCCTCTTTGAAGCAACATACAACTTCTTCGCCTAATCAGTATCAAATTCGTTCACGCGGCGATTTTCAACTTCTGCACTATCGTAAACATGTATCGGATGATTGGAAAAATTTCCTTCCGAAGTCACTCATTACACCCACCATTGACTACTATCACCGAATCCTACATCATCCAGGTGCAACACGCTTAAATCAGTCCATTTCTACACATTTTTATTTTTATTTTATGAGAAGTGCAATCAACAGTTTCATCAAAACGTGTGACATCTGTCAGCGCATCAAGGGCCCATTCCCTCGCTTCGGCCACCTCCCTGTTAAACAAGCAGAAGTTAACCCGTGGGACGAAGTTTAAATTGATTTGATTGGTCCATGGACCTTCCAGATCCCACCGAAGTGGTCTGTTTCTGCGTTGGCTCTTACCTGCATCGATCCTTTTTCCGGTCTCTGCGATGCATGCCGCCTTGAAAATAAATCCTCCCTTTATGTTTCGAATAAATTCTATTCCCTATGGTTGTCACGGTATCCACGCCCTCTCCGATGCATCCACGACAACAGCGTAGAATTCACTGCCCCTCCGTTTCAACATTTACTTCAGCACTACGGAATTCAAAACGTAACTACAACCGTCAAAACCCCCCAAGCAAACTCTGTTATTGAACGGATGCATCTTTCCTTCGGTCAACTCCTTCGCTCCATCCTCGCTGAAGCAAAAATGAA
>Ga0209092_10005380_pt1 | contig 10384 bp, 5 predicted proteins | sample FraStrMetagenome_FD_187446 | JGI IMG/M metagenome (GOLD analysis project Ga0209092, IMG submission 187446) | Marine eukaryotic phytoplankton communities from Arctic Ocean - Fram Strait ARC3M Metagenome (SPAdes) (version 2) | ecosystem: Environmental > Aquatic > Marine > Oceanic | place: Fram... | reverse complement strand
CAATAACAATAGAGCCGAAAAATGCACCTTGAGCATGCTTCAGAGCGTTATAAGCACTTTCAGAGGAAGCAATATTTTTACATGTCTTGTAATTTGTGTCGGTTGATCCACCCCATTCACTGTCACCAAAAAAATCTGGAGTATAACACACACCGGGACAAAGGCCATCTTCATTCTCAGAGCAAGTTGGTGGACTATCATAAAGTTGTCCACATTTATTTTTACAATAGAAAACTTGCGCTGGATTAACAGGTTTTCCTGGAGTATCCTGTGAATACCCATTTACGACATCACATTCGGTTCCAATTTCAGAAGACTGGCCATTACAAAACAAAGCATTTGGGTAAAGCATGTCTGTCAATGTTGCATTCTCTGTAACGTTCGGACAAATGTTTTCTTCATTCACAATGAGAGTTGAAACTAATCGATCTTTGGCATTTGTTGGTGCAGTTAGACCCCTAATAAGTGCATTTCCATCAGGCTTGCCAAGTTCTCCATCTTCAGCAGCACAAATTGACCATAAACCGTAAGGTTGACCTGTAAAATATATTTGTTGTTCAACATTTGATCCATATGTCCCCGGACCATTGGGTTCATCTGCATCCCAATATAAAAAATTATTTCTCCAGAAAGCAGAAGTTTTACTTTTCCATGGAATGTATTCAAAATATCCTAGAGCCTGATTAGAGGCGATCGATTCAATTGTACTCATATGTTTGCCTCGAGTGTAACCGATTTTATAAGTCTGAGAGTCTTTTAAATCAAAGTCTGAAATGTCCCCTTTCTTTTCATAGTTATTGATAGCGTAACCACAATCCTCAATTTTTCCAGAAAGCCCTTCAATCCAGAAAGGATACTCAGCTGTGGGAGCGTCATAAGTAGGATCAAGAAAATCATTTATATCACCTTTAATATTTACGTAATGTCCACCATTAAACTTGCAATAATAAGATTGTTGTCCCCATCCTTCGGAGTGTCCTCTTGAATAAAGAGTATGAGGGGGATATCCATAATCATTCAAAACGACGAAATAGGTAAAGAATCCAGCCAAAGCTTGAATCAGGCCAATTTGTCCATACGAAAAATTGATCATCTTTTTTGTTACCAAACGATCAGTTTTTGCATTGCGAGGTGGTCGCATCATAATATCAGCTTCCGGAAGCTCATATGCCATAGAAATAGCAGGTATCATGTCTGTGCCCAAGTCAATAGCAAGGATGAGAAAAGTTGTCAATGGAAGAGGTATGGTAAATAGAATAAAAGCTAAAAATGGAGTTATTTCAGGGATGTTGCTTTGAATGGTATACGCGATGCTTTTTTTCAAATTATCAAAAATAAGGCGACCTTCTTCCACACCATTGACGATGGAAGCAAAATTATCATCGAGAAGAATCATATCCGCAGCATTTTTTGATACTTCACTTCCCATTATACCCATTGCTATTCCAATATCAGCCTTTTTGATTGCCGGGGAGTCATTTACACCATCACCAGTAACAGCAACAATGTGACCAAGACGTTGATTGTTTTCAACAATCACAAGTTTTTGCTGCGGTGACGTACGTGCAAATACTATTTGGGGATGTCCAAGAATAAAATCCCACTCCTCTTCCGACATGTCTACTGATATCGAGTGTCCAGGAACAACAATTGCAGCAGCATCGTCTGGATTTTCATAATCAGTATCACCTGGGCTGCGACCAAACTTCGCATTGTCTTTCTCCATATCGCCACGTGTTTTAGACCATAGTATACCAATCTTGTAGGCAATAGCTTGGGCAGTAACAGGATGATCTCCTGTTACCATAATTACTTTTACACCAGCAGTTTTACATTTTTCTACTGCTGGGGGGACTGCTGGACGAGGGGGGTCAATAAGAGCCATTATTCCTAAAAAAACAAGACCTCCAGTAGATTTTGGATTTTGTTTTCGACCACTTTCATCTGAGCTTTGAATGAGAACATCTCCCAAGGGAAAGTTAGGACTAAAATATTGATCCGAATCAGTTTCGTATTTATAATTTTTTGGGTATTCCGATGGGTCTAGTTCTTTTTCTGCAAATCCTAAACACCGCAAGCCATTGGCCGACAAAGCTTCTAGTTGGTCCTCAATATTCTTTTTCTCTTCATCAGTCATTTGAGTCACCCTTCCATTCAGGCAAACATGTGTGCACCTTGTGAGAATTCTTTCAGGGGCACCTTTCATTTGGACCATATGTTGTTTTGTTTCCGGCATTTCATGAACATGAACTTGGTATTTATTTTTTGAATTGAACGGAATAACGAACTTTGTGGGGTAATCTCTCCTTACTTTTTCGACATCGCCGTCGTCCCCATTTGCTTCCGATTGAGCAAGTTTGATCATGGCGCATTCAGAAGCATTGCCAATGGGTTTCCAAAATATCGTTTCAAGAGCAGATCCATCTCCTTGCATGATTTTTCCCTGGAACGGTCTACGAATCGGATAACCGGCATCATTTAATCTTTTCGTTACTCCATCATCATCAAGTTCCCATTTACTAGATTCATTAAAAGTGGATACATTGCATAAGGTAGAGCACTTCAGAAGTTTCTGAAAGCATGCATTATTGACGTCATAGTTTTTCTTTCCACCTGAAAAGCTTGATGGTGCATCTCTTATAACGTATTCACTTTCCCCACCGTAAACAACCTGAGCTACGGTCATTATATTTTGTGTTAGAGTGCCAGTTTTATCAGAACAAATGCATGATGTTGAACCAAGAGTTTCTACTCCTTCGAGGTTTTTTACCAAAACCATTTTTGCATGCATTCTTTGTGCAGTCAAAGTCAAGCATACTGTCACTGTTGCGAGAAGACCTTCAGGAACATTGGCTACAATAATACCTATCATAAACACGAGATTTTCAATGTGCGGAGTCCCAATAATGAGATTTAAAACAAAGAAAAGCACCCCAAGAAAAATTGCAATTGCCGAAATAATAAGAATGAAATGATGAATTTCTTTATTGATTGGTGTTTGTTCATTCTTGGTGCTCATTGCCAGAGCTGCAATACGCCCCATTACGGTGCGATCACCTGTTGAAATGACAACTCCTTTACATGATCCTTCAGGAACTTGTGTACCAAAGAAACATAGATTTTTTGTTTCAAGTGGGTCATCATGCGTACATTGTGGTGCACGTTTTTGAGGTTCAGCTTCTCCAGTCAAAGCGGCATTATCTACACAGAAATTGTCAGAACATTCGAGAACCCGTATATCAGCAGGGATCAAGTCACCCCCTTCTACAAGAACAATATCTCCTGGGACCAATTTGATAGCTTCAACTTCATCACTTTTGCCGTCCCGAATTATCTTCACTCTTGGAGGGAGCATGTTTTTGAATGATGCCATTAATGATTCTGACTTAGAATTTTGAACAAAAGAAAATATTCCAGTTACAACCACAACGAAAACAAGCACAATTCCCAAAAATAGGTGATCATTGGCTCCATCAATCGCGTATCCAATAAAGCAAAGAATTGCGCCTCCCCATAACTAAGGTATTCAATAAAAGCATAATATAAATAATCATAGTTGAGATGAAAATGAAAGTTTTCATAAGAATGAACGAACTCTTACTCACCAACAATGAAAAAAATCCTGTCAACTCTTTGATAAACTTAATCCACATTGGTGTCTGAGGTGGTGGAGTAAGACGATTCTCCCCAATTTCGTCCAACTTTTTCTTACAAGCATCTTCGGTTAAACCCTTATTAAAGTCCACTCCTAACCTTTGCGAAAGGGCTTTGATATCTTCCTTGTGCTCAGAGACATTGACGTTACGTTTAAGAGCCTTTTGCTCTTCATCGTCAGATTCCTTCTATATTTGAAATACATTAAAACAAAATAAAACAGATTAAAGCGTTCGTTAGGCCAAAGGAAGAAAAACGAGAAGAAGATAAACTACTTTATAAATTAAAGATAAGTTCGCACCTGTTTCTTCCCACACAGACCCATTTCCAACTTGTAAGATTTGTTTTTTTAGTTGTAATCCATTTTCTTGAAATCATTTTCAAATTCATTTTCAAACTCGTATTCCGAATAAAAATATATTTTCCAAACTAAATGAAAATGGTGCCGTATCATAACCCTTTCAAAAGGTTATCATAATTACAAATCAAATCACTCTTTGGATGCAATCGATTTACGAATCGTTTGAATTGAATATTTATTTTCCTCTAGAGACGCATAATCTCCATCATTTGATTCAATTTGCTTGAAAAAATGATCGAAAGGCTGTTCTCGTGATTTTTTTTTCTGTATAAGGAGGAACCGATGAAAACAACACTTTTACCGCACCCTCTCGAATAATAATAAGAATGAAGAAAAAGACAAATGAAAATGTGAGGCAAACGTAAATTTTGATGTCGAGGGTTTCAATCATTTTCTCGATGCATTATTTGACACCAATCCTCTAAATCTTTTATTCCTGGCAGATATGAACTTCTAATTAATTCATGTGCTTCGATATATCATTGTTCTATCTTTTGCATTTGTGATTCTTGAAATATCATTCTTTATACATAAAAGATATATGAAAAACAATATTTAAAGAAATCTTGTCTCAACTCCAATGCATTTCTGTAGAATTAGACTTGAAATCTTTAATTCTTAACGAATCTTTCATGTGCATATTTGTGATAATACTGTATGCCCTATACGTATGATCCGTTATGAAATCAATATTCATGCCAATGTATGATATATATCATAAGAAATAATGAGAATGTCTTCATTTGTATTTATATAATCACTGGGATACTACAATCTTCAAAAGAAGCGATTGAGCACAAAGTTAATACAAGAAAGCCAAAAAGAACCCCGAGCAAAAACAACATCAACATGAGTGAGGAATTCCCTATGAGATCACCAAGGCTTACTCAGTGGGTAGCTTTCTTAATCTTCTCTACCATAACTATGGGTGCAGCATCTGAGTTAGTGAGTAATTCAGCAGGCAATAAAATGGTTTTCCTCGATTATCACGACTAAGAGTACTAACCAAGCTGTCACTTTGATGATCTATTTCTTTTGCTTCAAATCCGATGATGTATTGCAGTCACGTCTCAACAGAGGTACAGAGGGTGCAAGAGGAGATACAAACCAAACGTGGGCAGTGACCTGTTCTGTCATAACCTTCATTCTCACGCTTACAGTAGTTGTAATGCACTTTTCTCCAATCTCATCGGTCTTCATAGTTGGGACCAAGATCGAAGGTGCTCTCTGTGTCTTCCTTTTCGCCCTATGGGTTTCCATTGTTACTATAGTATCAGATTCCAGAAACGGACTTGCTGTGGACGACCAGGGGACTGTAGAAAATGCCAATCTTTACTACTTTAGTTGGGCTGGTTTTGTGTGCTCCGTGACACTCAGCGTATCATACCTAAAAGCTGTGTTTGAAATTGATATTCCAGGCGAAATTCGTACTCGCAGTGCCCGTCTCAACTTATGGAGTGGCCTATTAGCAACATCAATTGTTGTATCAGGAAGCTCTGGAAATATCTTTAGTTCTTTCTGTAGAGGGGACTTTGTTGAGTCAGCTGCGTACTGTCATAGAACTTCTTTTGGAATTGCTTTGGGAATTATTACCGCCATAATGGCCCTTTATGTGGTAGGCGTGAAGATTATGACCACTAGGGCTCCATTCATGGTAGAAGCAGCGTTTTCGCTTCTTTGTTTTGTTTTATATATCTTCGGTGTTGGTTTCATTACATCCTCATTCGGACCTGGGTCTCCCTTAGGAAATTTATATTACTTCACGTGGCTTTCTTTTTTCTTAAGCTTTGGCTTGATCGCAAGTTGTTATGAGGACTACCAAAATGCCAAGAATGTAACAGCTCAACAAAACGCAGACTCAATTGAACCCGCACATGATATCCAAATCGAAGGGTTGGATGCACAAATGTAAGAAGAGTAGTTTACTAAAAAAAGTCTTTCAGACGAAAATGAAACAGATTGATTCATAAACTTCCAAATCATTTGATAAAGCGATATAATTATTTAAGTCACTCATTAACAACATAGAGATTGCACTAAATCACGATGTTTGACTCAATCACCTCACATTTGCGCTTTAGAATAAAATGGACTTTTTTGATTTATTTCTAATCCGAGATAACTGGTGGTCTCAAACGAAGTCATCTTCGCACATTTTAGGTTGTACTTTGTTATAAATATTGGAGATCAGTAAAATCTGTGAACACAAGATACACGATCAAATAACAAATTAGAATTGTCAAAAAGTAAAGAAGTGATCTTAAAAAATTTAAACAGTTCTTATACATTTTTTCTAATCTGCTTATAAATGATTATTGGTGGCTTTACACAGAAGATTCATTTCCTTTCTTCGTTTGAGACCAAAGAAGATCGTCGTCATCATCATCATCCAATGGTATCGACCTGGAACGACTAAAATGAGACACCCCAGATCTCACAGATCTTGAATCACTATTTGAGTTCGTCATTGGGATCCTATTGTCGACTCTTGTGCTTCTTTGCTCGCTATATCCTGACTGTTGACTGCTATTATCGAAAGATTGCAAACTATTATCATCTTTCAGTACATCCAAAGGCACTGAACGAGAACCTGTCATTTCGGTAAATGTTGACCGTACGCTTCGGACGCTTCTACCATCATTAAGATTAGATCTGCGAGACCTGTCAGATCGAGCATCTATATCTTCATCAAAGTCATCATTGTCTGCAAGTGGTATAGATCGCGACGTGCTATAAAATGACCCACCAGAACGCAAAGATCTTGCATCGCCATTCGTAAACGATGATCGAACAGATTTTGCATCATCAACTCCAGACCGTACTGATCGCGCATCATCATATCCAGATCGAACAGATCTAGCATCATCATATCCAGATCGTACTGATCTCGCATCATCATATCCAGAACGAAATGACCTACCATCATCCTCATCATATTGATCGTCTTCTTCATCATCTTCATCATAATTACCAAATAAACGGTCATCTTCTTCATCATATTCCTTGTTTAATTTTTCTTGTTCATCATACATATAGTCATTCCGTACTCTATCTTCATGTGTGGCTTGAGTATCAATTTGATTAGCAAGAAGTTCCTGGTAAGTCTCAAAACAACCAACGCAAATGAAAAAAGTTTCAATAAAGCTCGCCCACATTGCATAGTACAAATTCCCTAAAGGAGCACCAGGACCTTTCTCAGAAGTGATATACGCCACACCAAAAGCATACAATAGGAATAAAACCATTCCTGCGGAAAACTCTGCCCAGAACGGTGCATGAGCTATAGCAACTTTCATACCCACCATCACAATTCCAGAAATTGTCCCAATAATACCCAAAGCCACTGCCAACTTGGTACGGCTACAAAATCTCTTTTCTGGACTAATGACATCGCAATTAATATCAAAAATACTTGCTCCACTTCCCATAACAATAATGGAAGAAGTCAAAAACGCCGCCCATATCATAAGTCGCGGTGCACGATCACGAAATTCACCCACAACATCAATGAAATAAATGGATCTCAAAAAAGATACAAATAACATGACGGCTGTTACCAATCCACCCCAACTAAAATAATATAAATTTCCATAAATTACAACTCCTTCTTCATTCACCGCTAATCCATTTTCGGCATCGCTAACGACGGCAACAATGGCTATCCAAAATGTGAGCAATGTTAATATCACAAAGCCTTCGAGTTTGGTCCCTACAATAAAAACTGAGAGACGGGTGGATGTGTGCATGTATACGACTGCGCATGTTATTAGAAACGTATATGTGGAACATGCTACAGCCCATCGTTGTTTATGTCCTACGTCGTTTCTCCAATCATGTGCAGTTTCTTTCTATGATTTATTGAGGGAAGTTTGGCATTTGATTGTGGATTTTGTCAGGTTATGATGATATAATAATGAAATGATTTGATTCAGCATATTAGTGTATGAATTATAGAAAAAATCACAACAAGAATGGAAGTAAGTGAGAGTATAGTTACCAAAAAGTGCAATGGTGATAACAATACTTTTTTGACTTACCGCTTCCATGGAAGATCCGAGCACAATGATCGAAATCAAGAAAAAAGTAAACCAATGAATTACCCTCGGTGATCGACTACCCAAAATTTGCTGTTGCAGGTTAGAATCATGACCATTTTGAGAATTCGAATTGGATTTGGGCTCATACATTTCTGTTTCCTTTAGAGTTGGTAATGTGAATTGTGGATGTTGAGAATATCGTTGTCCAGTAACTGATTGAGAAGAAGTGGTTCGATTATCATCGTTTACGGCACCTGCCTCGTGCATCATTTTTCAACTTGTTTTGGATGTCTTTGATAAGACTGTAGTAATGGTGATCACTTGTTGGAATTAACAGATCAATGTGGAGATGGAATTTATTCGCGAATGTGACATTTCGTCTCACCAAGGAGATTTTTTATTTTATTTTCATCAAATTTATTGTGTATGCACACCTTCTTCATACATATTCTACGAGAGTTTGTAAATGAGTTGTACATAAAAAGATTCTATCAGTCGCGAGTTGAATAAATGACTTTCCAATCCATACAGATAAATGACCGCTTTAGCCCCTGCAAAGCATCAATTTTAATACAAAATCGCATGAAATTATTCTCATCACAGAGGTGAAAATGAACCACATAGCTCTTTCAAATTAATTTCATGGAAAAGATAAAACTGAATCATTATATATTTTCAGTGTGCTTCGTACTTCTTTAAAGTATTATTCAAACGCTCATTGAAAAAATGATATAGAGTTACATTTCTTGGATCGATCAAGGCTTTGTGTCTACAAAATAAGCATTGCATTCTTTATTTCTTTTGATTGACACTTTCATTTTTTGAGAATGGAACTAATTTCTCTTCAATAGTTTGCGGTAAAGGAAAGATTCGGGAATATAAAAATACTCATGATGCTACAAAAATAAAACATTATGACTAGCATCTTTTAAGTCAATGCAACGAAAACACTACAATCATAGCAACTTTGGGTTTTATCTGAACAGCACCACATGAGTATATATGATTCATTGAATCTTTGCTTACCTCACCCAACGCACTTGAACACTAGTAACTTCTAATTCACATTTCCTTCCAACAATTTCCGTAACGAGTTGAAGTATTTTATGTCAAATTTATATGTTATATCTACATTAAAGAAAGGTCTGTGTATGAGAAATCATAAATACGCATATTCCAATTTGTGACTTGAATCTCTCCGAAATTCAAGTCAAATAATATTGCTCTGAAAGAGGCACATAGCTGCTTTCATTTCGGCGCAAATAGAATAAAATCGTAGAATCCTCTAAGAATTTGCATTCTTGCACCATTCATTTTCTTCCGCCACTTGAGCGTGTTCCTCGGAACTAAACTCATTACTAATATTGAAAATCTTCCGAATTTCCTCTGCAGATTTTCCCTTAATCAAAACAGCCACCGCAAAACAAGTTAAATCTAATAATGGCTTAACATCCATAAAATTCGCTGCTGTGACCAATTCAAAAAGGAGAACCTGTTCCACTTTTACAAAATCGGCATACCATTGTTGCACAACTTCTTCAATTTTAGAACTTTTTAAAGGTGTTGTAATCGTTGTCATTTGTTCTACGGTTTGATAGTGCGTACAGTATTCAATCACTTTGGCAAGGACGGTAGCTTTAACATTTGGAAGTGGAATTTCCTGCACTCCATCATCATTATCTTCTTCGATTGTATCCTTCACTATATTCGACATTGAAGCAACGGCAATAGGGACTTCGTAGGTATCTCCCTCTTTGCTAACCTGTTTTATTTATTTTGAAAAAAAACATTTTATAACCAATAAAAGTACAAGTTTGTGTATGAGTTCCTCATGTAACGGCGAGATAAATTCTAGACATATGGTACTTGAAAATACAATCTGTGCGAGTTGATCCGTATTCGTAGCCAGAACAAGATAGATCTGAAGTAGATAAGTAAGAAAATTACAGCACTTACAAGGTTAACTGTTCTTCCATCTTCACTATTCATTATTGGTCCAGTTTTGCAATTTAAGCTGTCTTGTTGGTCAATCAATGTTGGATAACCCTTTCAGTTGTTGCAATTTCAATTCTTCCGGTGCTGTACGAGTGTAAAGGAAATCTATTCCCGTATGTCTTTTTCTTCGTCAAGTCTGATTTAATATTTTGGACGCTGCTTCTACAGTGTGTCTAATTAAATTGGCTTGATTTGAATTTGTATGATCATATATATTATATATAATACCTATCTGACGTAAAGGGAAGCTGTTGCATAAAAATAAAAAATTGTCTCAACAAAGTATCATTTTTTCTTTTGAATCCCAATTACTTAAAAATCCTTTTGATGCAATTTC
>Ga0209092_10005378_pt1 | contig 10384 bp, 11 predicted proteins | sample FraStrMetagenome_FD_187446 | JGI IMG/M metagenome (GOLD analysis project Ga0209092, IMG submission 187446) | Marine eukaryotic phytoplankton communities from Arctic Ocean - Fram Strait ARC3M Metagenome (SPAdes) (version 2) | ecosystem: Environmental > Aquatic > Marine > Oceanic | place: Fram... | reverse complement strand
TTCAGATTTTCACTTTTGGACATTTTTAAAAATGTCCAATTTTCATTTTCTCAGAAAAGTTTTTTCTTGCAAAAACACACTTTTTCAATTCAAAGCATTATGCAGCTAATCGCCCATTTCAATCTCATATTTGACTGCATACTTTTTTTATTATTTTGACGCGAAAGGATTTAGGAACATTTTTCCGTTGTTAATATATAACAACCACAACAACGCAAAAATGTCCCAAAAATGTTCTAATAAATTCTATTGTGAATTATGTGACTATAAATGCAGTAAACAAAGTGTATTTAATAAACATCTATACACACGCAAACACACCAACAACAACGATAACAACGCAAAAATGTCCCAAAAATGTCCCACATTATATGAATGTGAATTTTGTCCAAAGGTATTCAAAGACCGTGCTGGATTATGGAGACACAACAAAAAATGTAACGAAGATACCAAAAAAACATTGGAACATCCTGAAAGAAATACTGATTCGGAAATTATCCTCGAATTATTGAAGCAAAACCAAGAATTCAAGGAGTTAATGATAGACCAATCCAAACAAATTCAAGAACAACAACAAAAAAATGAGGAATTACAGAAACAATTGATAGAAACCGTCAAAGTTGGTCAACATATAGAGAACCAGACGAATATCAATAACAATCAGAAGTTCAATTTGAATTTTTTCTTGAATGAACAATGCAAAGATGCGATAAATATGTCTGATTTCATTGAAAATATGGAATTAGACATAGAAGACCTCACCGAAACTGGTCGTTTGGGTTACGTAGGAGGAATTTCGCGTATTTTAATCAACAAATTGCAAGAATTAGACATATATAAACGTCCTCTTCATTGTACTGATATGAAACGCGAGACATTGTATATAAAAGAAAATGATGAATGGGAGAAACAGGCGAATTCCAAAGAAAAAATGGACACTATCATCAATAAAGTCGCCAATAAAAACCGTAAAATCATCCCACAATGGATAGACGAACACCCAGAATACCAAGTATTCGATACAATCGATAACATGGACTATATGAACCTATGTAACGTGGCTCTTGGGGGACTCGGAGAAAAAGAAACACGCCAATTCAGCGACAAAATCGTCAAAAACATATTCAAGGAAATCATGGTCAATAAATAAAATAGAAAATAAAATCTTTTTTTCCCTACTCCAGGTTCTCTTCTCTACAAAAAATACTATGATGTATACTCTAGCATCTTCTATTGTGCACTATAGCATCTTTACTTTATAGTATACTATCTTCAAATACCCACATTGAGAACCTTATCACTAAGAATTATAAATGAATCACATATGTATTTATTTATTATATCAAGAAATGAGTCACGAATCAAGAAATGAGTGACAAATCAAGAAATGAGTCACGAATCAATAACCCCATTACTCTCTTATAAGGACATGATAGAAACAGGATAGAAACATTTTGTATATACACTGTATACCTAACACGGATGATTGTGATAGAAAAAACCTCAGACAACGAGAACCAAACAATCCAAATCAAGAAATCCATTTCAACAACCAATATGGTTTCGCAATACCAAATCAAGAAAACTCCTTCTCTCGTCCGACAGGACATCTCATGGAAAATTCCCCAAAGATACTACTCTTCCTATATGGACCCCGTAAAGGCTTTTTTATATCACAACACAATTCAGAATTATACTACCAGATTGTATTGGCAACGCAAATCTAGTCCAATACATTACGCATAAGTTCTCCGTTTTCGCGATAAAATTGAAGTTATTGTTATCATATTCTCTATCATAACAACAACCAATCAACCAATCAACCAATCAACCAATCAACCAATCAACCAATCAACCAATCAACATAATATCCAAACAATTCAATATGGAACTCGCCAAAGAAGAATACGCTAACTCTCTTCCCCGAGACAATATTCAATCCATTGTTCAGAGTATCATGGAAGACACATCTATCACTGGTCTCAATCCAAAAACCTCCACAGACATACCTCAGAAAAAAAAGCGAACCCGTCTAACCAATGAACAAAAGGAACACAATCTCAAGCTCAAACAACAAGAAAAAGATCACAAACTTCTCCTCAAGCAACAAGAAAAAGATCACAAACTTCTCCTCAAGCAACAAGAAAAACAAGACAAACTTCTCCTCAAGCAACAACAAAAACAAGACAAACTTCTTCTCAAGCAACAAACCAATGATACGGACAAAGTTAAAAAACCTAGAGGCAGACCTCCTAAGAAAATATCTACCCAACCCCTATCCAAGGAGTCTAACCCATCAGAACTGTCACAACTGTCACAACTGTCAGAACCATTGGAACCGTCACAACCATCAGAACCGTCACAACAATCGGAACCATCACAACCATCACAACCATCACAACCATCGGAACCGTCACAACAATTAGACGACATTATTCCCATCATACAATCTTTATCAGCTTCACATGATTTACACGCTATTCCCGACAAAACTATCAAATATATCATATTCCTTATCTTCTTATTCAATCATACCAACATTCCTCTCCCCCCACAAACTTTACACACTCTCATCACACATACCATCCACCAATTCAAACATTCCACCCTTCTAAAACACTATAACCATATCAAACACACACTACACAACAACAACAACACCTACAACACCCTTTAATCACTCATATCATCTATAGGCAAAAAGAACTGGGTTTCAATTAAAAATTCATAAATATAAATCGCAAAGTCAGGTAAATTTGTAAATAGAAACACAACTTTTTGTCCTAATGCGGAGAAGTCAATATCCATTATATTACTAAAAAGATATTTATAATTTCACAGTAAAAATAAATAAAATTATAATGACAATATATAGAAATGTATACGATTGTATTAGCTGGAGGGCTAGGTAAGAGAATGAATTCTGACATTCCAAAAGTATTACACAAAGTAAATGATATACCAATGATATGTCACGTGATTCGCGAAGCATTCAAGCTAGACGCGACCAAGATATTAGTAGTAGTCGGTAAATACAAAACAAAAATAGACACGGCGATTCAACAATTCCTGACAAAGAGCGAATACAGAAAAATAGTATATGTGATTCAAGAAGAACAAATAGTGAATGGGAGCCCCAAAACGATGGGAACCGGGGATGCGATTCGCTGTTGTATTCCCAAATTAACAGGACTCCGTCGTACTGGAAAAGAAAATGTCGTCATTTTATCTGGAGATGTCCCTTTAATAAAACATACAACAATCAAATTACTAACGGATGCGAAAAATACCCTATTAACAAGTATTGTCCGAAATCCATTTGGTTGTGGTCGTATTTTTTTAAATGACAATAACGAAATCGCCAAGATTGTAGAAGAAAAGGACTGCGACTATGAACAACAAAAATGCAACCACGTAAATTGTGGTATATACAATTTAAACATTGACACCATCATTGACTATATCCCACTTATCACAAACAACAACAAGAGTGAAGAGTATTATTTAACAGATGTAGTAGAAATCGCACGAAACAACAACGTTCCTATAAACAGCGTAAGACTTCCAGTTCAAAACGCATCTGAAATTTTAAATGTAAATACACCAACTGACCTGAAAATCGCGAATTCACAATATAAAATTGAATAAAAAAGTTGGAAACAAACAAAGACATCAAACAAATATCAACGATGGCGCCTATCAAATTCTCGGTGGAATACTTAGACTATTGCGCGAGTTGCGAAAAGAAGACGGTAACTGCATGTTGCGATAGATGCGGAGATTCCGTATGTGGAAAATCAGAATGTTGCCGCAAATTTCCTAACTACAATGCGATAGATACGATATTTTGCACATATTGTTTAAAAAAGATAGAGAGTAACTTTAAAGAGGCAAAAGAGCCTGAGCCTACCACATATAGAGCACCAAGTTACCAATATAACTAAAAAATATACGAAGATGAGGATACACATTTGTAATTTGTTTTTTATGTCTTTGATTTAATGGGAACAATCTGCGTCAATAACCACATACTCAATATACCAAACATATTGTAAATGGACTCGCCACTCTTAGAAATTGCCCAACGCAGAGCAATACAATGCGGGGATTGTGCTAAGAATGGAGAATAAACAAACCCAATGATTGTAGCAGGCACACAATATGATACATATACACGAGGGCTAGCATAGTGGATACAAATCCAAGCAACATAGATACCAAACATGGATACAAAAGGACCAGCATAAGTTCGGAATGAATCAAAATAAGCGAGTGTTTTGTCGGCGTTCATATGAAAGATGGTATAAAACGGATTGTTTTATACAATTTCAATTTTATCAAGTGGTCGGGATATGTGGTTGATACCAGTGATAACGAGCCCCAATTGTATCTAAATAATAAGCAGATAACCATCCTAATGCGCCTGACACAACATCGCCAATGCGATTGATGAGCGGATCTGGACATGGTTTTCCACCAGGCCAGAATGTGATGTATTGATTAATAATGTAAATGCTTGCACGCAGGTTCTCAAACAATTCGTATAAAATGTGTATGATGACCCAGATATAAAAGTCTATCCCCCAGAAGTAGGCAAGGATTCCTGTTGAAAAATGTAAATAGGAGTATTGGTCTAGAAATACGGACATATATACAAGATAGGAAAATTATGGTTGTTCATTACAATGAATTGGAATTCTAATTACGGGATTCTATTTCAGACCAACGGCATGCGAAATCGTATTCGCTGAATTTGCTTACGCCGCATAATAAAAGTATGAGATAAATGAATATATAAAGATGCGACAATATTATTGAATGGATAAAGCAGACACCAACGAATCCTACATTCCCTTCTCGTTTTTATCAGACAGACAAACGGATTTCAAAGGAAAAGAAGAGTATGAGAAATTCCTGCATATCAAACTCAAACAAAAGATAAAAAAGTTAGAAACTCGCATTGAACTGCAAGAAGAGCGTATATTCAAATTGGAAGAACAAATCGCAGAAATGAGATATGGGCGGTCAGAGCAATTGATTAAAATGCAGAACGTACGAACAGAATCATTAGAACATGATGTATTAATCCTAAAAAAGATGGTGACGGACTACATAATGTAAAATAGACAATGCTTATTTTCAACCTGTTTTTCGCTTGATATCTAAATATAGCCGTCAATATAAAATTGATGTAAGTAGTAGAAACCTTGATGTAAGTATTAGTTAAAATATTTGTTGCCGATAACAAGACAGATGCCGAAGACAAGTGAACCTCAAGTGGTTTCTCGCAAACTTAGGTTAGAAGATTTTCTAGATGACGATGACCAACAAACACCCCAAAATAACAAACAATATTCACGCAATGATGAGAAGGTAGCCAAGAATCAACAAGAATACGGTCAGAAAAAGAGAATTAAACCATGACGCACGGGAACAAAAAGTCAGCAACAAATTGTACCCAAAGGTTTCAATAAAGGGTTCAGAGGATAAATAAATATATCGGACAGCGGTATTATAGTGAATGACGTGGTTTATATAAACACATTAATATAAGGTTAATAAAGTTGGTAAATCACCGATAACATAATACACGACTGGACATTTCATATTACATACCACATAGAATACAACAATAAAAACGAATTACATAAAACAAGAATACATTTTTTTTAATATTTATTTCACTACTGCCATCAGGGCATTAAATTTATCAGGTAATATATCGGCCTTGAATTTCACCTCGGTTGTATTCGTCCGACACATAGGACATTTGCAGTGTCCTCTCTTAAGAAATTCAACTGAACAATCGCAACAGAACGCGTGTCCACACGTGAAGGCGACGACATTATTCGGTTTGGTGTCTTCCATACAAATAGGACAAGTATCGCCAATCATGTATTTTTCATCTGACGCACACATATTCAATGTAACTTTCGACGCGATGTGTATTTCTCTGTAGAGAATACGGTCACGATAAACTGTTCGGGGTCGGGGTCTTGGATTGGGTTGACGTCTAACTGGAGCAGGTGTAGGTGGTATCAGGTGTTCATTGGGAACATCCCTCAAATTGAGAAACCCAGGAGGGACTCTTCTCAAGAGACAATAAATCATCAACTTACCTATATAGGCTTTATAATCAGTGCGCGTTCTAGGTGTAACCGAATTAGATTCTAGCATACGAGTGTATTCTACAAGGTCCTCTGCGTATGCTGCTGGAAAATTGGACAATAATCGAGGTAAAATTCGTTTAAACAGTCCAATACCCCACGAAAACATAACGCGGTTGATTGTTTTTCCTGATTCGACAGCCACGTGATGGTTCAAATACCTTGCACGAGCACCACTAATTTTTTCTCGGATGACATCTGGTTCACCTTCAAATATTTCAGGAGACAACCAATAATTCGTTGTAGTAGATACTCTGTAAGCAGGCCATTCAGCAAACGAAGCGGTCGAACCGACTTCTCTCTCAAAAGTATGAAGTAATGTTCTATAGGATTCTTCAATAATGGGGGACGCGCAAACGTCAGCGCGACATCCATTCGTTTTGCAAATAGTACACGGCATGTTGTGATTGGTTTAGTTTGGTGCATATATAAAACATCAAATCAGTTCGTTCAATTTTCTAAGCATATATAGGGTATTTTGACCCAATATATACAAGCTCTCTGCGCGAATTGAACGCGCGACCTTTACATTACAAGTGTAATGCTCTACCACTAAGCTAAAAGAGCGGTGAATATACAAATATACAATACGACTGCTATAGGATTCGAACCTATGCGGGAATATCCCAGTGGATTTCTAGTCCACCACCTTAACCACTCGGTCAAACAGCCTGAAGCTCTCTGGGTGGTTCGAACACCCGACCTTACGCTTACTAAGCGTATGCTCTACCACTAAGCTAAGAGAGCAAAGTTATATGACCCGCTTTTTCATTTACAGTATATACACAATATAACATAGGAACAGTCCTTTATATAGATTTATTGTCTATTATTTATCTTATAATTTGTTGATATCAATGATCCGGTCCATAGAAGGCAGTATTTCTTTATCGTGGGTAATAACAATAAGGGTTTTATCCTTTGTTTCGGCGATAATCATATCCATAACTTTGAGTCTCGTGTCGCCATCCAATCCCGTCAAAGGTTCGTCTAATATCATTATTTTACCTGGTTTCAAAATGCCGCGCATGAGAAGTGTAATTCTCTGCATGCCTCCGGATAAATTGCCTCCGTGAGTTCCTGCGGTTGCATGGACGCCATTGGGTAAATCTGAAAAGACATCTATCAAATCATATTGCTTTAATTTGTGTAGCAATTCATCTTCGCTTAAATGGTCATTTCCATACAACATGTTATAAACGATGGTTTCGTCAAATAAATTGGTTTTCTGATTGATATAATTTACATTGTCACGTAAATACTGAAAATCCATATTTTTAATATTGACGCCATCAATCAGCACCTCTCCTTCTTCGGGTTTATATAAGTTAATGAGCATTTTCATGAGCGTGCTTTTTCCAGAACCAGAACGACCAATCAACCCGATTTTCTTCCCTCCAGCGATTTCCATATTCAAACCATCAAACAAAAAGTCGTCACTGCTTTGGTCGTATCGGTATTTCACATTTTTAAATTCAATATCTCCTTTGTGGATGATGTCTTTCTGAGTTCCATTATGTTGCTCCGCGAAAATATCATTCAAAAAATCCTTTGATCCATAAACAATGCCCATTTTGTATATCATCTGGTGAACAAGACCGGAGTTTACGTTCAACATATAACCCACTAACTGTCCAATAATTAATAATACGACGATACCTTCACCTGTCGTAACAGTCTTGTTTACAAACATATTGTATAGCAACAGAATGGACACCGCATATAAGCCAATGGTAATAATTTGTGTTAACAAAATAACCCAATTCTGCATATACATCACCTCTTTGTTCATATCGGTGTTTATCTTCTCCATATCATTGTTTTTCTTAATTTCGCTATCCAACTCGTTGTTGATATATACATTCATGAGGTTGTCCAAACTATTTTGTAGATTTTCACTTAAGTTCGTATTAAAATACTGTTCTTTCTTACTCACCTTGTCTATAACATACATGCCTCCAATTGCTTGAATGATCATACATAAAACAAACCCCACCAAACTAATCAGACCAAACATGGGATTTTTCATCAGTAAATACCCGACAATAAAGATAGACACAGTTAATTCGGGGAAAAACCGAGTAATGGTATATTGAAACATGTCCTTGATATTGCGTGTCAACTCCATGACGCGAGATAGGTAATCGCCTGTTTTGATGTCTTTGAAATTGTTTAATTGCGAATAAATGGTTTTTTCGTAGATAATCTCACGTATATGTGCAAAATATTCTGGAACGAGTGTGGACTCTAAATAGTGCTTTACACTGCCTGAACCAATAATAAAAACCCAAACGAGAACTAGCATACTCAACATGCCAGGCAAATTCTGTTCGGAGATGTTTTCGCCAAAATTCCATATATCTGGAAATACCTTGGATGTTTTTAATTGTTCGAATACCTTTCCATATACCTTGGGCAATACAATGCCTTCAATTGGAAAGAATATAACGATTAATAATACATAAAATATAAAGGTTGTTTTGTATTTAGTGATAAAATCTAATACTAGAGGTTTGAACAACATTACTTATAATAAAAATATAAAAAAAATATATAGAATTATCTGAAATGCGAAGAATGATTTCTTCTAAAAACGTAACATCCAGATATATCGAAAATATATTCAAAAAAGCCGATACATTCAAACAATCACCTAGTGTGAAAAAATGGACAAATAAGGTGATGGTCAATGCTTGTTTTAATGCGGATACAAATGCGTCGTTGCCTTTCGAAAGCGCCATGTATCGTCTAGGTGGAAGTGTAATAAAATACAATATCGATGCTTCTGATGCGAATAAACACGGGTCTCTACAAGATACAATCAAAACGCTTTCTCATTATGGTGATATCATGACGCTACAGCATCAAGACAAGGAGATATACCAGTATGCGAACCATCATACAACGATTCCGATTATCAATATTTGTAACGGGAATAGCGACAATTCAATACAAGGTCTCATTGATTTATACACGATATATTCTAACTTAGAAATGGATACAAAACATGTAAAAATCTTATTCGTTGGGGACGTCAACCAATCGCCTTCCATTCATTCTTTATTGCATTTGTTGAAACACTTTATTCGGATTCAAATCAACTTTTTACCATACAACGGAAAAGAACCCCATTACTCTGTGTTGTCGCATGTATCTGATATGAATGAGCAAATAATAGAAGACATTCTTGTAGAAAGAAATAACGTATATTTCGGCGATTACGATGTAATCTACTGTGCAGCTATGTTGTCCGACCCGAATAGTCACGCGCGGACACCCGAATTTATCGTGGACAAAGAATTGTTAACACATGCAAAAGATGCGATTATCATGCACCCATTTCCCCGCAACAGTGAATTATCAACCGATTTGGACGAAGACAAACGAAGTAAATATTTTCAACAACTACAAAACGGAATCTATATTCGTATGGCGCTGATTGATAATATGTTGGAGGAAGAAACAAGATGAATATCACATTAAAGTGGGATTAAAAATACGGTGTTTGTTATCATCGCTGTCTATATTATATGGTGGTCGGAATCATAATCGGGTGTGTATATTTGTTAGCAATATCAGTATCATCTTATTATGCATACAATTTTTCCTGGTATTGTGCGGATAATATGTATCAATATATCAAACCGATTTTTGAAAGATATTGATAGCAACAAAATAATTTATAGGGTGAGTATATAGATTATTTAAGAAGCAATGGCGGCATTTTCAAATGACTTTTTTGAAAAAAGGGAAGTAGACGGAATAAACATGTATATTATTCCTGTTGGGACAACATTATATCGTGGGGATAGTAACTTTACGGATATTACCCATCCTGAATTACTGAAGGGGGGTTACAAATTCTTCACTCCTGACGCTGAATACGCAGATAAATATGGTATAGTTTTTGAATTTAAAACGAAAAACGAATTACAACTCGTCGCTATGGATGATATTAGCGAACAGTTTTTCAAGAAAGCTCCTGAAGATATTCAAGACATATTAGAAGATAATTATGGATATAGTAGTCATAAACGCGATTCTGTAGAAGAAAAGGATTACAAAGTTAGTCAATACGTATGTAAACATAGATACCAAGGATACGCTGCGAATACTATGGAAAGTAGAGGTATTGATGATGCTTTAAACGCAGAAGTAATTATATGTAATGCCGAAGAACATGTGGAACGTATAAGGCGTGTGACTGAAGAAAGTAA
>Ga0209092_10005376_pt1 | contig 10389 bp, 13 predicted proteins | sample FraStrMetagenome_FD_187446 | JGI IMG/M metagenome (GOLD analysis project Ga0209092, IMG submission 187446) | Marine eukaryotic phytoplankton communities from Arctic Ocean - Fram Strait ARC3M Metagenome (SPAdes) (version 2) | ecosystem: Environmental > Aquatic > Marine > Oceanic | place: Fram... | reverse complement strand
AGAGATTTCTTTACCTCAATGACCTGGGTAGGTTCACCTTCATACTGCCTGTGCTTGTCGATTAAGATGCCTGTGGCGATTGGTAGGACTCCATTTGGTATCTCATCGTTGTCCAGCTTCTCGATCATCTTTTCGACTGCAAGCTGTGAAGCATGACCTATCAAACCTCTCATTACTTTCTTCGATGATTCGATCACCTCTTTCTCTCGGGACCGAACTACAGCGATAGTATTGTGCGATACCTTTAGTTCCTTCTTGATCCGAGTAACTGGTGTGCCATCGGATAACATCTGCACCACCTTGGCGTAGTCACCTGGTCTTTTATCGTAAAGCCCTTGGGCTGTGTAAACTGATGGACAAGTCTCCTCAACTGTCAGGTTAGCTGGGAGGTTATCAGCTTCTATCGTAATTCTCTTCTTTTCAGTAGGCATAAAAACTAATGCACGAATAACTTTTCACTTTTTGAATATTTATCGGTGCAAGCAATTGAGAAAGTAATCTCAATAAGGATATTGGCAAGAACAATTAGACATAATCATTATTGTGCGTAGTTGGTTTAAGTATTAAGTGCCTTGATTATCAGTGACTTACGCAAATGCTTTTGGATCGTGCAAATTATGCAAAAGTATTAGACAACGGTTGGAGGGGGGGAGGGGGGTCGGATTTCGCGGCCCGCCGATCACCGCGACCGATTGTAGCCCATAAAAAAATTTCCACTAATTGCGGCCAATCGTGCTGATAATCTGTTATCATTAAGCCAATGCCTCTCACCTGGACACCGCACCCCGCCTTACCGCCTCTGACAAAATCGGAGATGCTGTCCATGTCCGCCGAAAAGATCCTCGCATATTATGAGACTAGAGAAGAAGCAATCGCACAAGAGAAAGACGATCCATACCGGCATGGCTTTGAACTGGATACCTGGAAGCGGGCAGATGATCAGCTAAAGACCCACTCCGAAATCCTCGTTATGGGCGGAAATCGTGCGGGTAAGAGTTTTTGGGCGGCCAAGCGGGTAGTTCAATGCCTCGTAGAGAACCCCGGCACTATTGTTTGGTGCTTAACCGAGACAGCGGCTAATTCGATACAATTCCAACAGAAATTAATTTTTGATGCTCTTCCAAAAGAACTTAAGTCGTTGGGTAGAGGTAAGATAGGATACATAGTCCACAGTTTAAAAAATGGATTTACGGGGGCGAAATTCACTCTGCCTAATGCGAGTCAATGTATATTTAGATACTGGGCTCAGGACATTTCGACAATCGAAGGAGGAGAAATAGGCTCACCGCAAGATCCAGTCAACGGAACACATAACATCGGATATTGGGCAGATGAACTCGTACCTATGTCGTGGGTAAACACACTTCGTTTTAGAACCGTAACCCGCAATTCCAAGGGAATTATCAGCTTCACCGCCGTTGACGGATGGAACAGCGTAGTTAAATCGATGCTCACCGGTGCCCGCACCATAGAATCAACGAAGGCGGATCTCCTAAACGGCGAAGAAGTCCCCCTCGTTCAACAGCCCATCCGCAAAGCCAGTTCAGTGGTTTATTTCCACACAGCGGCGAACCCCTTTGGCGGATGGGAAGCAATGAAGAATCAGTTAGAGGGTGAGAAGCGGGAAACTATCCTTTGCCGGGCTTATGGAGTGCCTGTGAGGCAGTCACGCGCAATTTTTCCTTCGCTCTCGGACAAGAACTTCTGCACCCCCGACAAGCTCCCCGATTTCAAAGAAGCCAATTGGGTAATGTCGATTGATCCGGCGGGAGCAAAGCCTTGGACAATGGTATTATTTGCAATCGATCCACATGGAGTCGCATGGGCGGTTAAGGAGTTCCCTGACTTCGATACATGGGGCGGTTGGATTGATCTGACTAAGGACAAGCTGTCTGCCGGCGAGGCCGCCCAACCGAACGGGTACGGCCTCAAGGATTATGCCGATGAGATTAGGAGAATGGAAAAGATGTGCGGGGATAGTGAGGTCATCCGCATAATCGACCCGAGGCTTGGGGCGGCGAGCTATCAGAAGTCGGAAGGATCTTCTAACATCATCGATGATTTATCGGACGAAGATATCATCGTTCAGCCCGCCGAAGCCCTCGATATCGAAACAGGATTACAGGCAATAAACAATCTGCTCGCATGGGACAGGGAAAAACCGATGGATTTGGATAATAAGCCTAAATTGATGTTTTCGGATGAATGTCAAAATCTCATAAGTTGTCTGCAAGCATATCAACCAAGTGCTGGGCTAAAATGTCCCAGCAAGGACCTGGTTGATAATTGCCGTTATTTCGCAATAGGTAATTTCGAGTATTTCGGCAAGGAGGAATTAATTTCAACAGGCGGTGGAGGATATTAATTATGGGAGTAACTAAGAAATGGAGTGCCATGCAGAGGGACCAGGTGGTCATTTTGCGAAAGACTGGGTTGAGTTGGCCAAAGGTGAGCAAAGGAGCGGGAATCCCTCGTTCTAGTTGTCAGAAAATTTGGGCGGAGGACTCGGACGGTGAAGTGGAACTGCCCAAACCACCGGCAAATCAGATAGAAAAAGCACGGGTTCTCAAGCTCGTCCCCAACCCCCGCCTTATGCTCATTTACTTTGAAGATCGGGAAGGGGTTGCAAGGTGCGTAAAGCGGCCCGAGCAGAATCACCCTGTTAAATCGGAAGTATATGTCAAGAAAGTCGAAGGAGACGATGATTTGTATCGAATCGCATGAGCGACAGGAGAAACGAATCGATGCCATGTTGCAGGAAATGGTGGTGGAGGAGGGATTGGCGGCATTTGAGGCGGGCAGAGACCCCAGCAATTTCACCTTAAAAGAAATTAGCGAATTTATCGGAGTGCCTCTTGTCACAGTCCATCGGGTTGAAAAGGACGCACTGAAAAAACTTAAAAAAATAATGTTAGAATTGGAGATCAAAAATGGAAATACAGGAATTTAGCGAAAAAGGGCCGGATGTCGATGCAATCAAAAAGGAGTTTGACGATGCAAAGTCGAATTTATCCTTTTGGATGGATAAAGCGGAACAGGGTAGGGAATGTCGATTTAACGAATGGGCGGGCAAAGATGAAAGCGGAAAGAAGAACGGACCGGAAGCATTTCCATTCGATGGGGCATCCGATTTAGATCCAAACTTGGTTAACCCATTGATCGATGGCGATGTGGCATTACTTAGCCAGTCACTCAGCCAGGCCAACCTGGTAGCCGCTCCCGTTGAAAGTGGAGACATTGGCAGTGCAAAGATGGTAAGCGAGTTCCTGAAGTGGCGGATGAACTCAATGACTGAACTCCCACGGGAAGCCGCTATCGGGGCAAACTATTTATTACAGAACGGAATTACATTTTTCGGAACATATTGGAAAAGGGAAACCACTCGAGTGTTTAAGGACATCAGCTTGGAAGAGATTGCACAGATGAGTCCCGAACTGGCAATGGCGATCCAAGATCCCGAGATGAAAGAGGGAGTCGAAGAAATGCTATTCCCGCTATTCCCTAATCTTAAAAAGCGAAGAGTCAGGAAGATGATCAATGAACTTCGCAATAAAGGCGTTTCCAAAGTTCCGACTGAGAAAGCGGTAGTAAACAGACCGGCAATTAAGGCTTATGAATTAGGCAGAGAAATAATCATCGACTCAAATGTAATTGATTTGGAGTCTGCTAGGAGCATTCACTGCATCCACTACTACAGCCCCGAAGCACTCATGCAAAAGGTCAGCGAGGGATGGGATAAAAAGTGGATCGAAGAAGTCCTCGAAAACTCGAAGGGCTTTTATGCGGACGAAAGTTATTCGACTGATTTAATGTCCTACGACTCCGGCAACTTTTACGGCACACAGAATTACGAAGGTATGGTTCGAGTAATTACAACTTATCGTAAGGAACTTGATGAGGATGATGTACCGATTTGCACCATTACTTGTTGGGCAGATGAAGCGGAAGGGCATGGGTTTCATAGTCCGATGGAATACGATGAAGGTCGTTATCCCTTCGTTTGTATTACTCGGGAGAACTTAAATCACCGCTTACTCGATTCCCGAGGTTACCCCGAGCTTTTAAAGAGTTATCAGATTGCAGTTAAGACTGAAATGGATGCCCGAAGAGACCGTGCATCGATGAGTACTTTGCCCCCTGTGGAACATTTGCAAGGCCGCAAACCGGATCGTATCGGTCCGGGTGCACAGATTGCAGTTCGCCGAAGGGGAGAAGTTGGATTTATGGAAATCCCTCGCTACTCGCCGGCAAGTATGGATGTGGAGATGCAGATTCGCCAAATAGCAGACAAAATCACAGGCCGCCCAACCTCGCAATTAGACGCAGTTGAAGCAAACAGCATCCGCCAGCATTTAGTTAACCAATGGCTCAACGGGTTCAAACAGATTTTAAATCGCGTATGGTGCTTGGATCGCACTTATGGCGGACCACAGATATGGTTTCGGGTGACGAATAATGAGCAAGGCGCTCAACTCATGCTTGATGAGACTGCGGAGGTTTACGATTTCAATATTACATGGAACAGCATGAACCAGGACGAGGAAAAGGTTCTTCAGAAACTCGATACAGTTGGTAAATTAATGTCGCAGTATGATCGAGGGGGACAAGCTCGCTATGATGTTTATCTCCGAAAAGTGATCGAAGCAATCGACCCAAATCTTGCCGGTCAATTAATCGCTCCACAGGAAGAAGCAACGGACAAGGAGATTAAAGAAACTTCTGCCGACATCGCTAAGATTGCATCGGGCCAAGTGGTTAACGCTCCACAACAAGGGGTAAATTCTAAACTTCGTCTTCAAGTTCTTCAGCAGTGGCTTAGTGGAACTGAGGAAATCCCCGCAGATGATGTTCAACAAAGAATGCAAGAAGATGAAAACTTTGCGAAGCGGATTTCCACATATGCTGGCCAGCTCGAGCAAATGCAAGCTCAGCAAAAGAACGCACTAATTGGCCAGCTCGGGACTGCTCCTGGCAATGTACCAGGCACATCAGTAGCCGCTTAACTTAAATTATATGACTTTAGCAGATGCAATAAACGGCCTCGGCGAACAGACCGAATGGCTAACAGTAAAATCATTTATCCTCGAACAGAGGGATATGTGCTTAGTCGATTTTCAGGACTATACCCATGTAGACAACCCGCAAAAACTCGCCCGACTAAGTGGTGAGATTGCTGGATTAACCCGAATAATTGAAAGCTTAGAAAATGCCGAAACTGACACCCCATCAGCAATTTAAAAACGAACATCGAGCCATGCTAAATCGCTGGCTTGAAGAGAGTGATATCGATGACCATGAGATGGCACAAATCGCTTTAACGGATGTCGAGGAGTGGATGGACGAGGAAGTTGTTGATTTTGAGTGCGACATGGACCTCGATGACGAAGAACACGAAGCGTAAAGGCTACATTTACGAGCAGACTTTCTTCACTGAAGCGTTAAAGAATGGGTTGGAAGTTTTCATCCCACTGGGTGACCATTTACCAGTTGATTGTATCCTCGTAAATTCGGCGGGCAAAAATTTTAATGTCCAAATTAAGGGGTCTGAAAAGTCAAGCAAAGGGGAAAGAAAAAACGGGTGCAAAAGGTATCGATTTTCCACGACTACTGGGCGGGTAGTAAAGCAACCACTAGACTGCACAAAAGTCGATATAGTGGCAATATTTTGTGCCGACATAAACACCTGGTATCTAATTCCATGTATAGCTTTGGACGGAGCATTAACAGTTGCGGTTTACCCGGACAACCCCGACTCAAAAGCAAAACACGAGAAATATCGGGAAGCGTGGGACTTATTTAAAACTCCCTGAAAATTTTTATTGGCCCCCTGTCATAATCGGAAGTGGCGAACCATTTCGGTACGCAGAAAACGCAAGAGTGCGAACTTCCCAAACGCAGAGAAAATATGGCAGATACAGAAATTAGCGAGGCTCCGGCTACGACAGAAGCAGAAACAAACACGCAAAGCATTACGACCCTTGAAGAGTTAACGGCATCGTTCGTTGACAAAGTTGAGGAGAGTGAAGCGAAAGAGGAATCTGAAGTGGAAGCTGGTCCCGAGACCACAACCGCAGACGCAGAGACCGACCAGGAAGATGTTCTTTTACAGTCTACCGAATCTGAGGAATCAGAAGAGGAAACGGAAGAGATAGCCGAAGAGGAGGAGTCCACTGATGAATCGGGGGACGCTGAGCCACAGTCTAAAGCTGTTGGTAAACTTCTGAAACAGGTGAACCGCTTGACCGCTCGCTCGAAATCGAGCGAAGAGCTTGTCGATACACTTAAATCAGAAATTGCATCATTAAAATCCAGCCCTCAGAAGCAATCGGAATCCAGTCAGCCAGCCTTGGAAGAAGTCCAGGACTTTCAGTCATTGGAAACTCTTCGGAAGGAAGCAGTAGCCGCTAAGAAGTGGGCATTGCAAAACATTGGCCGTGATTATGTAGAATCCGGTGGGAAAGAATACAGCGATGACGATATCCGCAATATTCTAACTCAAGCCGAGGACTACTTATCGGAGAAGATCCCCGAACGGGCACAATATCTCCAATCATCGGTACAGTGGCAACAGGATACGATCAATACTCACCCGTGGATTTCAGAAACAGTCGATACAGACCAAGCCGAAGAACGGAGATCCGTTTTAGGTCAGATCAAAAGTCAGTATGCAGACATTCTCAAATCCCTACCTAATGGCGATTTTGTAGCGGCAACACTCGTAAGAGGAGTTGAGGCAATTAAGCAAGATCAGGCGGCCAAGACGGCCAAGCCTAAAGCCAAAAGGGTAGCCAAAGCACCTCCGACAACGATGGGCGATTCAAGTCCACCGGTACAAACCTCGGCCACTCGAAAGACTGCAAATAAGCAAAAGATTTTGGAGCGTAAAGTCATCTCGGAAAACGATCTCGCCGCATTTCTTGCGGACTAAAAAATTTAAAAATCTTAAAATAAGGAATTACTAAAATGTCTATTGCTACAAGTTACAATGTTACCAGCACTAAAGGTGCTAGAGAAAACCTCGAAAATGTATTAAAAACAGTTGAACCTACAGAGACACCTTTGTACTCGACTTTATCTCAATCCGCCGCACCTAAAGCAACTCTTAATGAGTGGCTCGTGGACTCACTTGCTAGTCCTGAAATTGGCGGTGTAATTGATGGGGTTGACCTCACAATTTCTGATGCTCAAAATCTTATCGACACAAGGGCGAGGCTCGGAAATCGAGTACAAACCCTGAGAGATATTTTTTCCGTCTCAAGGCAAGCGGAGATGGTAGATGTTGCTCCTGGCGGATCTTTGATGGCATCGAGCCGTGCAAAAAGTTTATTACAGTTAAAGCGCTCAATTGAGACAGCAATCGGATCAGGTAATGATCAGTCTGCTGGTACAAGTTCTGCGGGTGCTTTGATGAGCGGACTCGGGATTTGGTCCGACCCCACAAGTACGGGGGCAACTTTCGATACATCCTTGAAACAAGGTTTCCGTGCAGTAAGTGGCTCCCGTGTAAGTCTTGCAAGTTTGACTGAATCTGCATTTCGTGGATTGCTCCAAGCTGTTTACACTGCCGCCGGTTCAAAAGGTACTTACAACCTTTTTGCTGGTCCAGCCGTGATGAACAAAATTACTGATTACACTCGTTCGACTACAGCTAATGGAAACTTTAGCTTCGATCAAGATGTTAGCGGCAAGACCCTTGTCAGAAGTGTGTTAACATATGTATCTGACTACTCTACGATAAACATTATACCGGACCTTTTCTTAGGGCGTGTAAATGGTTCTGCTAGTGGTACAGACACAGTTGAGGGTACAGTGAATACAGACCGTGCTTACCTAATCCCTGGTGATGACACAGTAAGTCTGAAATTCTTGGAGGGTATCACGATTCAAGATCTTCCTGACAACGGTGCTGGAAAACGGGCTTTCTCTGAAACGATGCTTTCGTTGAGGGTCAGTAATCCCCGCGCGCTTGGTTCAATAGTTTAGGTTTAATTGGTTTATTTGGTGTTATTTTGGGAGGCCGGTTGGGTAGTGGCCGGCCTCCCTTTTTTTTAAAATATGAGTCTTAATATCATAGTTAAAGGTGGGAAGAGAAGTGGAATGTCGGGCGAAGAAATGGCCCACTACTTATCAAAAAAAGTTGAACGGGATGCCGAGCGAGAAAAAGCTGGGTATGGTAAGCGAGCAATCGCCGCCCGAAAGAATGCTAAGAAACTTAGTGGAGGGAAAGACTTCCGCTTAGTATCTGCAATTGATGCGACTACCTTCCTAAGACATGAGATCCAAAACAAGGGCTGTATGTCTGATTCAGAATATCGCCGAGACTTCGCAAAATCCAACCCCGAAACGGTTATCGGAAGTTGAGAACTGTAACCTACACCGAACTTAAAAATCGATTCACCTCGGCAATCGGGGTGGATACTTTATTATCGGTAGAAGAAACAGCATTCAAAAACTCGCTAAATGATCGAGTAAAAGGAGCATGGACCCGCGCACAATGGCCCGAGCTGATGTCAGTAGTCGAAAAGACTGTTGCCGCCGTTACCTCGCCAATCGTTGCAGACAAGGCCGTGCAAATAGATAACGATGCAAATCTGATGGATGTGTTTTCGGTCTTCGATAAGAATCCATTATCTGAAAGGACAGCATTCAAGTTAGATTACAATTTAATCAATGGGTATTTAGTATTACCCGCCAATTCTTCACAGGATTCAGTCTTTGTGATGGGTAACCAGGTAACACCTTCGAGTTATGGTGATGCTACAGTAGACGGATCGGAAACCACAACTCTGCCAAGATTCTTGGAACGGTACTTACTTTTAGCGACCATTTCCGACTGGTACAAATCAGACGGCCAGCTTGAAAAAGCGATCCAGCAAGAACAAATGGCAGAAGAAACCTTGGCACTCGAAATCGACCGAGTCGAACGCTTGGAAGGAATGAACAAAATATCAGTCAACACATATCCGAGCTACAGCTTCGGAGTTAACATTTTAACAACAGTATAATATTATGGGAATCTCAGCAATTAATGTAAATAACAGCATGGGTAGCAATGGGAGTGCCTATGCCAACGATACCGCCAGCCACACAAACGGCACAGACGGATGGACCGCAATCCAATTCACGGAGGACTCGGTCCTTGCCGCTTTAGTCGGCAAAATGGATGACTCAGCGGATTTAATTTCCGATGCAGTTACCTTTGCGGCTGGGCAAGTTCTGTATGTACCGGCGAGTGAAGTCCGCTTGGCTTCGGGAGCTTGCATCTTGTACAAAGGATAAGCGATGCCGGATCTTGCACTAGGGCTGATGATAGGGGAGGCGGATGCAGATTCGCACATTCCGCCCATCGGAGTCGATGGTGCATTACAGGCAGAAAGCGGACCCTATTTAAACACTGAGGATGGAAACATTTTAGCATTCGATTAAAGGAAAATAAAAAATGGCAAATAAAAAATTAAGCTCATTAGATGCACTCGGGGCAACCCCAGCCGTTAGCGATATTTTGGCAATCACGGATGTCTCGGATACCACCGGCTCTGCACAGGGTACTACTAAAAAAGTAACAGTTGCCAACTTGGTAGCGGCCGCCCCACAAGGTGATTTACTAGCAAGCAATAATTTATCTGATGTTGCGAGTGCTGGAACGAGTCGGACAAATCTTGGACTTGGTACTGCGGCAGTAGCAAACACAGGAACTTCTAATGGAAATGTAGTTGTACTTGATGGAGTTGGATTGCCAGCGATTAACGGATCTCAATTAACGAACTTACCAGCTGGAGCAGTAGACGGTACAGCAGTTACTTCAACAGGCGAGACAGGAGCTACTAAGTTCTTACGAGAAGATGGAGATGGTACTTGTTCGTTTCAAGATGTTGTAGTGGGAGATGCAGAACTAAGAGGCACAGACAATCCACACATCGGAGCATTTCCTAATCAGTCCTTCTTAGTTACAGACAATCCGAGTAAGTCGGTTATGCTTATTGCCGATGCTAGTGGGAACTTAGACTTTTTAGTAAATTCAGACGCATCCAAGGTTTATTTAAATACTCCATCGAGTCGGTTAGAATTAACAACAGGAGTGTCAGTAGTAGAAGATGCAACCGAGCCTGACATTGAGATTACCACCACATCAGGCACTTACTCACTTATCACAGGAGATTCAGATGCTTTAGGAGCTAACGGATTACCTATTAGACAAGGCTTTAACGCTCCCGATATAGGAGCAAACCCAGCACCACTTTTAATATCAGGTGGAACAATTTCTTAAAACTTAACAAACAAAAATTATGGCAACAGTATATATTAAACCAGGTTCAGGTACAGGCACAGGAACACTAGCTGATCCTTATTTTTATAATCAATTAGGTACAGCAGAAACAGCAGCTGGAA
>Ga0209092_10005375_pt1 | contig 10392 bp, 19 predicted proteins | sample FraStrMetagenome_FD_187446 | JGI IMG/M metagenome (GOLD analysis project Ga0209092, IMG submission 187446) | Marine eukaryotic phytoplankton communities from Arctic Ocean - Fram Strait ARC3M Metagenome (SPAdes) (version 2) | ecosystem: Environmental > Aquatic > Marine > Oceanic | place: Fram... | reverse complement strand
CGGCGGTCCCGTCGCGTGCGATGCTGAGGTGCGTCATCGTGCCCTGGAAGACCCAGATGCCCATGAACAGCAGCCCAAAGACCAAGAAGGCGACGTGGAAGTTTCGTAGGAAGATGCGCGCCTGCGCGTGGCCCCGTTGCGTGTATACTAGGGGCCTCGCTTTCGGATCGACCTCATAGAACTCTCTCTCACCTGGGTGGCAGTCGAAGTTCCTGCCGCCGCCTTAGAGCAAAAGCGCAGCAGGAAGAACTGGTCGAAGAAGAAGTCGCCTATCCACCGGCGGCGGAAATGTGAATGGCGTGGACTTGCGATGCTGTTGAGGGGCGAGGCTCAAATCGCCGAGGAAGCAGAGGCACATGAGGGCCGATGCCCACGGCAGAAACGGCATGAGCATCCAAAAGAGGCTCTGGAAGTAGACGAGGTGGATCACCTATTTACAGGCGCAGCCTGAAGCATTCAAAGCTCTTGATCCGGGCAAGGACCCTCTACACACCTGCTTCTCAACCTTGAGGTAGATCTCGCCCTTTGGCCGGCGCAGCAACAGCGGCAGCACAACGAGCTTGAGTAACACCTGAGTCAGAGTGGTGCAGTGTGGAGAGACGTCGTCAAGAACGGAAGTCAGGGCTGGGGTGGCTCGATAAGCGCCTGCCCCAGGTTGATGAGCTTGGGCAGCACAAACTCGATTAGCACCAGCAGGAGCAGGGTCTGCGCAAAGTGGTCCTATCACAGCGGGAAGCGACCCGTTCCTGTTGGAGTAGCTATGAAAGGCCTCCGCTAAGCTGGACCTGCGCCCCGATGGCAAAATTAACGTCGGAGCCGCCACAGACCTGCAGCGGCTTCTTCGGCACGATGACGTCCGCACCGGTGAAGCAACCGTAGTAAGCCAGGAATACCTGAGCTCACACAAGGCAGAGTGGAGCTCGGGCGTCTCACTAGACGGGGCGGGCGATGAAGAAGCGCGACAATGCCGAAGACCTCCGGCGAAACAAACTTCAGCTATCTCTTAGGCTCATCGCGGCTACTGTAGGACCGTGCCAAGCGTGAGCATCCGGCCAAGGAAGAAGCCAACCTGTTCGCAGAGGTCACACTGCTATAGAGCGTACGTCGCTTCACAGCCTGCGGCCCAGGAAAATGCGACGCGACCGTCATGTGGATCCGCGTGTGTAGAGGGTTGTCGTACTTGGCGAACTTGACCTAATTTTTCGCATTATGCGTGAAGAATGCCTCTCCGCAGCGGGTTATCGCGCTCGGCGGCTCGACCAGTACGGGCGTCACTGTCGGCATCACCGCATTGGTGCCCGAGATGGCGACAGTGGCCACGTACTCGCTCGAGCCCATCGGCAGGAAGGTGAGTACCTGCGGCCGAGATTGGCCAAGATTGGTCGAGCCGATAATAGAGGGTGCGGATTGGCAAGCAGATGATCTCCGTGGAGAGCTCGGCGGCGCCCCCTCCGAGAAGGTAGATGACGAGAATTACTACGCCGACCTATTCACGTGTTTGGCTATCAAGCGCCCTCGTTGCTGAATTATTGGCGATGATGAAGATGCACCTGAAGCAACGTGTGCGCGACGCTGGCCGCCACGCGACGCAACCTCAGCCGCCGCGCATCCGACGCCGAACGATCTCGGACGCGCTGGCGCCACTGCGACTCGCCTAGGCGCACAGGTAGACGCGTGGAAGGCGCTGTCCTTGCTGTGGTGTCGTTTTGCAGCCGTTTCAGCTCGCTGATGAGAGCTCGGAAGGTCTCGGCGACGCGGCTTCTCCCCTCGATTAGCTCCTTGGGGCTCGAGACGTCGATGTCCCACTCGGCCAACAAATTACGCGCGAACCCGATCTTGTTACGCTGTCCACCGCTGTGCACCTCCGCATACGCCTGCCACGTGAGTCGAGGGCGATGAGAGACCCCGCTTTTGTGAGGTCTCTCGGCAAAATCACGGCGCAATCTCGGCAGTCACGGTTACTCTTTCTCGGAATGGTGCCTGCCGCTGGTACGTGGAGAGAGAGCGCTGGTACGTGGCGTAGGCGTAGAAGAGGAGCGAAGCCAGGACCTACATCTTAGGTGTATTTGTGTGGGTATCGGCCACGAAACATACGTGCACAAACGGGGCTGGAACCGTCGCCGAGTAGACGTACCGCATGCTTGGCCAAGCGCCCGAGAACCCGGAGTAGTAAAAATTGGCCAGCTCAGGAAGACCGCCGAAGAAATAGTAGCCGGCGACAAGGTAGTTGTCGGCGTAGTTCGAGTTGAGCGTGTCCCTGGTCTTCCACTCGGTGATGGAGGAGCCTACGGTCGAGATGTTGCCGATGTAGCCGAGAGATCGGCCGATATGCGTCTTCCCTCGGTAAAGGCGGTGCTTGAGGTGACAACGGCGTGCACCAAGGAGAGCGAATGCACGAGCAATAGCGGAAGGTAGACGACCAACAAGTGTAGCAGCGCGGTGTCGGCCATCCACTCGGCGAAAGCGAAGTAGACCTATTCAGAGCTTGAGGCTGAGCATCGTTGTTCACAGCATTCCGTCCGCTCGGCGAGGGCGAAGGGACCGATGTGCTCGAACCAAAGCGAGTGTCGATGTGCAGCACCATCCGCCGCAGCGGCCACCGGCGGTTATAGAAACGACGTAGCCGCGCAGCGACACGGCGCCATTGGCGTCGCCATCGGCGAAGACGCCGCTGGAGGGGCGTCAACTCTGAGTCGTCATCATCGATTAAGCCGTCCTCGTCCTCGTCCTCATTCTCGTCCAGCACCTGGCCGAGCGCCGACGCACGGCGCTGCGCCGCGCTCGATCGCCTACGGCCACCGTGTCGTGTTTGGAGTTGGCTCCACGCGCTTCGTAGTGAAGCACGCTTGACGGCACTCGGTCACCTCCTCGCGTCTTTCTGTGCGCGCTCGAACTCGCGACGTGTCTGCTCTCTCTCACGGTCAGCCGCCTCCTTCTCACGCTTGAGTGCGGCGTGCTCCTCCTCCTTCGCCTTCGAGTCGGGCGAGAGGAGGCGTTAAATCGAGAGGCCCGGCAGGCGGTGCGTGCGTTCGGGAGTGAAGGAAAGCTTCTAGCGCAAGTTTGCCTACTGAACCCGAGGTGGCTCCCGAGACGCCTCGGACGCTACTCTGCGAAGTATGGTGCGTACCTTAGCAGATTACGAGGCGTGTCTAGGACGTGTCTAGGACGTGTCTAGGACGTGTATTGGAAGTGTCTCCGAATATGCCTCCAGCTCGTCCTCCGCCTCGTCCAAGTCGTCGCGGCAGCGGTCCAGCTTGCGCCGCGTGGCCTCCAGTGCCTCCTTCAGTCGACGAACTTGCTCCTCTAATTCGACCGTCAGACGGGGTCCCTGCTCCCTCGCTGCTGCCGCCGCCGCCGCCGCCTCCTGCGCCTCCGTCCCGCCAAACACGGCATCAACGTCCACCGCCGGATCGGCGTGGTCACCAGAGAAGGCCGCGGCGGGCTGAACCCTATTGGAACGGCGGCGGCGAGCGCTTCGTCCCGAACTGAAGGCGCCGTCGCCGTCCCAGCCGTCAAAGCCCTTCGCCACCTCATTCAGGAGGCCGTCCAGCTGCTCCAGGGTGTCTCCTCGAGTCACGCCGTCGGCATCGCCGCCGACGCCGCCGCGCACGGGTGCGGCGAAGGCTGCGCCCTCCTGGGCGCGATCCGCGCGGTCGAGATGCACTTCTAGCGGCTCCTGCCGGTCCTCTCCCTCTTGCCACCATTCGCCGCCAGGCTGCACCCGCGCCATTGTGCCGACGACGGTTTCGGACCGTTCATGGTTGAGTTCAAGGCAGAGGGACGGCCGTAAAATGGTGGCGACACGCAGCGGCGCAGCTGTGGCGACGAACACGAAGGCGGCGGACGAGGCGTCAAGCGGCGCAGCTGTCGCGGCGAAAACGAGGGCGGCGGACGAGGCCTCAACACGCAGCGGCGAAAACGAAGAAGAGACGGCGAAAACGAAGGAGGCGGCGGACGAGGCCTCCTTCGAGGACCTGACGGAGCGGATTCTCAGGCGTCTGACCGAAGTAAATACTCCCTCAGACAAGCCGGGCGAGGAGGCGCCGGACGACGAGGGCGAGGCCGTACCCACTTTGCGCGATGCTCAGTCTGACAGCCGTGGATTTGCGCGATGCTCCTCCGTTCGTATTGGGCCAGCCGGGCCCATTGGATCGATGTCTTCCAAGTGGGGCGCGAGGATATTCAAAAGTGGGCCAGCGAAGCAGTTCTCGGTGCGTCTGCGCCGGCTGGATGCCGGCAGTGGCCCCTGCGACACTCTTATCATCGACTGCAATATGCGTCCGCTCGTGTGGCGGGCAAGAGCCCGGCGCGTCGAAGAGCAGTCGGTGGCAGAAACCGGGCAAGAGCCACCGTCGAAGAGCCACCGGTGGAGCGTCACTACTGCCACCCCGTCACCCTCAACGCCTCGCTTTCGCCTCCACATCATCGCTACTCTCCTACAGGACGCCACTCGCCGATGTGCTTCGCTTCTCGCTGCACCGGCTCTCCGCGCTCGACATCAGAAACGGACAGGCGAGTGACTGTCATATGAGCATCCCTCGGCCATTTCTCGGCTGCTCCCGCCTAGTTCTGCTACCCTAGTTCCGCAGGTTAAGCTTGAGTTTCTCCGCGCGCTCAGCGAAGTCGAGGAGAGCCGCTACCTTCCGGCGCCTGCTGGCCCGCTAGTCGTCCTCACGTTCGGCGAGGGAGGCGAATCATAAGAGCCATACTAGTTCCTGCATTGTTCGTCCTTGTGACGCAACTTTCTGATCCCGCTCAAGGCGCCTTCACGCGAGAGCAATTCAAGTTCCTTCAAGAAATGTGACCATTGTAGGGCTCCCCCCGCGTAACAACAACCAGCCTGCGTGGCCCCGACGGAGCGCGATGCCGTCGCTGCAGGTGTGATCGCGTTGACAAGCTTGGGCAGGCGCCGCGCGATATGCGCGGCAGCGAGGAGGGGGCAGCGAGCTCGCCAGTCACGCTAGGGCTGGCGGACGAGGTCGAGAGACGGACAGGCGCCTGCCCTCCGAGACACGTCTACGACACGTCCGGGACGCCTATTCAGGTCGAGTGGCTGCCACAGCGCTACTCGCAGATGGGCAAGCGCCGGCTGCGGCTGCTTCTCGCAGTCATTGCTCTCGCAGCGCTTGTTATGCCCATGCGCAGGCGGCAGCCCCCCGTTTGCGCGCTCGCGTCGCCCTCTTTATTGCTCCTATTCGCCCGGATACCCGTGCGCGCCCTCGCAGGCTGCTCCAGTGGCTCACCTCGCCGCCCATCGCGTCCTTTGCGGTCGCGCTGCAGCTAGGCCTCACGCACCTCGTTTGGGAGGTTGCCAACTGGCTGCAGGTGACATCATCCACATGCAACACCACCTCACAGCGCAGCAAGTTGCACTTCATTCTCTCTTCGCTAGTACGCCTCCCCTGCCCACGCAAGGTTGCACGCGTGTTATCCACCTTGCCTCAGGTCGGCTACGCTGCCTGTGGCCGACTGCCGTCGCTGCTTGGCCGCGCAGTCTCAGCGAGCAGTGGCGTGGGGGTGGAGGTGCCGCAGCCGCGGCGGCCCTTTTGGCGCGGATGGGAAAAGGAGGAATGATACATGGGAATATTCAGACAGCACAAAGACGGGCATGCAGCGCCTAAAAGAATTCCTCAATCAGCCCTGAGCCGAATAGCAGGAGCGCACCCACAATTGACCATATCGTTCTTCGTTGACTCCATACGTCTCTTTTAGCATGCCATCCTCCCGCTTCTGCTCAGCCGTCGGCCTCTTAGCATCCTCTCGCTTCTGCTCAGCCGTCGGAAGACCGCCGCCCTCGCGAGGCATGAGGCAGAGCACTACGCGGCGCCTCAAGGAGGCGATGTAAATATCGTTACGCACCCGGTCTCCACCACCACCAGACAACACTCTCTCTCTCACCCCCCAGACTCACACCAGACTCACACATTTGGTTTCGGGCCTACCGGCGGCGATTGAATGAAGCTTGGACAAAGCCACCTGCTGATAGTTCTGTTGCCGATGTAAAGAAACTGTTTGTTGTTTGTGCACTTGAGCACTTGCTTGAGCACTTGATAGGGTCGATTCCGCATGGTACGGGACCCCTCGATCGTCTCGCCTCTCGCCCTCCCTCACTGGTGTGTTCATTGGGGGGGGTCATAACAAACACGGTACAGGATCGAGGTGCACGCTGCCAGAGCAGTGTCGTCCCCCCTCTCCCCGACGGCGATGGCGGTTAGAGCGCAGCGGCGCCGCAGGCGCCCGCGGTGGACGAGCATGGGTAGAGGGTCCATCCAGGGCTGGGTCGATATTTGTCAAGATGCGGACGTCGAGTCACTCCAGAAAGAAAGAGGAGGGCGATACAAAAAAGGGCGGTCGCACGACACGATTCACGCGACAGGCGAGGCGCGGGCGCAGAAGCCGTCGCCCGCACCACAGGAGCAGTCACACCACTCCCACTCCGGCGCCCACCCACTCCCCACCCCGACATCCCCACCCCACCCCACAAAGAAAGAAAACATACACCGAAGGAGAGATGGGAGGACGGCACGCCGCCGCCACACACACAGGGATTTCACGTCCAGTCACTCCAGGGCACGCCTGGCGGCCCGGATTTCTTTTGTGCCAGTCCCGTGCCCAGTGTCGTGCGAGGGAGCGGTGTAAAATTCTCTTGGGCGCGCGCGCTTTAATTCTCTTCTGCGTAACTACTAGATACGGCCGTCCGCGCGAGTGAGACGTGCTGCAGCGGCCATGTACCTTGGCCGCCAGCCTGGCTCGGATGAGGACGTCAAGGTGAAGAACTCGCGCCTCAAGACGCATGGCATTGTCCTTGGCATGACAGGAAGCGGCAAAACCGGCCTTTCGCTGGTCCTCCTCGAGGCTCTCGCCTCATAGATGCATCCTGTTTGCACTACGATGCCTGTTTAAGGCCATGCAGCTATTGCTACCCTCTCAGTAGTAGTAGCCCTTGGCACCGGAAACAACAGCTGCGCCTGTGTGGCGTAGGAGCTCATCTCAAGCGGCGTGCCCGTCATCTGCATAGACCCAAAGGGTGACCTCGGCAACCTCGGACTCGTCTTCAAGGGCCTCGCTGCAGAGGCGTTCGCGCCGTGGGTACCTCCGAAAGAGGACGCGGAGGCACTCGCCGCGCAGTGGCGCAAGGGTACCGCCGGCAGCGGCATCGACCTCGACCGGATAGCCCACCTCGCCGACACGATGTCGTTCGGACTCTACACGCCCGGTAGCGAGACAGGTGTCCCAGTCAACGTGCTCGGCGCGCTGCGCCGCCCGCCCGCAGCAACGCTGGCCGACTCTGAGGCATGCCGAGGGCTCGTGCAAGACACGGTCAGCGGGTTGATGGGGCTCATTGGCAAGAAGGCGGACCCGGTCAAGGACCCGAACCACATCGTCATGTCGACCGTGCTCGAGACGGCATGGACGAACGGCGAGGACCCCGACCTCGAGGCGCTGGTGCTCAAGCTGGTGGACCCGCCCTTCAAGAAGGTGTGGAAAGAGACTTGACGAGACGGAATCTCGTCCTATGAACACTGTCCGTGTGAATAGGTTGGCGTTTTCCCGCTCGATAAGTTCCTGCCCCCGGATGACCGAATGGAGCTCGCAATGAAGTTAAACGGTGTCGTCGCCGCGCCAAGCTTCAAGCCGTGGACCAAGGGTATCCCACTCGACATGGACGCGCTGCTCGCGACATCGCCAGGCAAGACGCCAGTGAGCGTCTTCAACATCGCCCACCTCAATGAGGACCAGCGCCACTTTTTCGTTGGGCTTCTCTTCGGCCGCCTGCTCGCCTGGTCGCGCGCGCAGCCTGGCTCTGATGATCTGCGCGCGCTCGTCTTTTTTGACGAAGTTGCAGGCTACGTGCCGCCATACCCGAAATCCCCGCCATCCAAAACGCCGCTGCTGACGCTGATGAAGCAGGCCCGCGCCGTCGGGCTCGGCGTCGTTCTCGCCACACAGAACCCGATCGACCTCGATTACAAGGCCCTCTCTAACGCTGGCCTCTGGTGCATCGGCCGGCTGCAGACCAAGCAGGACCGCGAGCGTGTGCTCAAAGGTATTGGGCAGCAAAAGCTTGATGATACGGTGCGCAAGCTCGAGCCGCGCCAGTTTCTCCTCTACCAGGCAAAGGGCGGCGACCCGGTCGTCTTCAACAGCCGCTACGCGATGTGCTACCTCAAAGGCCCCTTCACGCGCGTCGAGATCGCGCAGTTCGTCGAGTGCCCGCTCCACAGGCCTATCCTTGAGCCAGCCTCCTCTGACACAGCCTCGAGCTCGAGCGGCAGTGGCGCAACTTCCAGCAAGCCCACCGCGCCGAACGACGACACGCTGCCTTCGCCCCCTCCGAGCAAAGTGGACCGCTCGTTCCTCGACCCAAAGGTGGTCTTCAGCGCGCGGCTAGAGGGCGCGTTTGAGGGACTGGAAGATCCCCCATCCATGATCGCCATTCACAGCTCCTGGCCGAGTAGGCGCCTTCGAGGACGTGGCGGAGCCGAAGCGCGAAGACGGCGTGATCGTCTGCCGACCCGCGCTATGGGCGCACCTCACGCTGCGTTTCGACGAGTCCAAGTACGGTTTCGACGAGGCGGGCCTAGATGCAGCCGTCTGTCATCAGCCGCGCTGTGCGTCGCAGCACGCTCGACTGCTGATCAGGCGGTCGACGAACACCGCATCTGGTTTCCACTCGGCGACTCTCTGCCGAGCGAGCCGCGCCGGGTCGCGCTTGAGGAGCGAGGCTGTTCCGCCCGGTGCCGTTTGGAATCTCGGTAAGATCTTGCCGGATTCTCGGCGTTAGGAGGGAGATGTGCTACCCATGCCGCCATCGGGGACGCGATACGTCTCGCTGCCGGAGTGGCTCGACGAGACGAAGGAGCTATCAGCGCTCAAGAAGCAGGCGGCAGACGGCCGCCCGCTTCAACAGCGGAGCGACAGCCTGTTCACGGCGTGAGGCGAGATGTCGCTGTTCACAGGTGGTAGACGACGTGTACCGGAGCGAGAGCCGCGGTGTCCGTTGGCACGAAGCGAACGTCAGCTCTTGACGGCGTCTCTCCATGCCCAGTGGTGTGGATAGGCCTATTCGTGAACAAGAAGCTCAAGCTCTACGGCCGCTCGGGCGACAGCATCACTCTGTATACTTGCGCGCGAACGGCGCCTACTCACGCCGAGGTGGCTGTGAAACAGACGAGGAGCGGCCAGCCTTCGAGGAGCGGTGCAAGGCGGAGGTGGAGGAGAAGATTGACAAGGAGAGTGTTGCCAAGCACCCTTCTCAAGACACGTGCAGGTGACAGGCTCGAGTCCACCACGTACTTTTTAGGAAATTGCCAAGCTGCGCTCCTCGTACGAGACGAAGAGCGACCGGCTGCAGGAGACGATTCCTCCGCGCGAGGCAGCTCGGCGGGGTTGTAAGATGGCGGGTGGTGAGTCATAGGCAAAGATCCAGCGGGAGGAGGATGAGCTCGTGGAGCTGGAGGGCGCGCAGAAGTGAGCGTTACGGATCCGAGCCATCATCATCTCGCGTGATCTATATACAATGAGGCGATTAGGCGCGCAGAAGGGCGCATGGTTTGGCGACGCCATTGACATTGGTGTCGAGGTCTTCTCGTGTTGGATGAACCCGCGCAGCAAGTTCAAGACGAGCACGCTTGATCGCAAGGGAGCGCACACACCTTCCAGCACAGCCCATCAGTGACTTTGCCGATGTGCCACTTCGGGTTCACCTCGAATCTCGTCGAGTAGGCTCGTCCTCCGCCGCGGGTAAGATCAAGAAGCAGAAGGACAACCTTCAAAAACTGCGAGATGAAGCAGAGGCGCGGGGAGAGGGAGGGGCAGGGAGGACGAGGGAGGGTCAGGTCGGCGAGGCTGCTCTCTGACAAAGAGTGACATGTGCTCGACACGCGCCCCTAGGAGCTCAAGGAGGAGCTGGAGGACAAGATAGCCAAGATACGGACCGAGGAGGGCTGGGGTTCGGGGTCGAGGTCGTCAATAGCGTATCGCGTCAGCGCGTGAAAGCCTGTGTGAGTTATAGGAGGAGCAGGATCTCGAGGCGACTGAGGAGGCGGAGATAGGCCTCGAGAAGAACGACATCAAGGTGAACAAGTTTGAGATCCTCTGGATTCCAGTGACGCGCCGCATCGCGGTTCAAGTACCATCCATCTGAGCTCTTCGATCCGGATGAGCTCTTCGGGGCACCGGTGCGGATGCATTGCGCCTCGCGCTGGCGCTGCGGAGAGACGCTCGCAGACGGGCGAGAGGCTAAGCCCTGCGCGTGCGGGCGACTGTACAGTACCCCGGCCCCCCAGAGGCGCTGGTAATGTGGTGACATCCCCCCAGCCCCACACACGAAGGAACAGGCCGGTCTCGTGGTTTATTGTAGCATCTTCTAGGAACCAAAAAAAAAACGCC
>Ga0209092_10005374_pt1 | contig 10393 bp, 2 predicted proteins | sample FraStrMetagenome_FD_187446 | JGI IMG/M metagenome (GOLD analysis project Ga0209092, IMG submission 187446) | Marine eukaryotic phytoplankton communities from Arctic Ocean - Fram Strait ARC3M Metagenome (SPAdes) (version 2) | ecosystem: Environmental > Aquatic > Marine > Oceanic | place: Fram... | reverse complement strand
TATGAATATTTTGAGTATCAAGACTAAAGTTACCGCTGTATTTACTATCAACATTACCTTAAGAATGAACCTCTTCTGTTTGTTTTATATACGTAAGATAAAGAAAATTATTAGTATTAAAGATCTACTTCCTCGTAAAGTCAACGAATACAAACACGTAGAACACGTAGAAACATACTAGAAAACAAAAAATTCACTGAAAAATTGGGAACAGCCAATGACAGGAAAAACGAAAGAAGCGGCGAAAGCAGCCCGTATGGTATCTCCCTCAAAGAGATCACCAATCAAATCAAAGAAAAGAGCGAATAGCAGAGAACGGAAAAAAAGAGTCCCAAAATCAGGAGACAATACGACCAAAAATTCAAATTCTACCAAAAATCATATGGAAGTAGACACGGACGGCAACGAAAGGACCTTAAAAGTAAAACCAGAAAACCGTGATGAATTATATACATTATTGGGAAAAGTAAATGGAAAAGACCTTGAAGGAGCATCACTAAATAATTTGCGGGAAATAGCGTTAGAATGGAAAGATCATCATGAAGACGAAACAGACATTTTATCAATGACTAAAAAGGAGCTCGAGTGCCAACTAATTGAATGGTCGATGGAAATTAAGAACAGGATGGATATAGATGAAGTCCCGACCCTCCAGGAATCTCCAAATGAGGGATTGGATCTTTCTCATATAAAAAACATGCAGCAACTGGAAAAATTTTCAGAACTTGAACTAATCAAGTATTTGCATCGCAACAGGGCAGGTACCCAGATAGGAGATATGTCAAAACTACCGGATAAAGACATTGAGTATCTAAGGATACAAACAATGCGATCTATCAAATATGATAGAGCGAAAGATATCAAAGCAACGATGAAAGACACTCTCTTTTACCTAGAAACGTCTGATTACTATGAAGATCTACACAAAGACCTATTTGTACTAAAGCATCATGCAACTAATTGGAAAAGGTATAAAAATGAACCAGTCGAAGATATCCAGAACGAAGATATTAAAGACGTACTATGCAACATACTTGAAGATGCAAGGAGTGAACTAGAACAAAAGAAGCCCCCACCATTCAAAATTGATTTACAAACTCAAATCGAGATGAACCCTGAATTCGAATGCGAATCGGAAGAGCACAGACACGAGGTGGCATCCTTGATAAGGCAAATTACTACTGAGCAAGCTGAAGATCTATTAACAAATAAGTCAATAGATAGTACGAGAAATCTTATGCTAGCATGGGCTAAAGCGAACTTATTAGACTCAACAAAAGTCAAAAAGATGAATGAAGATGAATTAAGAGAATATTACACCGAAACCCTCCAGAAAGTATGTGATGAACGTGATGAAGCAAACCCCGATGAAGCAGAAGAATTACGAACACTAATTGATTCAATCAAAGACGAAGAGGATATTAATGAAAAACTCTTCGCTAAGATATCTAAGAAGCAACTGGAACTCGTTATCTACCACAAGCGTGCAGAGCATAAGGATTATGTTGACGAAAAGACTATCTCAAAGGCGACAAGAGAAGATCTCATTCAACAAATAATTAATATCGCAAATCTTGAAAAGTATGTACCGACGATCAGCGAAACAAAATATCTTTTAGGAAACGAAGAAATGACTCAAAATATAGAAGGTATTACCATCTTAGAGAAAACACAGCATCTAAAAAACTGGAATACTTTCTGTGGAACCAATACCTCCGTTGAAGAACTAGATGATGAATATATTGAGTTAGCGTTTAGAGAAGCTATTGACAACTGGACTAAGCATCCGGACAAACCCAAATTCGACAAAAAGATTGAAAAACTGAGTGAAATCATCGATGCAGAAGAAGAACAATGCCGCAAAATTGATCAATTACCCAAACTTGAGGCAAAGATGACCAACAGTGAGATCAATTCATTAACCGAACCTGAAGCTAAGTTAGTGTATAAACAGTATCTTGTTGACAAAGGGTTTGAAGAGGAACAAAAGGATCTTCATAAAAAAACGAATGAATGGGTATTAACTCGAATTACGTTCATTAGGGATGCATTGTATAAGAGAGCGACCGAATTAGATACAATCTTCGAAACTGAGGACCAAGAATCAGTACAGCTACTACGAGACACAATTGATATTACGGCAGAATTAACTGATCGAGAGATAGAGAATATGGACTCTGAGACTTTGGCGAAGGTATATTATAAACGCAACAAAAAAGAAAACATCGCAACAAAAATCAGTGGATATTTCCTATGGTCTGATTCCACCCTTATAAGAGCTATCAAAACCATCCGTAACGAAGACAGGGAAAAAAGTAAAAAAACTCTTGTGAGTAGCCTCAAAATTGGTAAACATCAGGGAAGAAAAACTATTCAAACTTCGCTTCCTGGAAAGGTAATGAATACATGGAGATATTCAATGAGCTTTAAAATCGGACCGGAATACAAAGGAACCGATGGATTAAAAAGATACCTACAATACGTCTTTCAGGAAATGCAATCGTATGACGAAGGAGTTAAAATCTTGCAATGGAATGATGATACTACTCAAAATGGACTGGATCACATCAGTAAATTTCCAAAAACAATCACAGCGCTGAAGAAATATTTTGACAATGCGCGCCCTCAAAATAATGGTGGCCAGGTGTATGTGAAAGTGAGGATTGGTTTACCAATTACATCAGACCGAAAAACTTTTGAAACTGATTTCAGAGGATGGGCAAAAGGAGAAGATCTTCGTTTTTATGAGTGCACCGTTCAACACTATAATACTAGGTCAGTAGGATGGCTTGTATATGCCCCAAATTCCCTCAATGGAAAAAAATGGAGCAAAGCCGTAATGAAAATGTATGCTCAAACGGCGCATAATACACCGGGAGCCACGATTACTGTAGGAGTAGCATGGAAGGCTCTCAATGGACAGTATGAGATTGCGCAAAAAGACAAGCTATATGCTATGCATGTCGAATGTCCGTTTGACCAAGTGACTCAAGTTAAAAGATTTCTACGTATCCTTTCAAGAAATAAATCGTACCCTTTAGGAGTGAAATTCCGTCTCATGGCTGATTTTACAGTTCACATGAAGGAGAATAATAAAGAGAAACATCGATATATGGTAAATAAGCATCGAGCCTTTCTATCTCAAATTAAGCGAGTAACCTGTACTCAAGTTCTTAGTCTTGATAAGAAGATCAAGAATACTGATACAACTATCAGACAGATTGTTACAGAGATCCGTGATAATCAAGATGGAAAAAAAATATTTGGATCCATTGATGAACATTGGAGCAACCCTTGCGAATGTACTGCAACATATAGGCCGGACAAAGATAATAAAGCAATATCCTTCATGAAGTCTCTATCAACGTATGTCAAACATCAGTTCCCTAAAGCGAATCTCTCTGGAACGTTTACTTTGGAAGCCATTTCCAAAGCACAATCGGAAACATTTTCAGAAAACAACCAAGAGTTTAAGACGGAAGAGGACGACGCACTGTTACATGAAGTTGAAAGTGATTTAGATGATGATTCCTTAGACTTTCTCACCATCGATCCTGACGATCTCCGAAGAGTCCGAAAAGAAATAGAAGCAAAAATACCAGAAACCATTATAGGAGGAGAGAAATTAATTGACCTCCAAGGTGAAAATGAGACGCTCAGTACAGCTAGCAATCTCACATCAGTATCGTTTACAAATCGTCCATCATGCTTTATCTTTGATGATCAAAAAAGTGCATCATCCGTAAACTCAGAAACAAAGCAATCATTAAGCACTGACACGGAGGAATCAACTAACGTATCAAGCATCACACCAATCAGCCAACTGGAAGAACAATTCCGCAAATCCAATGCTAACCTTAATAATACGATCAAGGCCTCACAATCTACCGATAGAAATGTAGAAAGTGACGCCGGAAAAGAATGAGTTACCAGGGGAGCCCTGATCAAGTGTTGATGCGATCTTGGTTAGAGCAAATTTCAAGGAACAAAAAGATCCTAGCATCCAGACTTTATGTTAGTGTAGTTAATAAAAATAATAAGAACAAAAATAAAAATATGAATAAAGTGCCAAAAAGCAAATCAAAAAATGTGAAACCACGACAATCCAAAACCAATCTGAAGAAGACTATCCGAATCAAGCGTACCCAGCGTATAACTGAATATATAGCGGACACGAAACATCATTTCCTAGACCATGACAAAGAAGATGAAAACTATGGGGATACTCATACCCAAAAGGAACTTGGATCTATTAGACTATGGTACACCAACCCATGCGGATTGGGGATAAGTCACAATTCAACTAAGTCCCATGGTAGTTTCCAGTTCATCAAAAGTAAAAGCAAGGCAGACTTAATAGGACTGGTAGAGACAAACGTCAACTGGAACAAACTCTCAAATGCCAACAGCCTGTATAGTCGGGTCAAAAGTACCTGGAGGGAGTTCCGAACTGTAACCTCACATAACATCACCGAAAAAATGGGAAGATGCCAAAGAGGTGGAACATGTATGTTTTCCATCTCACAAATATCCCACCGAGTCGAAGCCACAGGTAAAGACAAACGGGGATTGGGAAGATGGACGTGGATGGAGTTTCAAGGTCGGGGAAATCATCGAACTAGAATTATCACCGCCTACCGTCCAGGTCTTAAGCCACATGAATCGAAATTGACTACCGTATACGATCAACATATGCGGTATATCCGAAAAAAATCGCTCAATACCGATCCAAGGAAATTATTTGACACCGATATAAAAAAAGAAATACAGACCCTATTAGGATTGAATATTAAGGTAATTCTTATGATCGACGTTAACGAGAATGTAATTCATGGAGAATTTACAAAAATGATGATGAACTTGACAATGGAAAATGCCTTTACAAAATACCTCTGTTCCGAACTACCCCCTACTCACCACAGAGGGTCAGTACCAATTTCCGCAATTTATGTCACACCGGATGTAACTATCCGAGGAGCAGGGATTCTTAGCAAAGGCATTGGTATTCAAGGGGACCACAGGAACATGTTCTTAGATGTTAGCGAAACTTCATTATTAGGATCCCCAATGTACAAGGTGGAGCCCCCGAAAATAAAATTGTTGAAATTAAATGATCCTCGAATCTATAAAAAATTTATCACCAAAGTTAAAAACCATTATATTGCAACAGGATTAAATAAGAAGCTCCAAGACCTAACGGATGCGATTGAAGAAGGAACACTTACTCCATTACAAATTCAGATGGAGCAAGAAAAAATAGATGACCAAATGGGAAGAGGAATTAGTAAGGGACTCAAAAAATGTAGAAAAATATATGCAGGTGAGATCCCTTTCTCTAGCGCCTTTCTAGAACTTCTCAAAATAAAAAGATTATGGCTTTTAGTATTAAAGAAGAAATTGGGGCAAAAAATCTCAAATAAAACAATCAGAAGGCTTTCCAAATCAGCAGGAGTACACAACCCAATGGGATTACCTATTCAAGTGATTAAATCATATCTCAAAGAGGCTGAAATCCACTACAAATCCTTTATTCCACATGCACCCACTGAACGACAACGATTCTATGAGGAATTAGCAGCCGCAAATGCAATTGAAGGTACTGCAACGAAAGCATCAATGTTAAAGCGAATAATGAACACGGAAGCGGCGAAGGAAAACGGTAAGAAAATGAGTCAATTCTTCCCCAAAAGAAGCATATCAAAGCGGGTGGACAGAGTAACATTTACACATGAAGGAGTGAACCAAGAAGCCACTGAACCGGAAGATATAGTGCATCAAATCCAAAAAGAGACTCAAACCAAATATACCTCATCACATGATACTCCCCTTATGGAAACATCAATCCATAATCGTATGGGCAACTTTGCAGACACAGAATGGGCAATAGGGATTCAATCAGGAACAATACCATATCCATCTACGTTTACTCCATGGATCGAGCGAATAATGAGAAAACTCAGGATGAACAACGACATACCAACCCAGCATAAGTCGTTAACAAAGGATGAGATTAAGTCCGCATGGAAGAGTATTAAAGAAAAAAAGGCTTCATCATGGTCAGGAAGATACAATGCAGTTTACAAGGCCTTCTGTTATGATCCTTACCTTCTTACTCAACTAACAATGTCTATGAATCTGCCTTTCCTATCAGGTATAGCATATTCCAGGTGGTATAAATTTCTGGACATTATGTCCTTCAAGAAGGAAACGTCAATTCATGTATCAACATTAAGAACCATTATCATCTCGGAAGCGGACTGGAACACCGCAGGTAAGATATTCATCACAAGACGTATGATGAAGAGTGCAGAAAAATCGAATCTACTACCAAACGAACATCTGGGGGGAAGAAAAAATAAAAAATCGACAGATGGAGGACTTACCAAGCGACTGATTTTAGATAACGCAAGATTACTGCAGAAGCCAATGGCTATAGTGTCAACCGACGCTGCCAATTGCTATGATCGCATGATCCACAAGATTATTGCAATGGCAGCAAGAAAATGGGGAGTACCCGACAATGCCATCAAGTCTCTATTATCACCCCTTCAAAAAGCACAACATTTCACCCGAACAGCATTTGGAGATTCCTTCACTTCATTTACAGGCACCAATCTCCAAGGAGCAGGCCAAGGCAACACTGGCGCGGCCCCTTTCTGGACAATGGTTAGCACTCACATGATACAGATCATGAAAGAAATGAAATATCAAGCAACCTTTTTAGCCCCAATCACCAAGAAGAAGATTATGTTAAGCCTTATTGCGTTTGTCGACGATACGGAGTTATTCCTTACCAAATCTAATGACAACCTTAAGGAGTTAGTTGACAAAGCTAATAGTGCCATCAATACATGGAGGGAGTTACTAAATGTTACCGGAGGAGCGATGCGACCTTCAAAATGCGCATGGACTTTAATGCGATTTGACTCAAAAAAAAACCGTGCTCAATATGAAATTGTCATTCCCAATGAAGAAGGTATCCCAACGCCAATCCAAAGTTATAAAGAAAAGGAACCAAGGACATATTTGGGAATATCTCAACGTACGGATGGTAGTGAAAAAGATCAAATAGAAGAAATGTACAAATCTATAGAGAAATGGAACACCCAAATGTCATCCAGCAAGTTATATCCATCTCAAAATTTAAGAGCTACCTTGACAAAAATATCGAGATCTATCTTGTACCCCCTTCCAGCATTATCATTAACAGAAACGCAATGTATTAAAATCTCGAATAAACTTTACAGTGCATGTTTACCAAAATGCGGAGTGAGTTCTAAATTCCCGATACAGTATCGTTATTTGCCCCATCAATATCAGGGATTAGGTCTCCCTGATGTATATTTCGAACAGGAATCAGCAAAATTAAAGGAATTGGTATTTAAAAGTTATACCGATGGCGTATGCTGGCAACAGATGGAATTAGGACTGGAAATAGCTCAAAGCATTATTGGAGTTAAAGACATAATTTTTAATGCAAACTTTATAAAATATGGTCATCTCTTACCTCAAACCTGGATCAAGAGCGTCTGGAAATTTATATTTGAACAGAAATTAAATATCCGAGGCTGGAAGACGACGATTCCCCCTTCCCGTGACCATGACCCAACGATCATGGAAGTATTCATCCAGAAAGGAGTAGGGAAAACTTCGCTACAAGTACTCAATAAATGTAGGAGGTATCTAGAAGCAGTCAATTTGTCGGACATATGTACAGGTGATGGACTCAGCATCTCAACACTATCCATCCAAGGATCTAAACGTCACCAGCATATAAATACATACTCCTCGACACAAATGCAGAAACCTTCAGTTCGTGATCTCTATATGTGGAAACAATATATTAGAACATGCTTCTGTATAGGATCGAATTCAAATAAATTGATGAAGCCGCTAGGCAAATGGAAGGAATCGACATTTTCAAAATTTACATGGTACTACAAGAAGTCGGAAGATATGTTAATGAAACGTCTATCGCAATCAACATTCCGACTTTATAAAAGGGATCTCAGTCGTAGAACATCCACGAGGAGCAATAAAATATGGTACAAAGTGTATAAAGTTGATGCTTATGATTTAAAAAATGATGACGATATATGGGCAGCAACAGTTCAAGAAAATGGTCACGAGAGAGCTTTGGTCGACGGAACATACCCATTTGAAAAAGCAAACCAACTACCCCTCCCGGTAGATCTACTCCAACAACTGAAACTAGATGATACACCGGAATGGGTATATAAACATATTCCAAACAAGTATCTCCAAATACCCATAGCGAAAATAACTTCCATCATGAACAACTCTCTACGCATTGCATCAGACGGCTCATTTAAGACAAAAGAGATGGGAGCAGCTACAATAATCGAAACTTATAACAGACATCAGCGAATCATCCTCCCCACTCCAGTACCACGCAATTCAACGACTCACCTGAAAGCAGACTCTTACAGAGCAGAGGCAACCGGTATAACGGCGGCATTACATCTCATCAGAGCGATGGAGAGACTATCAAATACGTCTACAAAACTAGAGTTAGCGTGCGATAATGACAGAGTGTTAGAAGTGGTACAAACCTTCACATATATCAACCCTAATATGAAACATCACGACGTTATTCGATCAATGATAGAAATAAGGGACTCTTTAAAATCAGATATAAAATATTTGAAAGTCCAAGCCCATAGATCGGAACGAGTGGCATATGATGAATTAACGAGAATGGAGCAGATAAATACAGAATGCGATTTGTTAGCGAAAATAGCACGACAAGAGCTTCCAACAATCAGTGGGAAGGATAACGTATTCCAAAGTGAAGGACTCTCCATATGGGATGCATCCAATGAGAAACTTACCTGCAACCTTCATGAATCAATATTCAAACACTACTTCTCCAGGAAAGCCCAGACTACTATGATGCAAAAATTCGGATGGGATGTACATCAGTACGAGGCAATAGATTGGCAAGCAAACCACAAAGCAAACTCACTAATGTCTCAATCTACTAAACAATGGATCTCTAAGTTTGTCACAAAGTTTTTGCCTATTGGAAGAAACATGCTTCGAAGACAGCATTGGCGTGAGGATTATTGTCCGAGGTGCAGAGTGTGTGTAGAAACACACGATCACCTTTTAACATGCACTCACCACCAATGCCAGCATACTTTCCGGGTCTCATTAGAGAAAATTGACCTATGGCTCCAAGCCCAATTGACACCGACAAAACTTATCTTTGACATACTCCACGTGATCACAGAATGGAAAATGGGCATCGAAACGTGTCTATCCTCAGTACAAACGTACCCTGTTCGAAACCAGATCCGACTAGGAGTCCGACATTTCATCGAGGGACGCATTCTACAAGACTTTGCAACATACATGGAAGACCATTATAGATCAATAAATTCTAAAAAAACTGGATCAAAGTGGGCGGCAACGTTCCTACAAAAAATGTGGACTGTCCTGCACAGGCCTCAATGGGAGAATCGGAACTCTTTCGTCCATAAGATAAATGAAGAAGCGATAAAAACAAGGGAACGAGAAAATCTTCAAAATGAACTTACAACTCTCTACTTGTCTAATTTGCCGGAGAACCTTTTGACAACAGACCAACACCTTTACTCCAAAACTCTATCGGAACTCCTCCAACAACCAAATGCACATATTATGGCATGGGTGGAGGAGATGAGGGTGGCTCTGAGCTCACGCGATCGTCAATTTTTACCAACCCAGCAGAGAGCAGCGGCATTCATGCATGCATGGATGCGAGGACAACAGATGGCAAAGAACCAAAACCGTAAACAGAAGCGAAAAAGGAGAGTGAATCCCCGCCCGCGTCGACAAATTTCTGCAGTGAGTGGCCACCGGTGGAGAAAACGACCTGACACTCATCCTCGCTCAAACCCAAAGCGAAGAAAACTTGGATAACGCAATCTCTTTCAAAAAATCAAAATCAATATTCGAAAGTCGTAACAGTAAGTTTTTCCGTATTTTCTTATTGCGATCACGTCTTTGGAATGTTGGCCCCGTTGCATAGCAACACTCGTACATACGAGTATAAAAAACAGTAATTATACAGGTTTCCTGTCACGTCGCAGGGCGCTTCGCGCCCTGCTGCGGGTCGCCCTCGCATACGGGTGAGGCGACTGAAAGTCCGTAACGGGCAATAGTTTATATAGTATTAAATTATTAATCATTGAGTTATTTATTTATTTATTTATTAGTATTAAAGATCTATCACTATTACCTATACCTTTTTAGGCCGTAGAGTAGCGAAGAATACTATTGAATGTTACATGTGGTACTCTTTATGGTGTCATACCATTCTACTCTTACGCTGAAAGTTTATTTCAATTGAATGCTACATATATTCTAACTACTATACGATCTAACATCT
>Ga0209092_10005373_pt1 | contig 10394 bp, 9 predicted proteins | sample FraStrMetagenome_FD_187446 | JGI IMG/M metagenome (GOLD analysis project Ga0209092, IMG submission 187446) | Marine eukaryotic phytoplankton communities from Arctic Ocean - Fram Strait ARC3M Metagenome (SPAdes) (version 2) | ecosystem: Environmental > Aquatic > Marine > Oceanic | place: Fram... | reverse complement strand
AGAATGCCAGACTTTTTTTTCTTCAACTTAATTTCAGTTATTCTAATTTTATTTCAGAGCTGAGATAATTGGAATGAAAGTACATTCAAGAATTATGACGATAGGTTTTCTTTTCAACTTCCAGGCAGCGTATGTTTTTATAATGATTCAGTTAATTACTAAGCATCATCTGTTGTTCTCTTAACGAACGTTTATGGCTATGCATCGAGAAAAATGCCATTCTACTTCAATTCTGGGGACAAAAACATAAACTTCTATGACCCTACGAACATCAAGTACTTTCGTAACTTTATCGTTAGCGTTTTCATGCAGTACACAGGACGCACAAATATTGAGGAGCACTGTAGGAAATACTTTCACTTGGTAACAAAAATATGGATCTTTTTTTTGGTGACAACAACTTGTTGATGAAAAATTACTTTAACTTGAAGGATAAGGATGGGTGTAAATTATTCAGTTAATGTAACTAAGGACATAAGTAAGGATAATAAATCTTGTAATAATAATAAATCTACCAATTGAACAAAATTCATGAGTACATTGGGAAATGATTCATCGGATGTAGGATGTAGATGATGAAACCTATCGATTTGAAGCTGAACACTTGGTCAATTCTCACTGACAAGATAAAGAAAGTAATCATCTAAGGCAAATATTGGGTGGAAAAGATCAAAACAAAACTATGAAAGGTAAGACGAGGAAGACAATTCCTCATCGTCCAAACCATGTGCAAGAATACAGCGATGGTGCCTCTAAATTATTGCCAGAACAGAAAAAGAATTTAAGGAGAAGTTCCGTGTCAGAGTACACCTATCTTACGTAAGTTGGAGGAAATAATTGAGTCAAAGGGCACAAAAAATGAGGAAAAGACACAACCAACAAAAATGTGTAAAGGGCCTACATGTGTTGCAGTCTGATGATCCTTGAGATCTGGACAAAGATTGAACTATCGAAAGATAAATGTTTAATTCTGTAAAATGTGAGATTATTTTATGTTTTGATTATTAAAAACTAAGTACTATACGTCACGATGGCAAAGATCCCGCAATGGCAGGGGTGCTTATCTTGATTTAATGATGCACAACATGAGTTCTGCTAAATGGAAGAAGACTGTATCCATCGCTGAAAAGGTGTTAAATGAAAGGAAATGGAATGGGAGGAATGCAAGGTATCCTTTGTGCATTCATATGGCCCACCATCGTGAAGCATACAACGCCCTAGTCAGAGCTTCTTAACAAATCACGTACTCTCCGCCCAATGAGACTTCTCGTGTTAGATATCTTTTGAGTATTATTGAAACAGCGGATCCAATGATATGTTCTGCCAAGACTACAATTCAAGCTGATAGTATTAAAAAGAATGATTTGAATTGGCAGCAGATTTTCTTTTGGTAACAGCTCCCAATGCTAAAAATCATCAAAATGAGCAAAATGTTTCAGTTGTTAAAAATCAAAGAAACAATAATTGCCGTACGAGATTCAGTAAGTGCAATAACAACAATGATGGAAAGGGAAAAATCAAAACTGGCCCCAAAACAGGTGTTGAGGTTCGTTACTATACCAAAGGTGAATGGTATAAGCTCAGCACAGATGAGCAGAATGAATGTAGGGAAATCCGCCAAGCTTCCCTTCAACATAAACGGAAGAATGGTGATGGAAATGATGCTACTGCTTCAACAATTGAAGCTGTAGAAACAGAGATTTCTGAAATGAAAGATCAGATAGTAGCAACTTTGTCTTCCAGGAATGCCAATTCCACTCAACCAAATGTAGGTAGTGCGCCCTTGCCTCCATCATGCTTAAGACCTCCTGTCTTCTCTCAAAGAGAATGAAGGTCAAGCTGTATTGGATCAGTTTCTGAAGGGGAGAATTTTGTATCAAACAATTTAGTTCTTATTTACTATCACGTTTTGGTCATATTATTTCAAAAACAAGCACCAATGCAGCCTATGATGAGAATGACTACTCGAAAGTATCGGCAACTGAGTTAGACAGCCATGCTGACTCACCGGTAGTTGGTAAATATTCGAAGATTCTTGAACATTCAAATCGAAAAGTTAATGTCTCTGAATTTACAAAATCGCTAAGCAAATCATTAACAGTTCATGTATTAACAGCAGCTGTTATTTTGATTGTGAGGTGACAGGAAAGTTGTATCTACTTATGATTCATCATGCACTCTACATTAAAGATATGGAAATCAATTTAATTCCTCCAATGATGATGAGACTGGCAGGTATTAAGGTCAACGAATGTCCTAAGTCTCTATCTGATGCACCATCCATTAATGACCATTGCACATATTTTCCTGAATATGATATTAGGATACTTTTTCAATTAGAAGGTATCATTTCGTATATTCCAACAAGGAAACCGAATGCTAAGGAGTTGAAAAGTGAAGCTGGTGAATATTTATCATTAACACCAAATACACAAGATTGGGATCCATGTACAACAGTGTATAGGGATCAAGAATACTTAGCAACTGATTACAATGATCAAGTGAAGAGTATTCCTCCAAAGAAGCATTTTATATCATCAATTGATTCAAATGCCATCGTACATGAATATGAAGTGAGAGACGTTTGTTCAAGCCCAACACATTTTATTTGTGCAATCTCTACGCTTCCAACATCTAATTACTTGAATAACAATGATGTATGCTTAGTTTCAGGGGAGCTTCTTCATAAAGTTGATGGCGTATCTTCAACCAAAAAGAGGAATAATCATAGATGATATCTATCCCACAGACAAAGAAATGGATGGATCAAAAACGATCAAGCATGCTTGTGAATGATATTCGGTGAGCAATGGGTTCACGAAAGAAATTTTGATGTTGTATGCATGTGAAAATTTACTGAAGTCCCGCCACATTTGGTCGAATTAAATCAGGAGAAATATCTTCAGTAATTTTCAAATGTTTCGTGTGGTTTTAAGGGAAAGGTACTTCAAGCCCTATGTAGTTAAAGAATTAGTCTTCCACGAATTACGATGAATGCCCAATTCCCAACTGTGGAATGATGTTCCATAAAAATAAACCCACCCTCATCTAATCCCATCTTACATCAACTGCACACTCAGCAAACGAAATTCGATGCATACCAGCTACCTTCTTCAGCAGTGCAGACGTGTATAAATGTCCTATTTGCCCACCGCAATAACTTAAACTCTATGCATCCAACAGGACACTATCAAACCATCTCAAATCAGCACACACCAGGACCGCAACACGCACACTCCTCAATCATGAGCTTCTCATCTCACATTTCCCTACCACAGATATTCCCAACCCGGAACTTCAACGCAACTGGATAAGCACCCTATCTTATCTCCACTTACACCATTTTCATTTCGAAGATCACTTTACTATGAAATAGATAAGAAAACTAGATTGAAATTACAAAATATAGCTTATAAAGTTATAGAAAGTGTTATTCAATCTCATCAACCATACACAGAAACAACCTCCAGGCACAACCAATCTTCACAAATTACCTCCATCCCCATGTGGAAACTCTTCCTTACCTTTGAAGGATCGATGCTAGCCCCTGCAGGCACACACGAGCCAAAGAATTATTCCAGCCTCCTACAGTATCGAATCACACAATTCTATCTTGGGAAATATGAAGCTATCCATAAATCAGCTATGCAATACCTTTCCCCACCCTGCAAAGATACCCCAACTTTAGAAGACAGATCAAAACAAATTCTAGAGGCAGCAAACAATGACGATTTAAAAAAAGCAAGCAAACTCCTCCAAAAACCGCTTCCATCTGTCCCATACAAAGACCAATTCCTCCCGAAAATAGAAGCCCTGCATCCACCACCAGGTCCCTACTCGTCACCATCACCAATCCATATATAGCAATTCAAACGGCCTATTAAAAGAAAGACTATGTGATGAAACGCTGCTACTCACCACTTTGAGAAAACTGAAAAGACAAAAATCATCAGGACCCTTCACAGACTCCACCGTTCCTCAAAGATATTTTTTTAGTACGCTCCAAAAGCCCTAACACAAATGAAGAACGCTTCCCACATGTACAGCTATTGAAGTCCCTGCTATCCATCCTATAAAACCGGCAAACTACCTAAAGAAATCCGCGATTACATTAGCTTCAACGAAAGTGTTTCCTTCCATATGGACCCAACAAACTTGAATGCTATAAGACCTATAGGCATAGGCACTGCAATACGAAGAATTGCAGCGGCACGTGCAATGAGTGCAACACAGGACGAAGTAGCTCAACATATTGCCCCTAGTCATTTTGCAATAGGCCTGGTATCTAGAATGGATGTCATCATACACTCCATCTAAACACATGTATCAAGGTACATTGAAAGAGCGTCACACCAACAATCACCGCCGACGTGAGCAATCCTAATACTAGACTTGAAAAATATGTTTAACCAACTTAGTATGAAGAAGGCACGCGATGTAACATTCCACAAATTCCCTCACCTTCTCCCATTATTCGACATACTTTATTTCAACAATACAAAGTGCTGGTACAGGAAATCAGATGGCAGCAGGAACTTCATATGGCGACAAGAAGGTTCAAGCCAAGGTTGCCCCTTTGCAGCCTTTTTAGCTGGACTAGTCCTACATGACGTAATAGACACCATCAATTCCGAACTTGCACAACGAGCAACTGATAGAAAATCACAAAACAAAGACTCAGATGATGGTCAAGGCACCAGAGCCCTAATCATGAGCTACATTGGCGACACAACTGTAAGCATCGTGACCTATGCTGGAGATAGGTGTCAACAAAATACACTGATTGGGTGTGTTGGTGTTGGAGGGTTGTTGTTGGTGGATACCAAATTGTGAGGTAAATAGTAATCTGGCATTTTGCCAAATTACTACATACTACAAATACTAATTTAATTATAATTCTAATATGTTCTCTACACCACAATTGCATTAATCTAGTAGCTCTTTGTAGAGCATACAAATCAATGTAAGTACAAAGCTGTGCTGGCCAAGCACCACGTTGTTGAAATACAACCGTGAGGTGTTCTCTCTTGGAACATGTCTCACTTCGATATGTATCTTTACGGCTTGTACTAATTTTCTCTGACATTATTCGAGTACGTCGACCTCTGATGGGGAGGGATATATTTGGGTCTTGCCCTTCAACATGGATCTGAATCAGATCATATATTATTTTTATTTATTTAATATAATTATTTAATAATATAGTATATGACGCGTAAATAATGGTTTAATGCATTTATTCATTATATGCTTGTACGCGTATCGCTGTGCATGACAATCGGATATGAAGACTTACGATTTTTCCTAGACAGGTTCAAGGAACTTGGCGACCCTCTTGGATGCATACTGAAGCCGCAGAAATGCAACATCTTCACATCAACCAATGGAACCACGCCACTTCAATCCCTTCCACCAACCTACCAGCAAGATCTCACTTACTGCCTGAATACATATTGCGGTGGGCAATCCAAAGGCGAAATCCTTACTGGCACTAGAATATTAGGATCGCCTATTGGAAATACCGAATTCGTAACTTTCTACCAAAATAAGTCAATCCAAAAACTTCGAAACGCAATAGAAGCCATTTACAATCTCATCACCGACCCTCAAATCACAATGACAATCTTCAAATTTTCTCTGCAGCATTATACAACTCACCTACTATTCACAGATATGATTCACAATGAAAACCAATCCAATAAGAGTAAACACTACAAAACCAACTTCACATCCACCATAACATCAATAACGAAACAATTCATCCACACACTCACATCAAACCCAAACAATCTCATCAACACAAACCTACCAGAACACGCCTGGCTAATTGCAACAACCCCGACTGGCTTAGGCGGCCTAGACTTCCATGATATAGAGGCCAGGGCACTCAGAACCTTCGCAATCCCATTTGCGCACACAATTAGGATCATGAAACACGAAAACCTAAAAAAATACACAAACATAACACTCCCAACATACCACACATTGTCATTTAAAGGCTGGAAAACATCAAACCTCAAAGTAATCCATAAATACAGGCAAATAACCTCACAATACATTGAAGATACAAACCTCCCCAAAACATGACCCTCCGGTACCAATAACCTTAGAGTTGATAACGTATCAGCTACCACTCTTCACCACAGCAAAGACTATTCAAAAAGAAATTGCAACAAGACGACTAAAGCAGGCATGGACTTCCCTTCCCCCCTTAATTCAAAAACACTTACCGTCAACTCTAAGTACCTTAACTTCTATCCCATTCGGTCAAAGCACTCGAACAGATAAAACAAATTACTTTAATATTGATGAATTTAAGATACTCATGCAGAGAAAACTTCGCTTACCTCTGTGACCCCCTCCGCCTCCGACATGCACATGTGGGAAACACATAGACAAATATGGAGAGCATTTCTTCAAATGTAAAGAAAATGGAAAAGAAAGAACTACACGATAGAATCAGAGACTCAGTCTACACCGTTTGCCAAGAGATATTCCCAATAATCTCAGACTCATCCAAAAACGATATACACCGAGAACTAACGCACATTTTCGAAAAAGGAACTCAAATGAGACCTGGAGACGTAGTCATCAAGCACCCATTAAATTCGGCTTCAGAACCACATGCAACAACCCTAATCGACGTTACAATCATCCCTCCATACCAATCTAACCAACCGATAACTTCCTATGAAAACGTATCACAAAAAATGAAAACACATCATCAAAAATATGAACATCAAAAATTCAAAATAGATGACCATGCAAAATCGAATTCAACATCAGAAGAACTTACATCTGAATTAATCAACAAACGACACAGAATGCTCCCGTTCACAATAGATCATCTCGGAATGTTAGGTCCAATTGCCACAGAATTCCTTCTTGACACAAGAAATGCACTATTTCGATCATCCCCAAATGAATATGATAAAAGAACAACCACAAATGAAACACGAAAATTAGTAGAATTAGCAATGCGCAAAAAAAGACATACAAATATTCTTACCACAGCGAACTCCCTATGGAAAGCAACCTATGGCTCCCAATGGTTCACCAACACATACCGTTCCCAAACACCAAGACAATGGGCGAAGCAAGTAGTTGGAAATACCTTCTCAATACAAAGCTCAAAACACATATTAAGAGCACTAAACAGACTCAACATGCAAACACAAACAACATCATCAAAAACACCAAAAGCACAGCGCAGTAGTATCAATCTACGTACCCCGTCCCAATATACTGTACGCTCGCTACGGTATAACCAATACGCAGCTGCGTAAACAAATTTAGAAAATCTTAATCGTTACTTAACATTATTATTATTATTATTTTATTATTTTATTATTATAAAGATATATTTTTTATATTTGAATAATATAATATCTGCTGTGAAAATAGGACAATGAAAGCTTGCTGCTGCTACAAGAAATCGAAATCCATCCTTCTCACAATCACTCTCACAGTCTCATTGCTAATCCCTAACAATGCTTCGATAAAGAATCAAAATCAAAACAGAAATCAACCATGGCTCCATGGAACACCCTCAAAAGTGGCATTCTTATCGAAACGACGCATCTCGAAGGATACTCACATTTACGACTTTGAATTGAGCAACCACACTAATACCACGCTGGGCATTGACGTCTGCTCTTGTATTCTGGTATCTCCTCTACACAATGCAAGCCTTGTCCGCCCTTATACTCCAGTCTCACACACAAATCAAGTGGGATCGTTTTCATTGCTGGTGAAGAAATATCCAAATGGCGCCATGGGCAACCAATTCCACAAATTGAAAAAAGGAGACAAAATGCTCATTCGACAAATTCCCTTTAATAAAAAAATACAATATCCATTTCATAATCCCAGCACCATTGTCATGTTGGCAGCTGGGACTGGCATTACGCCTATGTATCAAGCTCTCCAATATATGTTTCCATCTAATGCAAATCATCCAAATAAGACTCAAACTGCTGTTGATACCAATGTCATTTTACTCTATGCCAGTCGTACTCCCAAGGATATCTATCTGAAGAAGGAATTGACCAATATACAAACACAATTTCCGGGCAGATTCCAATTCTTTCACATTCTATCTTCCAAACAACAAAGAATCAATCAAGAACTCCTCCAAAACATTCTTCAAAGTAATCATTTACTAAAACGAAATAAAAAAAAAGAAGATTTGCAAATATGGATTTGTGGTCCTCCCACCTTTTATGATTCTCTCTGTGGTCCCCGTACGGACCAACAACTATCAGGTATTTTACATCGTCTAGGATATAGTCTCAGTCAAATTGTCAAATTTTAACTTCCATCAATCAATCAATGCTGTCTATGATAACCACTAATATAATATAATGTAACGTAGTATAATATAATGTAATAGAATATAATGTAATAGAATTTAATAGAATAAATTATAACTTTCCATAAATTTATCAATCTAATAATTCCACCACAGGAGGTTGAAATGCCATGGTACTGGTCAGGGGTTGCCACGCTGGTTGATCATCTCGAGACAGTATTGACGTCAAAGATGGATATCGACATATGTCCAAGGAAGCTTCATCTTTTACCATTAGCTTGGCCCAAAATGAAAAGATTTGCGATGTTTCGGACTCCCCCTGATTCTCATCATTGTTGTGAATATTATTATCCAAGGAAGCTTCATCTTTTACCATTAGCTTGGCCCAAAATGAAAAGATTTGCGATGTTTCGGACTCCCCCTGATTCTCATCATTGTTGTGAATATTATTATTATTATTATTGTTGTTGTTGTTGTTGTTGTTGTTATTGTTGTTATTGTTGGTGGTGAAATGATTATTAAGAGTTTGGCAGTTACTGTTTTCCACTTCTTTGCTCATATACCATAATATAGTTTCATTGCTATATCGTTTGGCAATCACACAATTCAACATTCGACCTGTACCTGAACGCATTCTGACGTTTCTTGGCTTGGCAAACATGAAACCATTGCCATTACTGCCTGTACAAAAATAAACACCATTGTAATCATCATCCCCCGCTTGACTCACAATGATTCTCCGTGGCAAACTCAGAATTGGAACCCTCACGAAGGGCCCCCTCCAGGGAGCCACACCCTCCATTTGCTCTTTCGCCCTGAGCATTTTCATCGACGAATTCAACACTCGCACATTCTCCATATCCTGTGTCCGTTGGCATGCCGATTGCATCGATAAATCTCGAAATCGATGACACGTCTGAGATGTCCGTACTAAAGCAGCACATTCCAAAAATTCAAACACTCGTAAAATGACATCGTCCACAGCCAAATGTTGCAAAAACGAATAGTTGGCTTTGTTGGGACTTCTATGAATGATGGTGCGTCTATGAGCATGTCCGAGCCCCTCAAAGGCCTTCAGAAATTTGGCATATTCCGGAGTACTTTGTAAGGCCATTACATCGTCTCGAGGGATAGAGATGAGCCAATTGCCAATGTCGGAAATGGAACTTAAGCTTGAATTTGTTTCGCTGAATTGAAATAACCCACTGCTGCTGTGACTTTTATTCTCATCATTGCGTTGATCATGTTCTTCCATTATCAATTTTATTTCCAACCTCAATTGAATCTATTGATTGTAAGAAAGACACGACCACAGCTGACTGACTGTTCTAGACTTGTGGTCAATGTCGTCTCTCTGCATCGAACGAACCCGGGAGAATTTTGAATTTTTCTACTACAGGAGACTTAATAATATAATCAAAATATTCAATAATAATAATAATAATAATATATATATGAATATATTCCATAACAATATTCAAATCAGCTCTGCTCTGCCGCCTAATTAATTTAATCATACTTTCAATTTCACTTTCACTTGCTCCTCCGTTTGAGTTTCCATCATTTCCGGGTGTTTCCTTCCAGGATTCCACGGTGTTCCACCACCTCAACACGGTACTATATTCTACCAAACATATCATTTCTCCGTAAGTACTATATCTACCTACATTGGATCCGATTCTTTTCCGAGTTCGAGTACAGAGTATAGTATAGTTGTTGTTGTTCATTTCAAAATTTTCTGCAAGAAGATACGAACAAGATTTAATTAAGAAAAGTACGATTACACTTAATTAAAAAATTTCAACAGCAGAGGAAGATCTTATTGTTGATATTTATTTAAATATATATCAAGTCATTAAATGATTTGCTTAGAATAAGGGAACAATCATAATTTTCGCTACTCTTGTTCTATTTTTGAGAAATACACATGATATTACTTTGAGAAATACACATGATATTATGGCACTAAACTAGCCAGGGATCTGCATTATTTGTATGGAGACAAAAGTTATTTTCTAGCTCATGACTGCATAGAGAGATAAGAAATAGAGAAGAGGATCTTTTTTATACTTTTTGTTATTAA
>Ga0209092_10005370_pt1 | contig 10399 bp, 2 predicted proteins | sample FraStrMetagenome_FD_187446 | JGI IMG/M metagenome (GOLD analysis project Ga0209092, IMG submission 187446) | Marine eukaryotic phytoplankton communities from Arctic Ocean - Fram Strait ARC3M Metagenome (SPAdes) (version 2) | ecosystem: Environmental > Aquatic > Marine > Oceanic | place: Fram... | reverse complement strand
ACCAAAATTAATGACGTACGAGAAAACACAGTAAAAAATACAAACGCCAAACCGATTACGTGGAAGCAAACTGAACTATCTTGGATACGTGACAGGGAATCTGTTTTTTTGTGTGCAAATAAATTTACTGATAATTCATTACATAAATCGCTCTAAGTACGGGGCTAGTGTATGATATTTCCTCTACTTGTATGGAATATCATCTACACTTAAAATAAAATATATTTGCAATGCAATAAAAACGCATTTTATTCGTGAGTATGTTAAGTTAAGGCATGTTATATTTTTACGTGTTATACTGAGCTGCATTCTAAGATGGATCCCCTAGATCTTCACGTCCCACAGGATTCCTACCTTGATTTTCCGAAGAAAACTGGACCGTGTGGCACATGGCTCCGTAGCCATCCCATATTTTCCATTAGTAGTCTCCTTCTATCTTACTTACCATTCTTTCCACGCGTATCCTCCTCACGATTTTCAGGCAAGATAAAGCAAAAAAACAGAATAAACAATAAATTTTCCCTAGAGTAGCAAACAAGTTTTCTCAATGTATAACTATGCACGAATGGTCTGATCTGATGTTGTCGCTTACTACTGGTCTCCTATTGCGTCTTAGTGCATGCCTATTCCTCAAGCGTATTGGTGGTGTGATCATGGGTGGGGTGAATCTATTGACGAGGTAAGCTATTTTTTCCCGAATCATGCCTGATGTATGATTATGATATGGTGCATTATTCAATGTTGCTATTTGAACACATTCTTCCACTAAAACATTCTCTGCCAAATTTTGCTGGATCAACCACATTGCTAAAACCGTTCTTGGGCCACATTCCACTTCCTCCTGGCATCTGCATCGGCAATTTTGCCAAGTTAAGGTTGCTCTACCTGGTGCAAATGCGGTTTCAATTTTTAATTTTATATTTGCATTAATGCTGCCTTTGCCCAATGAATCCATGCACCATGCACGCATGTTCCGTCTCCCTAGTTTCTGTACCACACACAGGGACCAATGACCGGATGTTGTATCCCCTGAAAACAAAGGTATGAGGTATGTGCCATGAAGTTTATTGTCAATTAATTCCCTCGATCCAAACATTTTTGCGAAACTTGTCCAATCTTGATTTAGTTGCCATGATGAAATCTGATTGGCGGCTTCTGCTGATGCAATGTATAAGTGCGGAGTTTTAAAGGAACGTATTACCTCTATTGCTTTAGTCATTTCCATCCCCTTCATATATCGCCTCGGTCTTATTATCCCTGCTGCGAATTCTTTTAAGGCAACCCTTTGATTGAGAATAACTTTGGGTGCGTCCATAACTGAAGGTAGGGGCTGACTTTTGGAATATTTCAATTTCTGTGCTACTGACGATGGTTTCTTTGTATTGGATGATGGTTGTACATGCTCGGTGTTCAGATGCAATTTGGCCTTGCTTGTATGTGGCTGCTCTTCCCTAAGTGGTGGGGGGTTGACTGGACCTATATTCGTTGATGTTGATATTGATGATAATTGATTGCTGCCTGTTCTATTTGTTTTCGTGATCATGTTCATGATGGGTGCAACTCTAATATGTTGTTTTTCACAATTATTGTTGATATAATTGGAAGTGAGAAGTTGGATTTTTGTTTCCGCTTCTCGGTCGAGAGAGAAATCGGATTCCTTACATAAAAGAGCGCTGTTGATGAGCGAGATAGATGACTGGATACATTGAATTTCGTTGATTGTAAAATTGTGTGTTGCTTTATGGATGGATATGCTTAGTAGATTGCAGGTTAATTTGAGGCTGTCGCTGACTTTGTTTCTGCTCTTTTCCTCCAAGTTAATTGTTGCAGAAAACTTCAGTAAACTTTTTAATTTGAGCACTAATGCGCTATAATTGCATTTCATGTTGTCACAATTTTCCTGAATAAATTGCATGAATTTCAAAATGCTTTCGTCATTGTTGCCTTTTGAAATGTCTTGAAGAATAATTTTTGTTTTTCGTAAAGCGGTCATGTACCTACTGCACCGCTGACATTGCTTTGATGTTGAAATTATGTCATTGATAGAAAATTTGCTATTTGGATACCATCCTTTACATTTGTGGTCACAGGTGATTCCATTGCAAGGTTTGAGCGGTTTGCTTATTTCTTTTCCTGGTCCTATTTTAGATCGCTTTCGCTCTCTTACCACTGCTATCCCTCTGCAAGTTTCGTAAGTTCTTTTCTTGATTGCCTTTGAGAATATTAGTGTATTTGAGTTTGCTGTTGGTGCATTATTGATTTCTTTCTTTAATTTTCTTATTGAATTTGTCTCAATTTCAAAAGTCTTCCTCCATTCTCCTTCGATCTGCTTGCCTGTAGAACATATAATCCTATGGGCACCAATTGCCCTTCCCATGATGAGGTTTTTAAGTTCATTCCAGGAATAAGTTAAGCTGGAAACAATCGTATCCGCAGTTTCTTTGTGCATTACGAAATTACGAGTTTTATTGCATTGTGCGATCAAGATATCATCGATTTGTCTTGGCATTAATCCAAGCCACGGGCAGTCCACCAAACCAATCTGGTCGTCATGTATTTCGATGCCGTTGGAATTTGGGAGCAATCCAAATATTTCGCAACAGATATTTATTTTTGATGAATTTAATGCATTTTGTATACAATCCAAGCCTTCTCTATCTAGAATCTCCGCAGATGAAGTATACCTGTTGTTTATGCTTCCATCCATGGATCTTAACCTTCCTGTGTTTTGTAATTGCATATTCAAAAAAGCTATTTCCACTCTTCTCAGACAATCTTCAACATAGGCGAAATTCGTTGCTTTCATAAGATCGAGGAAAAATATCCGAAATTTTGATTCTATGAGATTCGTAATTTTAGTCCGAAACGATTTCAAATCATCATGTTCACAGGATAATAATGCATGATTTCTATTTCCTTTCCGGTTGCACCCCTCCTTGCTTTTGCACCATAAGCAACCGCTGAGTAGATGTACTTTCTGAGATAAATTAGCATTTTCGATTTCCTTTATTTTCAAATTGTTTCCTTTGTATTTTTCAATAAACACCTTTTCACAACATTCTCGATAAATTTCGGATTTATATATCCTTCGTGTGTGCGTACTTGACAAACCGAGGAGGGATCTTAACCAGCCTTTATGTAGTTGCAAGATTTCCCATGATGTCGTCGTAAAATTGATGACCCTCCATAAAAGGCCTTGAGTCTTTTTTAGCTGTAATTTTCTTATTTTGAGAAGATCAAATTGCTCGTGGCAGAAATCGCTAATATGCCTGTCTATGTGTCGTCCTCCGCATACAAAGAAAAAACGTAGATATGATGGTGGATTGTCATACTGGAAAGGTACGTGAGGGAATTTTTTGCCATAATCTGCGCATATATCTGCATGATGGTTAGCACTCAACAGAGCTAGATTTGGAATCAGCTTTTTATATCTGGGAGGTGATTTTATGGTTTTTCCTGCGGTGTCAAGTTGATGCGAATTCACTTTTAAGAGTGGTTTTGACACATGATCATCGTAGTATTGGAATTCCCAGTCGGTGAGTTCCTGATCTTTCTCCTTCTTACAGTTAGATGTCCATGTCCTTGCAATATCCAAAAATGATTTGTTTCTGTCTTGAAGTATCTTGTAGATAATTTCCATGGCCTTTGACTTTGGGAATGTATTCTCTAAATTTTTTGAATTGAATAATAGGGTCTTCATGATTCCGCTAACAAATTTTCCAATTCCTCCTGCAATAGACCTTAGGTAGTGCCGATCAGGAGTCTCCGAATCTAACTTCCTCATCTTCAACACCTGCTCACGAATTGCTTTGCTATCGGATATTGTTACCCGAGGTAAAGAGGTGAAAGCAATTTCCGCCATTAAGAGTGCACAAAATTCACCGTGTGCTATATCAGTCTCACAGGTACCAAAATTCGTTGGTAAGATTGAAATCCTACTCATGAGGGGGATAACTGCACGATCTTCCCATTCCCTTGATTTTAACGATTCGCCCTTTCTTATATCTAACACACTCAGAACAAAGCTGGAGGTACTTATTGACGATTGATTTTCCTTTTTCTCGTGTGCTCCATCCGTTGCAATCATAATCGGACTTTCGGAACTCATCAAAAATTGCAAAAATTGACCCTCCCATTCGTACGTATTGAATTCTAACAGTTGTGAATTGTCTGTAATTCTCACATATTTGTTCCATTGAAAATTCATTGATTTCAAACTTTTCATTTGTTGTTCCTCCAATATTTCCCCATCAGAAAATTCCCGTAACGCACATGTCTTATAATTCCATTCCCGACAATGTTCAGGAATTGAATTGACCTGAAGAAGTTCTCGGTTCCTCCATTCCCAAACGGAAGAAAATTTTTCGAATTTTTTATTTCTTTCTGTCAGTGCTTTGGAATACAAAGAAATAAGTTTTTCCGTTGATACATGGCATTTCTTTGCCGCCAAACTAATATACTTATTGCTTTTCCATTTGTTTTCCTGTAGGAGTTGAAGAATAGAGTGAATTGGGCCACCGTACATTAATTCCGTATTCCTTTCTTTGCCAATACCTATACCGATAGTGCAGCTATCTTTATAATTCTGGTGGGTGCATGGTATGTATATTTTGCTCGTTGTGCTTAAATCAGACAAGATATTATTGATTATCCCTTCATCCGAATCTCTAACATAAATTCCAAATCTTGCTAATTTCACTATCGCCTCGCGAGCGTGGTTTTTATGAAGAAATGTGGCATGTAGAGGGTAATCATCTAATGCCGAGATTCTCGTCCTGAATGCCCGTGAGTCAAGTGTGATATTATTGCTAATCACTTCGAATTCTCGTGCTACAGATATTAAATCTAGTTCTGACGTCGATAAAAAACCCAATCCCCCCATCTTTTCCGGAAGAAATAATCTTAATTTGGTATCGGATTTGGATAAGCCATTGGATTTGAGGCATATGGTCGCAGCGTACTTATCAAAGTTCACCAATTCTTGACTAGGAAAATTCATCTGGACAGGGGCAAAGGTAGGAATTGTGCCTACTAACATATTGAAGCATTTCTTTTGGGCCGAAGATTGCATTTTATACAAATTCAATTTGATGACTTTTTCCTTCATTTTTTCAATCGTTTTTCTCCAGGCCGTCGAAGTGTCCGCACCTAAAGTACACGAAAGACCGAGATGTTTGTGTGCGACATTTCCGATTATCTTATTCCATGCGATCTGATCTTCTTCCGACAGATCAAAATATCCTGAAAGTTTATAAAATTTCTGGAATTCCGATGCCTTCATGTGGATTTTAAAAGGTATCTGTTCTTCGATCGGGGAGTCATCCACAAAACTCCACGCGGTGCTCCAAACCTTTTGCATTTTGATGGTAAGTTCCGCCGAAATGTTGAAAAATTGGATTTCACACTTCGCTGATTTCCTGCCAATCTTTGTGACCATGCTTAGGTCTCCGGATAATTGAGTAAAATATTTAACCAAACTTAATAAATCTTTTTCATCAGAAACAGAGATGTATTTGCTATTATCATCACTGTATCCGATTTTGCACAAATACACTTGGCCATCCTTCTTATTCATAGATTTAAAATAATATCCTTCTTGACCTGTAATTCCGTTTTTATTTAAGATTGTCTGGATGTCATTTGAAATATGTTTCCAAATGTCATGCTTGAACTTTATGACGAGGTTGCTTATCGTAGGGCTGTCCGGGTTGCCCTGTTCTAACCCGCAGATAAATCTCGCATACGTTACTCCTTTAGCTGTAATAATTTCAACAGTCTTGGATTCCATTGCACTCGCTTTGATCTCGATATACCCTTGCTCAGGGAACCCGTTTACCCTCATCGCTGCCAGTAAGATTTCTACAGGGATTCGGTCGAAGAACTTTTCTTCGTCCTCGTCAATCTGTACGGAGGGTACATGATTTTCCAAGCAATCTTCTCTAAAACACAATTCGGTGGTGACGAGATTCGCGCAGCCCTTGCCCTTCTGATACGCAGTAAGGCCCTCATGAAGAATTCCCGCCTTATCAATAGCAGCCGAAGAATATGACGTCACAATTCCCATAATATAGCAGTAAAGATCATGGCATAATGATATCGGGCGATATTCATTATGTTTCCCTGGCTTGGGTATAGGGAAGCGGGCCATTTTCTTCAAACACGGAGGTACGTACCGCATCACTAAGATCAGTTTCACGATTTTTAACAATAATTGCCTCCATTTATGCCCGAATCTGCCAATTACGGCCAGCTGGAAGCCCTCAAATCGGGCTTTGGTGGGAATAGATGAGATCGCCTTCCATAATTTCTCCTCTATATCGTCGTCATTCATGGTACGTCCTTGCTCATTCAAAAGATAAAACGGATAAAAGAATTCACTTCTGTCAGTTTTGGGTTCCCTAAATAAATTTGCTGTGTGTGACCTATGCGCTTGTAGAAATGCTTTTTTCAATCTGCGTGGAAGGGAATTTCCTTTGTGGATCAAGGAACCAATATCCTGCATGGTCACTACCCTATCTGGGAACAACTTGATTCCTCGATTCCCTAATCTTCCTTTTTTAACTATCTTTGCAAAAGCGCACGTTTCCTGTGCTTCCGAGTTGGCCATCCAGGTGCCGTGAAATGCACTTGTGGCCCGAAGTTCTTCAAGCTCATCAGTACAGGTCCTAAAGTCCATCAAGTTCGAATCCCATATTGAAGTATGAGCTGCTGGTGCTTGTCGGCTTTTGTGGGAAACCTTATTGGTGAAATTGCCGATGTTGTTACTTTCCAGAAAGTAATCAAGAGTGGCTTGTCTGTAGAAGGATTGTAATTTTATAATCTGATTACAGAATTTGTGAAGATCCGACTGTGCTGTCTCCAGACAAGATTTCAAAAGTTTGAACTGATGTGGAATGGCCACATCAAAGTCATTTACATCCAACGACATCATTTGTGTTACCCAGTCATTAACTTTCACTGTTAGGAATGCGGTAGAGTTTCCTTCTGATGTAGTCGAACTAAAGCCTTGATTGCAACGAGAATTAGATAACCAGAAATTCAAAAGTCTGGTTACGTTGTCCGGGACAAACGGGAGTGTATTACCAGCACTGGAAGGCTCTCTTGCATTTTTTGTATCCTTTTTATGTTTCCCCTTATTTGACTCATAATTGATTGCATCCATATGTAGCTGCCTTTCCAATCCCTCATCCCCATATGCTTCCGCCACCTCCTTTGCCTTTTTGACAATACCATCATTGTTGAGAATCTTATTCCACTGAGTCCAAAAGTCATTTTGAGACAAAATTTGAGTATTTTCATCTCCGTGAATTTCTCGAATACGAAATTCGTCTAACCAATAAATATTTTTGGAGACTTCCTTCAGCTTTGATTCCACATTCGTTTTTAGATACCTTAGTTTCGTCGGAACTGGAAGATTATTAAAAATCTTAAAACCACTACGCTTCCTCAGTCGTCCTCGAGTTTTTCCTGCGGTCTCATTGCTATTCTTTTCAACACCTAATTTAAGATCTTCCATTGCTTGTTTTACAGAAGCATTGAACTTATTCAAAATGTATGAAATTTCCGCCGCGTGAGAATCCTCAATTTGTACCAGCCTATTGACAGCGCCGTTTATGTTTTGATCCAACCCATTTTCCCATAAACTTTTAAATAATAAATCTGCTCTTAGGTCCAGTTCATTCAAATGATTTTTAGTTAAATAGGAATCCGTACCGGTAACCTTTTGAATTTCGTTATAAAGGTGTGATTGTTCTTTAAATTTTTTGCACTCTTTGAACTGTGCAGAATCGAAATCGAGATTAACACCAAGCGGTCCACTTTGTTTTAGTTTGATATTGAAGAGTTTATTGTAAGCGTACGTATCCTTGCCAAGTCCACCACAATTGTTGTTTTGGCTTTCCCTTGATATTGAGCAAGTGAGCAAAGAATGATCGGACGGAAAATAATTTGCACCTATATCCCGTTGAATACTTGCTGCTGTACATAGACTATTGAGATTATCATCAGAGGGGAAAAAGATATGATCTATTCCCCTGGCACCCTCTTTCCCAAACCTAGTAACATACGGTATATCAGGATTCATTTCTCTAACAATGGATTTATGAGAGGTACTGAGACCCATTAACACCCCATCCTGGGAGGGTTCCTGGCGGTAGTTTCCCAAATTATCCCTGTTTGAGCTACCAATCGTCTCCTGGAGGTCCCCAAGGATCATCGTCACCATCGTTGGGAACTTGGATTTCCATTTATTGAGAATTTTTTGAACTAAATTATTCGTTATTTTCATGGAGGGGTGACAAGATGTGTCTGTTAAGTCTGAGTCTTTGCTGGATTTAGTGGGAGCATATATAGAAATAATCCCAAGTTTCAAATTATTTCCAAGATCAAAAGCGATAGATGCTATCCTTCCATATTGCAAACTTTGAAATTCGCATAATGTCCTCCCGCCCCATTTCCATGAATCAAATAAAATAATTTGATATGGCGTTTCATAGCAAGAGATTCGTGCCGATTGTAATTCAATTTTCTGAAACGCTTTCCAGGATTCAGTCGATTTATTGGAACTTGCGTATGGTTCTTGTATAGATAAGAACGTCAGCTTTTCCCGTATCAGAAGTTCACCGGCTGTTATATGATTATATTTATTTCGCACATTAAATGAAGCTATGGTGTCCACATTATGTTTCTCCAAGGTTTCCCTAGATGTTGGTTCAGGCAGTGGAACATTTTCTCCCAGAAGTTTGGATATGTCATCTTCATCAAGAAATGAAATAACAGGCGATATTGTAGTCCCATTTGATTGTGTACTTTCCGACAACGATCGTGAAGGTGTATTATCCTGGGAAATATTGTTGGAATTTAAGGAGAAATCGCTAGAATGGATTGATGAAGAGTTACAAATAGAAGTCGAAATGGAAGAGTGTTCCGTACTTATATCCATGTCTGAACCAGAGCAATGTGATGCCGCTTTATCTATATTGGGTCGCAATTGATTAAACGAGGTTGCAGGTGAAGTGTTGGATGGATTTTTATTTTTTCCATTATCTACCAGTGAAATTCCTGAAAAAATGTATTCCTGCTCCATATTAGAAATTGATTCGCTAAATTCATGTAGATCCTCCGGATATTTATCTGTCGTATCTGGAGAGAATAACTCCTCGTAAAAATTTCTCGAATTGTCCTTCATAATTTGCAAGTCCAAGTGATGATGAAATTAGGACTTTCTTTTTTTAAAAGCCGGCTTCCAAATAGAATCTTCAGAGTCAATTGTGGAATAGCTATCTTCGGAATCGTCTTTTTCGAATTTCAACTTTAATCCTATAAATGAGGAAGAATTCTTATTGTTACGATGTAGATACGAAGAAAAGGTTGTTGTATCACTGGATATGGAACCTTCTAAAAATTCCGGTTTTAGATTAGAAGGTTGAATAGATTGTATATGGATTTTTTTGGCAATATACGCTTTTGGTGCAGTGATAGGAATAGGTACTGCCTTAATGCTTCTCTGTGGAGATCCAGTAGTCAAAGTGGAATTTATAAACGCGGGAAGTGAATTTCGTAGCACTAACTTCTGTATCCACTTTTGCAGAAAAATTACTCTTCTTTGTCCTGCAATGGAAGCCCTGCCCTGTATATCCGAGAGTTGACAGGCTAGAAGAAGATTATAAAATAATTTCGACAAGAGACTGTCCTGTGAGAAAGGCAACCGCAATACTCCGCCGTACACTAAGGTTCTGCACGCCTCAATAAAGTATTGGAGTGATTGAATTTTGTTATCTTGTTCTTTGGGATCAAATTCTTTGCCAGAAATTGTTGGGATAGTTGGAAAGAAATTAAGTTTCTTGGTTTCTGACCACACTAGAGGAAAATAGGTTTCAATATATAAATATATATTATTCCACACAATGTCGCTTTCTTGTTGAAGTCGAGAAAAAGCACTTAGGCCTGATTTCCCGTAAGTATCCGATTGGGAAATGAAAAGCCTTGCTTGTATCTGGTAATTAATATTGCAGGTCACGTATCCGTTATTTTGTAATAAATCAAGTTGCTGCCTCACACTAAGTGATTCGATATTAATTTCCTTGAGTTCTTGATGTAGCCACATAAAGCTTTTCAGGCCTAATAATAGAATCTATCCCGAATTGGTAGGTACTATATCAATGACGTCACGTAGATCTAGCGAACAATAATATCCAACCCAATAATAAAATCACTAATGACGTTGTTCCGGACCAATCACTGTTGAACAATTTGATTCGAAATTTTCAAAATTTTCGGGCGTAGGTAAAAATTCGAAATGTGGAAATAGCGAAATTGAACCGTAATACTTAGGGACTTTTTTATGTTGGATGTAAATTAGATAGGATAGTCCAAAGTTTGAAATCCCCAAAATTCTAAG
>Ga0209092_10005369_pt1 | contig 10400 bp, 2 predicted proteins | sample FraStrMetagenome_FD_187446 | JGI IMG/M metagenome (GOLD analysis project Ga0209092, IMG submission 187446) | Marine eukaryotic phytoplankton communities from Arctic Ocean - Fram Strait ARC3M Metagenome (SPAdes) (version 2) | ecosystem: Environmental > Aquatic > Marine > Oceanic | place: Fram... | reverse complement strand
TGATGTATTACAAGGTAAGATATTCTTATTAGGTGTTAATAATAAAGGAGGCCCTCAGTTAAATGATCTTTCTTTACAAGGCTTGTATACTTTCTGTCATAAGAGTATGAAGTCTATTATTACAACTGATGGAGAAGTCGATCTTAAAAATGTTACAAGTGTAAATTCTAATCTTATTGATAACCCTTATAATAACATAGGGTTTACCGGAGGATATGATTTCAAACTGAGAAGAGCTTGGATTGTTAAAAAAGGAGAAGGTGAATTTACATTATCTTATTCTTCTTTAATGCAAAATTGGACTAGTTTCCATAGCTACTCTCCTGAAGTTATAATACCATTTGATAATAGAGTATTGTTTATTAAGTCAGAAGATTCTACTTCTAAATTCTGGGAAATGAATATAGGAGAAAAAGGAAGTTACTTTGATAATGTATATAATTCTGAAATAGAATTATCAGTACCTACTGTAGAAAATCAAACATTTAATAATCAATCTTTCCATGCAGATATTAGAAACAATGAAGGACGTAAATTGAAAGATGATTTCTTTAATACAGTTCAAGTTTATACAGACAGACAGAATAGTAACTCTTTACCTTTAATATCAGGTAATGGATTTGCTCCTACTAAGTTAGATAATGAAGTATTTTATAAGTTTAGAAATGATGAATACAGAGTAGCTATACCTAGAGACTCAGTTAAAGATAATGATCTTGACATATTTGACCTTACTAATATATACGAACCATTAGGAGGTACAGCAGTTACAGATTCTAAATATCCAATAAGACCTAGGATTAAAGGTGACTACGCAATATTTAAATACGTATACCAAAACGAATCTTCTACTAACGTCAGTAAAGATAACAGTTTTGTTTTAAGAGAAATAAGAACTATATTTGAAAATAACATACGATAATGAATAACTATAATCAAAATTTATCCGGAATACAAAAGATAAAGCCTACTGAAGTTACTACAGATGGAGAGATAGGAATGAATGCCGCTATGTCTGGTTTGCAAGGAGGGATGGACATGTTTGAAAAAACAGGAAATCCTTATTTAGCAGGAGGAGCTGCTGTTGCATTTACAGCAGCATCAGCATTAGGAGGCGCTAAGAAAAAGAGAAATGAAAAAATACAATTAGCGCAAGATGAAAATTATAATGAATATGTAGAAGGATTAGCAGGGAGAGCAAGCAGAGACAATACTTATGTTCCTTCACAAGATACTGATATAGGATTAGATACAAGGTATGATATGAATCAAGATAAATACTTTGCACCTAATGGTCTTAATGCTTCTAGTCCTGATAAGAAAAGTAAACTTAAGGTAGAAGTAGAGAATAATGAATTAGCATTTACAAAAACTAAAAACGGGTATAAACTAAAAAATGTATTCCCTCAGTCTGTAAAATCTCATGAAGAAGGAGGATTAGATATAGAACTAGGTCCTAATGATTTTGTAATGCCTGTCAAGCCAGAAGAGTTTGAAAGTACAGTAGCAAGAGTTAAGAGATATATGTTTGATGATAATCCTAGAACTAAGAAATACTTAGATAGGATATATAATAATTTACCAACGATTGAAGAAGCTAAACATAACGGAGAAGTGATGGCAAGTAAAGGAGTAAAGAATGATAGTAACTTTGATGTCCAAGGTTATTTAAAAAGCGTTAAGAATCTACATGGCATGTCTAATTATAAATTAGCAAAATTATCAAATGAAGATGCTGAAAAATTAGCAATGAATATGATACAACAAGAGCAAGAAGGAATGCCTTTATCTGAGCTTGGTAATGAAAAGTCGTTAAATAAAACGACTGAAGAAAAAGCAAAAAGATTATACGATAAAGCAATTCAAGAAGAGCCAGGAAAAGATATTTTTAATTCAACAATAGTTGAAGACGCAAAGCAAAGAATGGTTGCGGATGGAAAAGAAGTAAGTAATTATGTAGACCCTTTTAAACAAATAGAAAGTGACAATGAAGGACTAGCTAATAAAGTTCAAGAATTAAGAAATAACTTTGGACCTGCTGAACCCAGTACAAAAGATTGGAATAAGTTGCTTGATGAAGGACTTAAAGGGACAAACTATAATAAGAAACAAGTCTTTGATTACCTAAGTAATACAGGATATAACACGGGGACTAGCAATACTTACAATACTAACAATGAGCGTTATTATGGAAATGATGCAACATCTGCATCTAATCAAAGATTTAAATATCAAAAACCAATTACTAAGACAGTAGATGACGATGATGATGATGATGATACATCAGACAATACTACTAAAAAAGGGGGTACTGTTGGGAGTAATGTAGACGATCCTGTACTTGCAAGATATGACTCTCCTCAAGATTCAAGTATTAGAAACTATCAGATGGATGATATACCTAACTTTAACAACCCTTTAAAGTATGCGTCTGTATTGAACAATTATGCTACTGGACAATCTGAAGCTGAGAAGGCAACTAGGAACTACCCTACATTAGAAGAACAGAAGTACAAAGATTATAGTGGTGCACAAAGAGCTGAGATTCAAAAACAAAATACATACGCACAACTAGCTAATACACAAAATGTAGATAGGAGTTTATCTCATTCAAAAAACTCTCAATCAGCAGCACAAGCTCTTAGTGCAATGGAGGAAGTTAATGAAAAAGAAGCAAGAATTGCATTTGAAACAGACAAGTATAATACTCAAATGAGAAATCAGTATTCAGCTAACAGGGCAAGTAAAGATGATGCTTATGATATAATAGATTCTCAAAATGAAGCAGCTCGTAAAAGATATGAAGATACTGCTTATTCTGAAATGGCAACTCTTGCTCAACTAAGCGATCAACAGAAATACATGAAAGCTAAAGATGAACAGATTCGTAAAATTCAAATGGCAAGTTTAGGATTAATAGGAAGTGATAATTTCCAAAGTACTTATGAGAATGGTCAGTTTAATACTAGATACATAGGTAACGATAATATCAACGGTAATGTAGAAAGAGGGTATAAAGCAGATGGGAAAGGTAATTGGATAAATACTCAGACAGGTAAGACTTATAGTAGTATAACAGGTAAATTAATAGGATAATGAGTAAAGTAAATAGATTCATGAGTCCAGTGCAGACTCAATATCAACAAACATATGTAAATCAGTATGTACCTCTTCCTTTTGAATTGATGCAAAAGAAGGCTGATAGAAAACAAAAGAAATTTGATGAGGTCAGTAGTTATGCTGATGCTCTAGTAGGTAAGATGAAAGCTAAGGTAGACATTAAAGATCAACCTATGAACCAAGCTGAGATTCACGGACTACATGATCAGATAAACAATGCACTTGATCAAGTTAATGGAGACTACAGTAAGATAGGAGGTCTTGTTAAGAATGTAGCAAAGGAGTTTGATTTGTATATTAATACAGATGAAGGTTACTTAGCACAACAAAATAAGATAGGAATAGATACTAACTTGAAAGAGATACAAGATAGTAACATGAGTGACTTAGATAAGCAAGTAGCTAATGAAGTAGGTGTAGGTGCTTATCGAGCAGGTAATGGTGCTATAGGAAATGAATCATTTGTACCTAGTACAGTGTATGATAATAGTAGTGAGTGGCAGACGTTAGCATTGAGCGCTGTCAAAGGAAGAGTTAAAGATAAGACTGCTAAAGCTAACGTAGGTTACATTCAGGACGGTAAGTTATTATTTGACTCTAAGTCAACTCACGGATACTTGAGTAAAGAAGACATTAAAGATATAACTAAGGGGATAGTATATGAAGATACTAAGTGGTTAAACAAAACAGAGTGGCAGTTTAAAAACTATAAGAAAACAGGAAGGATAGATCAAGAAACTAAGATAGGAGATTACCGTAAATCAGTGTTTGAGAAAACAATGGAAGAATCATTAACAGGAATGAGCTATGATCAATATGATGAAGATAAGAACGCTAAAGAAACAAAACTAGGTACTTTAGAAGGAGAAGAAAAATACTATGATAAGTTCTCATTGAATTTAGGAGGTGAATATAATGCAATTAAAGATTCAGATGAGGTAAACTCTCTAGCTTCTGCAGAAGGTGATGCTGTTCAGTACTTAAATAATAAGACCAGTGCTACAATAGCAGGAACTAATAAAACAATGGCGGCTAAGTTAAATATGCCCATTACTGATTTCAATGATTTAATTGTAGAATTAGGATATGGTTCTTTTACAGAGCAAGAGGGCGGTAGTAAAGTTGCTAATATCTCAGATGCTCAGAGGATAGATTTCTATAATGCTATATTAGATCCTGATTTTGATACTGACTTGATTCATAAAGTACCAGAAAAAGTAGCTGAGTTACAAGTGCAAGCAGATGCAGCCCTTAAGAAAGTAGAGAGAAATGACTTGATTCAATTACAAGCCTTAAAAAACTTTGTAGGCAAGAACTATACTGAGGACGAGTATAACATATTCAAAGCTACTTCTGAAAATAGAATAAAAGGACAACGTCACGCAAGGAGTGTGGCTACTGATCCTAATTCCACTAAAAAAGAAAAAGAAAATGCATATGAAATCATTAAGTTACTTAAAGGTAAGGATATGGCTGAATCATATAAGAAGTTCAAGAACACATTTAAAGATGATCCTAAGGCTAGCCTGTGGGATATGTATTGGGACATTCCCGGAATAGGGGATACACCAGGTTCATCTAAGAAGGAAAAGATTACAGATAATGAAGATGTTTATTTAAGAAGTGTAGTTAAGAGTGAGCGGTTGTTGAAATCTAAAGAGTTAGGTTTTGAGATATCAGACAACGCTAAGAAGAGAAGAGACTCTGCTATAAAACAAGGATGGAAATCTCAAATTCCTTTATTAGGAGTAGATGGTAAATATGATCCAGTAGCTTCAAAGAATTATGCTATTACAGTAAATAGAAACCTTAAACAGTCACTTCCTCAGGTTCTTAATTTAAAAGTAGCAAGACCTAATTCTGATGGTATGATACTTTTTAAAGATGCATTAAGGAAAGATGCAAAAGAGCAAGCAGATGGTAATCCTGATACTGAGGAAAAGATATATCAGTCTTACTTGAAGGATTTTGAAAATACAGGAAGTGTTAATAATCCTAAAACAATGCCTTTTAAATTCAGCACTACTGATCCGAATGTATTTATATACGGTAACTATGAACTGAATACTGATAACGCATTGGACATGAGCACTATGGGAGAAATTCCATTAAGTACAAAGAGTGTTATGAAAGAGAATCAGATATTAACTAAAGCGAGATTGGATCCGTTAGATGAAACTGATTTGAGTTCTACTATTAAGATAAGAACAGGTAGTCATAGTAGGAAAAAAGGAGATGACATAAATTCTAAGAATGAGACTAATACAGGTGAAAATTATGATATCGTAATAACTCTCCCTGGAGGTGATGAATATATCCTACCTACAATTTCAGAGAATGGAGGAAGGTCACAGAGAGATAAATTCATGAAGCTTTATGCTGAACTCACAACTCGTATGGAGAATGGCATAGACTACGATAAGAATAAAAATGCTTTAGAGTTATTATTAAAAGATCCTTTAAATATAATAAAATAATGTTACAACCTAATAGAAATAATATCATGCCGTCTCATACTGTTCAGAATGACCCTGAAGAAGTTGAAGAAGTTGAGTCGGTTGAAACAGAATCTAGTGATTACCTTAATGACTTACTTGAAGATAAGGTAGATAACACAGAACACGATGCTCAAGCAGCTAGATCGAAACAAGATAATTATCTGAATGAACTTGATAGCACAATCAAACAAGATGATCTCTCTGCTAATTATATATCTAAAAGTACCCAGAAAGAATTAGCAAACCATGATCTAAATGTAATGGATGCTTATCAAGATCCTGATTCAATTAACTCTAAGTTATATGACGCTCAATCTGGATTTGAAGCAATAAAAAGAGCAGTAGTTGTAGGTGCAAGTAAAGGTGTACTTACAGCTGTAGAAAATACAGGTTACATGTTATCTGTATGGGACTGGGCTAACTTTAATGATGACTTTGATAGTAATGCTACTAACTTAATGTCTGACTGGGCAACTGAGCAAAAGAAAGACTTAGCTGAGTATGCACCTATATACTCTGAAGACATGTATGACTTTGGATTCTGGGCTCAAATGATAGAGAGTACTGTTGACTCATCAGTAGGGTTTTCTGTACCTGGAGGAATTGCAGGTAAAGCAATAGGCAGAGGTGCTAGATTTTTAGCAGGCTTGGCTAAGATTGAAGGAGGAGCTAAGTTAATAAATGGTTTGTCTACAGTAGCTACTGGTTTTCTTTCTAATTATGCTGAAAGTTCAATGATGGCGAAAGACTTGTATGATAATGTATATAAGAACGCTCGTCAAAAAGGAGTCTCAGATGAAGAAGCTAAGAAGATTGCTTTTAAGTACAAGAAAGACTTCATGATTGAAAATAAGATCTGGGCACTTACTGATATGGCTGCACTTCATAACGTAGTGTCCCCTAGTAAGTTATCTGGATCAGCTCAAAATTCCAAGTTGTTTAAAGACTGGGTAGGTACTTCTAGGTACCTTGGAAACAAACTTACAGACGCAGGTCTAGAAGGCATTGAAGAAGTAGGTGGAGATTTCATTCAGAAAGAAAATGAAAGACAAGCTGCTGAAGAATTAGGATTACAGAAAGTAGACGAGAGAAGTGGTGTGCAAAGAGCATTAGACTTTGCTACTTCTGAAGAAGGTAAGACTAGTATAATAGGTGGTTTAATGGGAGGTCCTTTTCAATCAGGACTTTCTAAAATAACAAGTAAGATAGCAGACTCTTACTATGAGAAAATGGGAATGAATGACAATATCCCTGTTCCAGGAGATTATGAAGGTGAAGACATTAATCTTTCTTCTTATGTAAAAGGAGATGTAATTGACAATCCAGGATCTAAAAAGACTCATGAAGAATGGTTATTAGAAAAAGAACCTAACCTTAAAGGTGCTCAGTTAGCAGGAAGGTTGAAAGAAACAACAGATCAATATTATAAAGGATACACTAAAGAACATGAAGAACAAGTAAAAAATTATAACGAACAAGCAGAAGGAAGAAAGAATTATGAACATGCTCTTAAAGAAGAAGCTAGTAATAAGAAAAGATGGGAAGAACAGAAAGAATTAATTATAAAAACTAATGCTAAGAATGAAGAGTATAGAAATACAGGTAAGATAGAGAATACTAAAAAAGAAATTGCCGAGTATTTAAAGAAAGATGCTGAGTTAACTGAACAATATAAAGAAGCTTTTGATAAAGGAGATAATGCTTCAATGGCTGACATTAATGAACGTAAAATTAGAGGGTTAGTATTCAGACACGCATCTAAAAATACATTGATGAGTGCTAGATCTGGAGATGGAAGTTTACAAAATGGATTAAAAAATGCAATGGAAGATCCTTCTTTATCAGCAGAAGATAGAGAAAGAGCTTCTTCTATTTATAAATCTTTAGAATCGTTCAGAGAAGAGTACAATGCTCTATCTAAAACACTTAAAGGAAATAAGCAAGCTATTAAAAACTCATGGGATCTTAAATCTAAAGCTAAAGGATTTGATGCTATGAGTAAAAATGCTATTAGTAGATCAAGACTAGAAGAGAATAAGATAGGAGAAGAGTTAAAGAATTTAGAAAGTGGAGATATAAGTTATCAAATTGAAGCATTGAAACTAGGTAAAGAGCTATCTGTACTTACTTCTCTAGAAAACAATAAGGATATAAATGAAGACGCTAAGAAAGATATTCTAAAAAAGAAAAGACAAGTACAAGATAGAATAACTGAAATAAAAGAACTTGACAAAGATAATAAAGTAGATGCTACTTCTTCAATAAAAAATACTGACGCATTTCAAAGATTAAGTACAGCCCTTGAAGAAAAGCATGTATCTGGTATTCTTAGCGCAATAGAACATAAGAAATATAAAGACTCATTAACTAATACTCCTAAAGAGTTAAGAAAGAGATATAATTCTGACATTGCAAACAAAATTGAAACATCTACTGTTTCTAAATTACCTGTATTAGCTAGAGTAATTAATGACTTATATGACACTAAAGCAATAACTAGAAAAGATAGAAAGGTACTTATTGATAAATTAAATAAGAAGAAAAATCAGATAGAAGCTGATTTAATAATGCAAGAGAAAAGAAGAAAGAAAGCTGAGGTGGCAAGAGGAAATGCAATTGAAGCAATTGAAACTCTTACTGCATTAAGATCTTCTGAAATAGGATTAAAGCAACCTTCTTCTGAAGAGATTAGAAAGCTTTCTCGTAAAGAAAGAGCTGCGTTAGATAAACAAAATCCTATGAGTAACGAGGAGAGAGATTCTAATAACCTTGCTAGAGATGAAAGAATTGAAAATATAGATTCTTTAATTGAAAGAAATGAAAAGGAATTGACTGATGCGGATGCTATATTATTTGAGTTAGAAGAATTGACTAATTACAGAGATCAATATGAGTTAGCTGCTTATGAATTTGATAGAAGAATAAATACTAATGAAGGAATCTCTTCTGAACACTTAGAAGGATTAGCAGAAGTTAGTAATGATCCTGTTATAAAAAAGAAAGCAAAAGAGCAAGCAGCTGAGATGAGAAAAGCTGGAGAGAAAATAGTTTACTATGGCCCTGCGTTTCACCATGACAGTTCACATGATCCTGTTGTTTCGGATAAAGAGAATAATATAGAAGCTGGAAAAAAAGAAAATGGTGACTTTTCACCACAAGCACCTAACACAATTGCTTACTTATCTCCTACTGGAATTGCTGATGAAAATTACAAAGATGATGGGTCAACACTTTATAAAGTATTTGAAGATACTAATGATAAAAAAGGTAGAGAGTTTGACATAGAAGTAGATGAAAATGAAAACATTAAACTTCACTTACTTGACAATGAAGGTAATAGAATTAAAAACAACTTTGCGTTTATTAGGAAAAGTGAAAAAACTTCTAAAGACCCATTAACTCTTAAAAGAATAAGAGATAAGATATTTAATGCTTATAAAAATAATACCCTATCTCAAGTAAGACCTAAGATTAAGCATGTAGCAAAAGGTTATGTAACATCAGTAAAAGGTTTGAGAAAGAATTTAGTAACTGCATTGAGAGAATCTAATCCTGACTTAAAATACTCTGACGTAAACTTGATGATTAATACAGGGAATAAGTATGAGAATGAAAATGGAACAGTAAAAGGATACGGTAAAGTAACTCCTTCTTCTAGTGGATTTGTCCATGCTGAAATGAAAGCAGCAAATGGTTCAGCATTTCCTCTAAGATTGAACTCTAGAAAGTTGAGAGAGGATGAGGCTAATGCTGTATTTGAAGTAATTGTAAACTTAGCTAGGAATGCAAAAGGAACTGACATAGCAAATGTAACTGGAATAAAAGGAAATCTAAGTAATCACGACATATTAGATTTAATGATATTTCAAGGCAGTAACTCTTTAAAAACTCTCTATCCTTTTTATTATGATAAAGCTAAAGGCTTTCTTACATACGGTAAGACTGTCATTGCTAAGAAAGACATATTGAATAATAAGGATTCTATACTAGATTACTTAGGTACAATGTGGAGAACTACTGAGAAGTTGTCTATAAACTTACCTATGAACACTACATTCCCTGCTAAGGGAGTAGTTGAATGGTTTGGAGAAAAGTATGATTTTGATAACATTGACTATAATGAGTTCTTGTTTGAAGACGGTGCTCTTTCTACTAATGCATTATTAGACAAAGGTGTATTATTTAATCAACCCATAGTTACATTGACAGATTCTTCTAGCTGGGGATTTAAAGAAACTCCTGTTTCCCCTAAAAAGTTAGCAGAAAAGCCTGGAAAAAATAATCCTGTTAAAGGAGTGATACCTACTAGTGAAGCAGATAAGATCTATGCTAATCATAAAGGAAGTGATAAGGTTAATCTTAGTGGTAAACGTAAGCAGAAAACAGAAGTTACACCTACAGCTAAACCTGTAGAAGTAACAGAAAGTAATGCAGTAAAAGAAATAAAGCAAAATTGGATTGATGAATTAACAAGATTTGCAAATAAGTTATCTGATGCCCCTGAAATATCTCAATTAAAAGAAGTGAGTAATGATTTAAATGAAGTTAGATCTGACATTGAAACAAATAAGAAAACTAAATTACCAGGAACTACAGATGAACAATTCATAAAAAATAATCAAGATAGTTATGATTTCCTTAGTGAATTTGAACCAGTAGAGAAAATAAATAATAAGTATAAGAAATTAATAGCAGAAGCTGAAGCACAGCCTACAATAGTAAATGCATTTCCAGAACAAAGTCAACAAAGTAGTGTTGAAAAACAAATAGCTGAGTTAGAGG
>Ga0209092_10005361_pt1 | contig 10406 bp, 6 predicted proteins | sample FraStrMetagenome_FD_187446 | JGI IMG/M metagenome (GOLD analysis project Ga0209092, IMG submission 187446) | Marine eukaryotic phytoplankton communities from Arctic Ocean - Fram Strait ARC3M Metagenome (SPAdes) (version 2) | ecosystem: Environmental > Aquatic > Marine > Oceanic | place: Fram... | reverse complement strand
CGAGCCAACGACCCCACTAGTGGGAACGAATGCCTTACATATCTTATAGGCCGTGAAAGTACGGGAACTGCCACAGTGCAATGCCGAACACGACACGAAAAAAAATATCATACTACCAACCAACCTAAAGATGAGATTTGAGAAGAATCTCATTCTTTAGAAATAACACATATAACAACAACAGTTAATCTTCATTGTTATTCATCGTTATTTGCTTCGGAGTTGATTGCTTCGAACAGATGTTACAACAGTAAGTAAGGGAAGATAGAATCTCATGCTGTTTAATCATGTTGATAAGCAAGAGTGTTGAATTAAAAAGGACCTTTTTAGAAACTTGAAAAAAATTCAGTCCGTTTTTTGAGATTCAACATTATCAATCGAATTTTGATTATTATTGTGGGCTGGATAAATAATCATCTGTAAATTTTGAACTCAAAACAATGGGTCAGATTATTCTTCTTCTTTTAGAAAAGCTGTAAATAGACTTGAGTAAGGATAATGCAAATAGTTGTAGTGGTAAAATATTGAATTTATGTTTCTGTCCGAAGTCTTGAATAAAATGATGCAAATAACTCTTTTAACTAATTATTCATTACCACAACGAACAAATTGTAACTGGTCAACACTCTGGCGGCATGTGTGCTCTATAATGCTTGTTTCTTCTTCCTTCTGCTCCTTATTGCCCACTTGAAACCAATTGCAGTCAACGCTTCTATACGGTGCTCTGTCAATGTAGATGATTCTCCATCTATGATCTTCGTAAATTCATATCGTTGTCTTCGAACCCATTTCCCCAATGGTCTGTTTGGTAAGTATGTTTGAGGAACATTGCAATTTCCCATCACGAGCTTGTATTCTTGTAGCTCCTTAAAACGCTGATGCCATAACGATTCTGCTCTGTTATTTGTCTCGAACTCAAAGCCTATATCTACGAGAACCTTGAAGCGTTTTTCCATATATTCCGTAGTGAAATTGCCTTGAACCTTCTTAAAATCTTGCCTTTGCTTATGTACCCATTTCCCTAGAGCAAGATTTGAGGAGTATTGTTGAGGAACATTGCAATGGCCGGTGTTTTTACGAAATTGTGTAAGTTCCAAATATCTTGATAGCCACATTCCATCTTTCCTTGGTGAAAAACCATTCAGTTTTTCGTGGTGTTTAGATGATATTGGAAGTGGAGCTTGATATTTCGACACGCTAGGCTTTAGTTCACGTGGCTGGATATTATTGTGGATGTCTTATTTACTCAGTATTTCACATGGCAAAGGTGCGAATTTTGGAGATGTGTTTGGTCTTGGTTTTCTTTTCTTGATGGGTAAAGAAGAGCAATGGTGGGAGCTTGAGTCCAAATGAGGTGCATTTTGTATGTCCATTTTATTTCAGTGGTGTCTGTCTAGAATATAAATGATTATATTGAAAGCAGAAAGTGTAAACTCGAAATATGCACGTAGATAAAGAAATGCAATTGAAAAACCCACCTAGCGAATATAAGACCATCTGAACTTGTGAACCTACCGTATGTATGACATTTTCTGTGTTGACATTTTTGTTTTGTAATGTTTTATTCTACCTTAGTGCATGGTGATATAAAATTAGGAAACCTGACCAAAAGATATATAGACCAAAGATCAGACTAATCCAATCCCAAATAAAATAAGTGAAGTCTTTTTTATTAAGAAAAGCGTCATTTAGCCTATATATAATGCATGATCACTTCGTATGAAATTAGCGTGCCTTTAGATATTTCACCTATACCTATTGAACTCTTTTATCCTGAAATTATTTGTCACGTACGTATGTTTGTTTGTTTCTGATCAACTAAAACGGTTTGAGTAGGTATGTAGTAGGTACATTGTAGGTATCCGATTAGTATTTTCCGCTACGTATATCAGAATAATCTGACTTCGCCTTCGTCTCTAAGAATTATTCAGGCATGACCTCCTCATATCAAAAAAGGTACACGGTAGACAATCTCTACGCAAAGAGCTCTTTCTTCATTGTCGTAAAAAAAGGATCATAGGAAATGTTTAACATGAATACATACATAAATCATCATATCTGCCACAGTGAAGGTGTAGGCTCCGTCTCAGTACGATGCTATATAAACACTTAAAATAATAATATACTACTACTACATACATAAATCATCGAAAAAAATAATTTTTTTCTCATAGCATTCATGATACTACGATTTACATCTTCCAACCAAGTTCTATTTTGATAGAAATATGACAATGTTTTTTTGAAAGGGATTTCTTTGATTTGAGTGTTCGTTTTGGGTTTTGATTGCATTCTTCCAAGTTGTTAAAGTTTCGAAGTCTATTAGGTAAACCGTTTTCTAAAAACATGTTAATAATAATCGAAACCTTCATTTTAGAAAACAAGATGAAAAGTTTTTCATTATCACTTTAAATACCACATATAAACATTACCATAAACAATAACCAATTGCGACAACAAACTCACTGGAGAAAGCGCGTTTATAACAAACTCACGGCGAAAATGGAGGAAGTCATTAACAGAAATGCTGCTCGTACAATAGATCTCTCATAAATCATCATTAAGCCCTCCAGCTTTCAATAGAGGTGATACAAACCTAATTACAAAATCACTGCAGAAAAGACCTTCCTCGACCATATGTATGCGGTTTTCTCCTTGATTGGTTTGGCGTATACGGTACTGAAATAATGCCCACAATATTCCCAAGAGATGTCCGCATTTTTTGGACGAGTCCTATGTTCAGCTTCGATATATATAGTCAAAGATAAAACCAACCCTACGTAGAGAAAGAGAATCGTACATCCGCAACTAACCTCATAATGGCCTTTCCACTAACAATTAGCAAGTCTCACAACCAAGAAACTTCAGCATCTTTTCCTATGTAACACCAAAAAGTAAAAGGGTTCGTTGTCAGCAAATGCATATGCACACAATTTAATGGAAACGCCTAACGGCAATAAAGTACGGCGAGCCGGCCCACATGTCCTAGGGAGATGAGCTAGTGAAACTCTGGGCCCTACTAGCACAGTCTACTGCCGGAGGAAATACTGTAAACTATATCAGAAACAAACAAACAAAAAGACTTATACAAATTAGATTTAGCTAAGCAACAGAAGGTAAAAAAGATCCAATTGTTTTATATATGACGTATGCAAATCAAAGAATTGTAATAGATACAATAAACTTAGAATTATCATTTTTGAACTTTACGTTTAATGACAATGGCGGTTCCAGAACTTTGTATTCTGTGAATGTGATAAGAACGTCGATTATTTAACACAAAGACATTTATTCAATGTATGTAACTGATGAATACGTATATTTCTTACTTCCTACACTTATCTAACCATGAAGCTAATGAGTAGTAAGTAAGGGAAGATAGAATCTCATGCTGTTTAATCATGTTGATAAGCAAGAGTGTTGAATTAAAAAGGACCTTTTTAGAAACTTGAAAAAAATTCAGTCCGTTTTTTGAGATTCAACATTATCAATCGAATTTTGATTATTATTGTGGGCTGGATAAATAATCATCTGTAAATTTTGAACTCAAAACAATGGGTCAGATTATTCTTCTTCTTTTAGAAAAGCTGTAAATAGACTTGAGTAAGGATAATGCAAATAGTTGTAGTGGTAAAATATTGAATTTATGTTTCTGTCCGAAGTCTTGAATAAAATGATGCAAATAACTCTTTTAACTAATTATTCATTACCACAACGAACAAATTGTAACTGGTCAACACTCTGGCGGCATGTGTGCTCTATAATGCTTGTTTCTTCTTCCTTCTGCTCCTTATTGCCCACTTGAAACCAATTGCAGTCAACGCTTCTATACGGTGCTCTGTCAATGTAGATGATTCTCCATCTATGATCTTCGTAAATTCATATCGTTGTCTTCGAACCCATTTCCCCAATGGTCTGTTTGGTAAGTATGTTTGAGGAACATTGCAATTTCCCATCACGAGCTTGTATTCTTGTAGCTCCTTAAAACGCTGATGCCATAACGATTCTGCTCTGTTATTTGTCTCGAACTCAAAGCCTATATCTACGAGAACCTTGAAGCGTTTTTCCATATATTCCGTAGTGAAATTGCCTTGAACCTTCTTAAAATCTTGCCTTTGCTTATGTACCCATTTCCCTAGAGCAAGATTTGAGGAGTATTGTTGAGGAACATTGCAATGGCCGGTGTTTTTACGAAATTGTGTAAGTTCCAAATATCTTGATAGCCACATTCCATCTTTCCTTGGTGAAAAACCATTCAGTTTTTCGTGGTGTTTAGATGATATTGGAAGTGGAGCTTGATATTTCGACACGCTAGGCTTTAGTTCACGTGGCTGGATATTATTGTGGATGTCTTATTTACTCAGTATTTCACATGGCAAAGGTGCGAATTTTGGAGATGTGTTTGGTCTTGGTTTTCTTTTCTTGATGGGTAAAGAAGAGCAATGGTGGGAGCTTGAGTCCAAATGAGGTGCATTTTGTATGTCCATTTTATTTCAGTGGTGTCTGTCTAGAATATAAATGATTATATTGAAAGCAGAAAGTGTAAACTCGAAATATGCACGTAGATAAAGAAATGCAATTGAAAAACCCACCTAGCGAATATAAGACCATCTGAACTTGTGAACCTACCGTATGTATGACATTTTCTGTGTTGACATTTTTGTTTTGTAATGTTTTATTCTACCTTAGTGCATGGTGATATAAAATTAGGAAACCTGACCAAAAGATATATAGACCAAAGATCAGACTAATCCAATCCCAAATAAAATAAGTGAAGTCTTTTTTATTAAGAAAAGCGTCATGATCACTTCGTATGAAATTAGCGTGCCTTTAGATATTTCACCTATACCTATTGAACTCTTTTATCCTGAAATTATTTGTCACGTACGTATGTTTGTTTGTTTCTGATCAACTAAAATGGTTTGAGTAGGTATGTAGTAGGTACGTTGTAGGTATCCGATTAGTATTTTCCGCTACGTATACCAGAATAATCTGACTTCGCCTTCGTCACTAAGAATTATTCAGGCATGACCTCCTCATATCAAAAAAGGTACACGGTAGACAATCTCTACGCAAAGGGCTCTTTCTTCATTGTCGTAAAAAAAGATAATAGTTTTAGACTTAAAGTAATCCTTTTAGATATTTAAATTGATATAATCTCGGTTCCGTACAGAGGAATCTTCGGATTGAACTGCAATGCTTTCCATTAGGCCTTTTTGGAAGTGCATAGAGTTTAGTGCTGAGGATGACAAAGAAAGTATTGTCTAAGTTGAAGATGTGTGTTTTTGATGAAGTACGTCATTTGCTTAAAGACCACCCTTACCGTAAAGTAGCACTTAATTTGAATCACTGGTCTAAAGGTTATCCCACTGTTGGAGGGAACGAATATCAAGCAAATAAAATTAACAACGTAAAAGAAGAGAGAATTAAAAGAGAGAAAGATATCGTTCCGGAGGGAATAAGCAATGGTTCAGATGAGGCTATTATTTGCTCTAAGTATAATGACTCAGGAGTCACATATGCAGACATAGTACGTAAGTCAACGTATAAGTAAAATGTGGTTTAGGTAGAAATGAGTTACCAATTAGAGATTAGGTGAAAAGGGAATCTGTAATTGTTTACTCATTCTTTTAAAATAATCCAAATGATAAAATCTAGAAACAACATGCAATATACAGTTAATGATCCGGCTAAATTAGTCTACGTTTAGACGCGATCGTCTAATTAAATCTGTAACTGCGACTTTAATAGTTAAATTAAAAAGATAGCAGCTATTTTAATAGTTATACATGAATACGCATGTAGCGATTCATAGATGACTTTAAAATAAATGAAATTAAAATCATCAAAGCCTTCCTCCTCACAGGGAAGCAGCTGTTGAAGCAAAGCTTGCAGTTTCATCCATATGCATTGAGTAGCATCCAACAGCTGCCTGCCATCTGTGAATGGCAGCTCTGTTGGACATATGGAATAAGAGACCAGCTGTCATCTGTCTGGTCCACAAGTGTCAGCTGCCCTCGTCGTGGAAACCGTGTGGTTTCCAATATGTGTTTAATATGTCCTGTATGTTAAATTGTGAGATAGTTCAGTTTTAGTTTAGTCAAAATAAAATAAGCTCATAATTATCATCCTTTCAACTTTTGTATTAGTTTATCTAATCCATTATCCGTGCATAAGGCAAACAACCTTTTTATTGAATAATCTCAATCATCGTCACCCTTCATCAACAAAGATCGAGCATCGCTGTTATAAGAGGAGAAGACAAGTTGAGATTACAACATTATTTTAAAAGAAAAACTTATTCTTTATTCTGAAAAACGGATCCTATTCGCTTCCCTAAAGGCTTACACTCTACCAAACAAATAACGCACATATCACATTATATGGCACATTTGGACGCGAACGTACAAAGGAAGTACTACGCTTATAGGCAGCTGCCCGAAGACGACAACGCTGCACACCTGTCAAAGTTCAAAGATTACATTGATGTACTGGAGTTCTTCGACGTGGATATGTTTCAGGACCCATGCTTACTAGTGGCTTACGAGAAGAGTCAAGATAAGAAATTGGGAGTACCTTTAAAGTCTAACCAAGAGTATTTGGACCAAGTTAGAAACAAACAGTTAGGCACTGCATTCGTTCGTAGGTCAAACCTCAAGCTATATGGGCCGTTGTTGCGGAGCTTACGCGATCAGTTCTTACATGGGTTTGATGTATACCCAAAGACCATCGAAGAAGCCTATTCTCTTCTTCAGAACCACAGCAGTGGTAAAAGAGCTGTACCTGTGGTCACCAACTCTAGGAGGCCTACGCAAAGCAACCCTCCGGAACAAAGTGTCAGGACTGGTGCCCAACATGCACAACGCCGTGTAGTTTTCAACGATCAAACTGTATCTAGGAGCAATCCAGTGCCTGGTACAGATGGCAGGCTCAATCCTGGCATTGTTTGTTACAGGTGTAACAAGCCGGGACATTATGCTGACAACTGTCCTGATAGCGAACCTGTTTCTGGCTCACCAAATGACAAAATGAGTCATTTCATGCACTCAGCGTCACTCAGTCTAAATGAAGAGGAACCCCTGGAAGATGATGAGGACAACGGCCTCATTGGTTTTCAACATGCTCTCATTGGAGACCCAGAAGTGGACAAGGATAGTGTGCTCATTGACACTGGTTCCAACTGCTCCATGTTTAACAACCATGCCATGCTGCAAAACATTCGTGAAAGCAAGGACACTCTCCATGCGAAGAGCAACGGCGGCGAACTTACCTCCAAGCACGTTGGGGACCTTCCAGGATTCTTTCCAGTATGGTTCAACCCTAAATCAATGCTCAACATTCTTTCGTTGGCAGAAGTGCAGCAACGTTACCGCACTACTATGGATTCAGCAGATAGCAACAGCATCGTTGTGCACACCAACAAAAAGAAGTCTCTAAAGTTTAGCGCAGTAGGAACTGGACTCTACCTGCTTCAAAATGGTGTAAACTCAAATAGGACTAAAACTATTAATGATGTAGTTACCCATTATATGAATCAAATTAGTAATAACAAAAACAACTTCACGAACCGTCAAATTCAAGGAGCGGACTCTGCCAGGCGCCTTTATAAAGCAATCAATAGGCTAGGCTATAGTGAATTCTTCCGGCTACTAGAAACAAATTTCTTCCGCGACTCGCCAGTAACCATCCAAGATGCAAAAACGGCAATTGAAATATACGGAAAAGACACTGCTGTCATCCAGGGTAAAACCACGAGGTCTAGACCGTCACCAATGCAAGTCATTCAAACAGTCGAATTGCCATCAACCATCAAAGACTTCCATTCAGAAATACCACTTTCCATAGATGTCATGTTTGTACATGGATACCTATGGTGACCACCATATCAGGTACAAGCTACAAATTCAGAACAGTAGAACCAGTTTTCAAACCAAGCTTATCCAAAGGTGATATCGTTAAGTGTTTCAAAAACGTATTACAGATGTATCGATCCAGGGGCATCAAGATCATTCAGCTAAATGGCGACAATGAATTTGAAAGTTTAAGGAGCGATGATTCAATCAACAATATAAGGCTAAACATTGTAGCAGCGGATGAGCATGTGGGAGATATAGGACGATCTATACGCACAATAAAGGAAGGCACAAGAACAATTATAAATTCATTATATTATAAATGTTACCCTAGGGCTATGATAGCAGGCGCTGTAGTCAGTGCGGTTCAAGCGCTAAACCAATTACCGTCATTAACAGGAGTATCAAAGGAGTTGAGCCCAGAGTCATTAGTGATAGGAACACCGCCACAAACTTTCAAACAACTGACAGAGTTAACATTCGGAGAATACGTCCAAACCAAAGCAGGGAAAACTGAATCTACAAACATCCCTAGAACAGTAGGCGCCATCGCTCTATATCCAGCCAGAAATTCAAGCAACAGCTGGTATTTTATGAACCTTCTAACAGGTTCAGTCATCCACAGGTACTCTTGGATCAAGCTACCAACCCCAACCAATGTAATAATGCAAGTAAATGAGATTGGGAAACAACAAAAACAGCGTGAGATCACAAAGAATTTCAGATATGAATGGATACCAGGGGAACCAATCATTGAACCAGGCACCATCGAAGAAGAAGCACATGAAGTACTAGCAGGGTTAAGCACCAATCAAATGCCAGAGGAAGGCGTAACGATAGAAGAGGAGCAAGAAGAAGCACATCCATTGGAGGAACCACCAATAGCAGACGAGCAGGCAGATGATACTATACCAGACATCGAAAATGAAGTAGATGAGGAAGAAGCAGAGACTGAGACACCAATCCAGAAAGCTGAAGGAGCGCAGGTCCTGATCCACTCTGAAGGGGAAGTAGAAGCAGGCGGAGTTGCAAATGAGAATACCAACAGTGAAGGGAATCAGGGAGGAGTTTACGAATCACCAATGGAGCCATCAGATGATGATGACATCAGGAGTGAGGTTGCAACTCCGGTCGGAGAACATACTGACCTAGGAGAGTCAATCAACAAAGGTAATGCGGTGCTACTACATGAAGAGTCAAGCAATCAACCAGCTGAGGCAGAAGAGGCGAATGAAGAAAGAAGGTCATCGAGAGATAGAGGGGAGCCAATTAATTACAAAGCTTGGCATTCAAAAGGAGCCCGAAACTTTGCTCAAATATCAAACACTGTGAAAAAGAAGTTAAAGAACAATTTTAAAGTTAATGTGAGTGATATGATGAGGCATGTAACGTCGATAATGATGATGAATGTAAAGTCAGCAAGTGAGTTTGCAGCTATGTCAGTTAAGAAGGGCATTAAAGTTTTTGGACAAGAAGCAATAGAATCAGTACTTGCCGAGTATTCACAATTCGAAAATAAAACAATTTTCAGAGCCATGCATAAGAAGGACCTCACACGCGAGCAGTGTCGAGACTCCCTCAATCTGATCACATTCATTAAAAAGAAGAGATCAGGGAAACTGAAAACGAGGGCCTGTGCTGATGGAAGAAAACAACGACGTTTCATCAAGAAAGAAGAAGTTAGTTCTCCAACCATCCAACTTGAAAGTTTACTACTTACCTTACTTGTAGATGCTTCTGAAGAAAGGGATGTCGCAACTGCAGATATAGCTGGGGCATATTTGATGGCTGATATGAAAGATCACGTTATAGTAAAACTATCAGGAGAATCTGCAGAAATCATGTGCAAAGTAAATGAGAAGTACAAGGAATTTTTAACATATGAAAAGGGTAAACCAACCTTATATATGCGTCTCATCAAAGCTCTCTATGGATGCCTCCAATCGGCTCTCTTATGGTACCAGACTTTCGTTCAATGCCTGATGGATCTTGGCTTCAAAATGAACCCATACGACCCATGTGTTGCGAATGCAACTATAAATAGCAGTCAATGTACCATATGTTGGTACGTTGATGATACAAAAATATCACATGTGGATGAGAAGGTTGTGAGTGACATCATTAGTAAAATTGAATCAAAATTTGGAAAGATGGCGGTAAAACGAGGAAGATTTCACACATTTGTAGGAATGGATCTGGAACTCACCGGAAATAAGGAAATAAGGAAATAAGGAAATAAGGATCACTATGCCTAGTTATTTGGAAGAGTGTATAAGTGCATTCGAAGCAACTGGGGAAGAGATCAATGGGATAGCGAATTCACCAGCCAAGACCACTTTATTTCAAATAAATGAAGAAGATGAAAGATTGGATGAGGAGAAGGCGGAAATTTTTCATCATATTGTTGCAAAGCTGCTTTTCGTGGCAAAGAGGGCAAGATTGGATATAGATCAAGCAGTGTCTTTCCTGTGCACCAGAGTATCTATGAGCACAAGCCGGGACTGGGACAAACTCAAGCGGTTACTTACTTACATTCGAAATACAATTGGTATG
>Ga0209092_10005359_pt1 | contig 10408 bp, 11 predicted proteins | sample FraStrMetagenome_FD_187446 | JGI IMG/M metagenome (GOLD analysis project Ga0209092, IMG submission 187446) | Marine eukaryotic phytoplankton communities from Arctic Ocean - Fram Strait ARC3M Metagenome (SPAdes) (version 2) | ecosystem: Environmental > Aquatic > Marine > Oceanic | place: Fram... | reverse complement strand
TGAATCTGCATTTGGGGATTTTCATATCCAACTACTTACGCCGTGCTGATCGAGCATTAGTTGTTCTAAAACAATATTGCATCTGAATTTGAGGATTTCCATATAATTTTAGGTACGTGGAAAATCCAACATATCACTTTTACTCATATGACATTGCACTTTTACTAATATGATATTGCACTTTTACTCATATGCAAATTGCGCTTTCCAACTCCATCTTCGCTCCCAAAAATGTATCGGCTATTTTGGTCTTTTTTTCCGTTTTATCAAAAATGTATCGCTTTCGGCCCCTGTTTCTTATTTTGTCCCGATTCAATTTAACTTGTTGCGAAATAATTTATTTACGTCCTAATATGTAACATACTAATTTATACATAAAATCCTACTATGCAAATGAGTTATTTCGATGCGGGGCGGAAAATATCTATAACGGCGCTGGTTGATTTCCTTCATGTATTGATGATACTCAGTAAAGATTCGATAACGAACACCTAAAGGCCAAACTTTTTTACGCTGCATGATCCTCAAAAAGCGTTTTACTTGCGGGGCTTGTCCTACTGGAGCTTCAACATGCATTGCATACACCTTCTTTGCGCGATCTATATTTTTTTGCCCTTTTAGGGCTCTCCACGATAAACCGACAAGGATGGTAGCTCCTGGGGTTTGTGAATATGCTTTCTCAAACATCTTTTTCACTGTCTCACTCCATGCTTTGGGATTTACAGTCCTGGGCATATACGCCAACCATCCGCAAGTGCGGAAGTTAGGGTGTTGGACAGGACACTCGTATAGCCTGATTTTTTGATTAGCTCCCCATGCAGTAAAGTCAACTTGGAATGTTTGCCTGTCCACAGATGTGGGGAAGCCAATTCTAATTTTCGTCCAAGTTGGTCCGGTTGCATTTGGACGAATATCCTTAAATTACTTTTGGATCTGACTTATAGTTTCTGGAAAATCAGTATCTTTTAAAATAGGGTTCTCATAATCCATTGTGGCCCATGGTAAGATGCTCACTCCTTCTGAAATCGATTGCATATGATTAAATATCTGGATGAGAGTTTCACGCATAGCAGCCGTACCAGTGGTTCCTTCTGCCAGCTCAAAGGTGAAAGAGTAACGCGTCGAATTATATAGGTTACCCTTAAGAGTGGATTGCTTTGCATTGTTGCCTTTGCTGGATTTGGTGGGGTTTCCAGTCTTTTTTAAAATGGATACTTTAGATTGCCTTCGTAGAATATCGAGTTGTTTTTTAATCGCCTTGCGAAGAGTATTATCACTCCATACAAAGAAGCTAGAGATGGATTGGTTTTTTCCCTGTTTCTTATTGAACTTATAGAATATCTTCGCTAAGTGGTCGTTTGGCAAGTTATCAATATACTTATCGTCAAGATCATATGTGATATCTGGCACATTTTTAAGAATCTCAATACTTTCCTGATCTTTATTTTCAAGAATCGCATCTATCTTACGGGTTTCCTTCAGCATAGTGTCGCGTACTAGGGTAATAGCGTCGTGGAGTTGTTGCTTTTCCATAGTGTGGATAGAGTTTGCGAAATGTCGGATGTCATTTGTGAGGAGATATTTACGATATAAGGTAGAAGCGTCTTTTTGAGTGAGCTTTTGGATCTGTAAATCAGTGATCTTCCCGGAAATCGATAGAATTGTTGAATCAAGTGGTAGACTTTTATCTTCAATCATTTCATCCAGGTGTGATCTCTTCGCATTAATTTTGTTATCTTTATAAGATTCTTTATCTTGTTCCTTATCCTCCATATCTGCATCCAAGTTGGTGATGAAATCATCTACTTTAAAAGGTAGAGGAGTGTTTTCTTTAATTTCATCTCTCCCAGCATCTAAAATGCTCAATAGGATATCGCGACAATCATCTGCCGGATCTATTCCTTGATAAGCTTTCCCTTTATGTTTAATCCAATTTCTTACATGTTGTTGTAAGAATTCAGTAGAACGAAATTCATCTTCTTCTATAGTTGATGACTTAATGTAAAATAAGGAATCCGCAATAGTTGGAGGTTTTGACTCTTCTTTTTGGAATTTTATAGCTTCAATTACTTGCTCACAAATATATTCATGACTGGTGTGGAATAATAGTTTGTGATCGGTGATACATGTTCCGGCACTATTGAAATACAAGTAGGTAATCAGATCTTGCTTTGACAATTCCTTTAAATCATTGACGCTATCAACTTTGGAAAAATCAAGCCTGAGCATTCTTTGTTGATCAATTTCATCCATTTTTTTTACTTTCTTATTCCATCGCTCAGCTTGGCTTTCAACGCAAAGTTTTTTCTTTAACATTCCAAATGCAAGTTCAAGATCAGATTTAGATCCAGCTAACATTCCGGGGTCATCTCCCGAAAATTCACACCACACACCTGCTAGGGACCGGAGCTCTGAATGTTCCATCATATCGAGCTGTTGATCATTGAGGTTTGAGATTTTTTTATATACATTCAGAATACTGATATCTTTCATAAAGGAATCAATTTCGTTTCGCGTTTCAATATCGGCGTCGACACTGCCATTGATTTCATCATGATAATCATCTACCATAATAGTGTCTTTTAATTCGGAAGCGTCATTCTTTGAAGAAGGTAGAATTTCTACTAGACTCGAAACTTTCGAGGTTTCCATATTTCTAGAGGATCGTCTTAGAGTTGTCAAAGTTTTCTGTTTGGTAGGGGTGACTAACTTCGATGACTTCTTTTTCGCTTTAGGACTTTTGGCCATACTATGTTTTGATTTCATTCGTGGTAGACGCCGTCAGTGTATTTATGTGTTCCTTTATATATATCCTCAATATCCGATATGAAGTTGTGCCACGCTTCACAATAACAATCTGGATGTTGCTCAAATACTTTTTCTAGCTTCTGAAGTAGATTTCTTTTTTCAATTTCTTCTAAATCGTGGGGGTTTTCCTTAATTTGCTTGTCATTCGTACGAATGGCGGAATTTAAAACTTGCTTGGGACCTTTAACTAAAAAATCACTGTAAAATTCGCTTTCGAATTCCAGTTGTTCTTGGGAAAAGTAGTTGGGATGGATGCTAGATTTGAATTTTTCCAGAAATGAATGGAAGGCTGGGAAATTGAATGTGCTTAAGGCCTCTTCTTTCTCGATCTCTTTTAAATAGAATGCTCTGTTGCTTGCACTGGAATGCGAACTGTGATCTAATTCCAGTTTCGCTTTCTTGGGTGATTTCTCTTCAGATGAACTAAAATCACTTTCTTCCACTGGATGTTTTTGGAGGAAGGATTGTTCTAAATCGTCGACTTTTTTGAATAGGCGGTCGTTGATTAAACGTTGTTTGCGGAGCTCTAGATATACTCCCTTGAGTTCGGATTCAATCGTTTTGATGCGTTCGTCGGTCTCTGGCATGAGGTGGGTTTCAGTTGCTTGGGGAAGAGTGGTCAACTGATACAAAATTTTTCCGATTGACCTCTCAGATTTTACGTAGGTTTTGGCTATAAATCTACGTGTTTGGAATTCTTTTTTGGCTGATTGGTTTCGATAGGAGGTGCTTTATCGAGATATCCTTTCAACGAAGTTACGATTGGATAGTCTTTTTGCACTAGGCTCTTGAAGGTGATCCAATATGTAATGTGTGTCGATTTATTAGAACAATTTTTGTATCTGGTCTAAATTCGAAATTTTCAACACTGCTTGTTGGGTTGGTTTGGTTGGTTGTTTGTTCGTTTTACGTAGGATTACGTAGAATTTGATATTAATTTTTGTTATTTAGGGTGTTTGGATCGGCGACTTTACAGAGAAGTAAAGGGACTTGCATATCTGTCGATTCTGAAACAGTCTTATAAAGAGAAGCTTCATAGAGAGGACCTATTACGAAAAAAAAAGGAGTACTCTCTTCTCCGCCCACAGAAACCATCGATGATTTCGGAGCAAGGTGCATCAGTATTAGAAACACTCTGCGTGAACACGGTGTCCACACATCTAACTATGGACTGTGCGATCGGTTCCTCATGGGATTAGGACCAATATTTACCGAAATCCAACAGACTTCATATGATGATCTTCCGATTCGGTGGCAAACAGACGATATCCAGACGCTCATTAATCTCTCTACTTCTTATGGAGATGAAAAACTAGCTGTCCGAGAAAGAAATCGAATGTTTAAAGAAGCCAACATACCTACTCCAACCCCCAAGCCTAATCCCACGAACAAACGCACCCCACAAGCCGACCGAAATCAAAACAATGCCAAAGCTCCGACAGGCAATCCGTCTTGGTCAGGTGAAAAGAATCGTCAACGCCGAGCCAAAATTGAATCCGACATAAAGTCAGGCATCTTCGATCCGATGACCTATGTCTGGGAGGTTCGACCAAAGAACTGCATATGGCACGACAGCAACACTCACCACATGCGTGACTGCCTCAAAATTAACACCCTACTGAAGAAATATCCCAACCAACGTTACTATCACAATCACAATCACCAACAACAACCAGCATCGTCCATAGCAAGACAAACTCCTGCACCACGCCCTCGCAATCCATCTTCAAGCCGAGACAATGCACAACCATCCGCAAGACACACTATGTACAGTCTGCCATCAGAAAATGATGTACCCTCCCTCGATACCAACCCATTCTCAGACCTATGCATCGACAGCCCAGATGAAGAAACTGCAAATAATTCGACTAACTCTATTAACAATTCAGTTACTAATTATTCCATTACTTGCAAATCTGTTAAAATAAGCTTTGCTTCAGCAGCTGCTTCCCTGTGAGGAGGAAGGCTTTGATGATTTTGATTTTATCAATTTTAATGTCATATATGAATCGCTACATGTGTATTCATGTATAACTATTAAAACCGCTGCTAGCTTTTTAATTCAACTATTAAAGTCGCAGGTATAGTTTTAATTAGGTGGTTGCATCTAAACGTAGACTAATTTAGCCGGAGCATTAACTGTGTATTGCACAATGATGATCATAACATTGATTACAAACTGAATCATCGTATCACTATAATTCGTCCATGATTGACAATATTCTGGTGATAAATCAATGTACACCACATGTTCTGAAAGAATATAAAACATTCTTTATTCTTTCATACTATCGGTAAAAAGAATACGACCTTTTGTATCATGAATATGGTCTGGGGACCAAAGATACTTTGTTACTCTTTCATAAAGGTTGCGCATTACTGATATCCACCGACATATTGCGAGGTGAATGTATGTTCGTTTGGTGATGTGTCATGGAATCGCTTTTGCTGCTGTAAATTTGTGTTTTGCTTTTGATTACATATTCGTTGTGATCGTTCTGTGCATGATGTTTTGGCGTACCATTTTCAAGTTTGGGTGAGGTTATTGTCTGAGATTTTCGGTGTATTGCTTGGAATGGTGATGTTACTATCGTATCGCGTAGTCTGTGGAAATGCTCTACGCCTTTATCCTCTTTACTGAACATGTCTGCTGGGTTTATGTTACCAGAAATGTGTTCAATTTGAATAATGTTTTCACTCTCACGAATTGTATTTTCTCTTGTTTGTAGATATCGAAGGCCTTTTGTGGTAGCGTTCTTACTCCATAGAACTCAAGCCATGTTATTGTTATATATGGTGATTTTCTCGTGAAGTAGGTGAGTTTCAAGACTTAGATCTTTAATTATATTTCTAATGTGAAGTATGTCTTTCACACACTCATCTGTTGCGTAAATTTCTGATTCGCAGCTACTTCTCGCTGTGATTTTCTGCCTTTTTGATGACCAGTGGATAGGTCCATGAAGAGATATGATGTGTCCGGAAATCGACCTTGTTTTAAATAGGTCTAGTAGTTCTTCAAGTTCAGTATTCGGTTTAGGGATTGATTGGTCCTGCGGTCCCCAATTAGCATCGGATATTCCAGTCAGTTTCGATGTTTGGAGTGGGAAGTGGAGAAAAAAGGTTAAGTTTTGTTTCCGTGTCGGATGTGAATGTGATTCCTCTGCCTTTAGTGCTTTTTAAATATTTGATGGCATGTTTGGCCGAGCTAATGTGTTTGTCTGTTGGATTATTTTGATGTTTTGCCAGCATATTAGTAATTGTTGACAGGTCAGGACGAGTACCCTGTGATACCCATAATAGTGATCCCACTAGGGATCGATATTGTGCTTCAATCGCTTGTTTCTGTTGTGTTGTTAAAGTGGGGTCAGGAGGAATTTTGTCTACCGGATATCCGGACCGATAGGGAGTTTTCGTGGTGGTAGAGGAGAATCTGGTGAGTCCAGCTTTTTGAATCAATGTATCTGCAAAGGCTTCTTGTGAAATGTGTACCTTTAACATTGTTTTCGTTTGTCTCCATTGAAATTTGAGTCCCAAGAAGTGGGTGACTGGTCCCATGAAGTCTACATTTGTTGCTGCTTTAAGCCGTTTTTTGAATTCTTTTTCCACTTCGGTGCTAGTTGAGAAGAAGATGAAGTCGTCAACATAGAGGCCCAGGTATATGGGGGGTTGGTCATCTGGTATCTTTCCTGTGAAGATGCATGGTGCGTTGGGACATGAGTGGAGACCCATAGAGGTAAGGATCTGTTTGGCTTTATTGTATCAATGTCTTGGGGCCCTCTTTAATCCGTAGATACTACGTTTGAGGAGCCAATAGGTGTTCTTTGGGGTTAAGGGGCAACCTGGTGGAGGTTTCAGAACGTAGGTTTCGTTGGAAGGTAAGCTTGATTGTACGAATGCTTATTTGAAATCTCCACTTTTTAGAATGCGTTGATGTTTAACTGATGGTGCTGCCATAAACCTTACTTCCATAAGGCTCATGACAGGTGCGAAGCAGTCTGCCTTGGTCCGCTCATGTGGATCAAGGTTGCCAGTGCGACAATCCTATATTTCGCTCTTTTTGGGTGACTGTCCTCATCATGTTTGATTGTGCTTATGGCCATTGTGGGAAGAAGGGTGCCGTACATTGATCTATTGTCCATATATTCTTTTTCCGAAATGGTGATCCATGCCAGTAAGTCATGTAGGCCTGTGTATGCTTCTTTGTATGCATCATTCCAAATTTCTTTATCTTTGGCACATAGGGTGGAGTGTTTGATGAGGTTTGGGGGGTCTGGCGATGATAGGGATTTGGCTGAAACATGTTGTGCAACTATCTTTCCCAGAAGTAGGGATTGTTTTGCGTTATATGCTTTGCGAAAGGGAATATGGCCTTTGAAGATTTGATGTGTGGCTATGAGGTGACGAATGTTTTCTTATAGATGTGGGAGATCTATAGGTGCTTTATGATGTTTATGACCAGGGCAAAACTGCCATATCTTTTGGTTGCATGTTAGAGTACCTTGGCTGGGTTGAATCATGGATTCTAGAAAAAGAGTGCATTTTGCTTTATTTTTGATCCATTTCGAGATTGTGTGGAGTGGTGGATCATTTTTGCTTGGGTTTTTGTTAGGATTATGATTTAAAATAAATTTTTCATCTATTTCATGTATAGATCCATCTGGGTATTGAATTGTACAAATGTTATCATTTCGTTTTGGTATTGGAATTATTTCACATTGTGTGTATTGTCCATCTATTTCAATGAATTCAAGTGTTTCAGGAGCGAATGCTGGTGGTCTGGTTTTTTCAATATCCTCACAATATTTTTTGAAAAATAATCCACCGTCATATGGTAGATTGAAAGCAGGGCCTGCTGTGAGTGATTCATCTATCATGCAGTTGCATGTAGTGATTATTTGTTTAGTTGGAGGATGATAAAATTCCAAAGCATGTGATGATGAACTCCTTCCAACTAAGATTGCTTTGCAGGGTTGTATGCCTGTGTTGGATTTATGTTTGTACTTGGGATAAGCCACTGCAAACATTTGTCTACTTTCTTTTTATATACCAGCTCATGAGGGGAGGTGAGGAGTATCCCATCTAACTTGAGTGGTATGTAATTGCTAACTTCGGTGGCTCTTTTAATTGCAAACCACCAAAACTCTGATGGAAGTAACGAAGATGCGAGCCAACTGCGAGACATCTGAAGTATCGTTCTCCAGTTTCGTTCACATAAACCATTTTGGTTCTGCTCATCGGGTATAGCTGATTCAATTTGAGTTTGTTGATCTATAAACAGATTTTTGATTTTGTTTCCAATAAGTTTAGAATCGAAATATGTTCTTAGAATTTTGGGATAAGTCCTAATGTCTTTGATGAATTGTTTCAGGCTTGGAACAATGTCGCATTTGAGGTCTTTCATTGGGTACATGAATTTGTGTCGTGTAGCTCTATCAACGAGAAATAGGGCGTATTTCACTACCTGGATTGCAGTGCTACTGTCGAACACAATATCCATATGCACTACATCTCCCAGTTGCTTTGGGAATGGTATCAGAATAGTGTTTCTCCTAGATTTGTCTATTGTAGCGGCTTGTCCTATATCCAGGATAGGTTCTTTGTCTTTCATGGAGACTGAGAATTTTGTTGCTGTTTCTCTTAGTTCTTTTATAAAGCTGTTCACGTTTCGAAATCCGAATCCTTTTTGAAGCTGGTCCATGTTTAGCATTTGTTTTGATGGTGCGTTTGATAGCTGCCTGCCATCTGTGAATGACAGCTCTGTTGGACATATGGAATAAGAGACCAGCTGTCATCTGTTTGGCCCACAAGTGTCAGCTGCCCTCGTCGTGGAAACCGTGTGGTTTCCAATATGTGTTTAATATGTCCTGTATGTTTAATTTATGAATTAGTTTAGTCAAAATAAAATAAGCTCATAATTATCATCCTTTCAACTTTTGTGTATTAGTTTATTTCTAATCCATATCCGTGCATAAGGCAATTGGAGTGATAAGAATTATCGTCCAGAACCAGATAGTGTACAGTATCAACTACAGCAATTAAGAGAATTTTCACTACTAGAATATAGTGCACAATATGATTTAAATTTATCCAAGCACTTAGTGGATTTCATATTCTGTATTCACTATGGTATCGAGGTTGAGAAAACCTGGGATAGTGAAATTTGATTAATGGAGATTGATTCTCCAACAATGATGCAAGTTGATCATCATGATGGAAATGTTCAGGAAAATACAAACAATGAAAATATCAATTATCAAGATATGCATTATAGTTACAAGAACTATGAAGAAGAAAATGAATCTTCGAATGCATGTAATATGCTCAATGCTTCGTCTTCAAGAGACCAAGATTTGGTTCGTATGTTATTTAGTCACACTAATTCTGAATATTGTGACCAATACGACACCATCGCATTATCACATTCCTGCTTTCAAACCAGTCCTAGATTTAAAAAGGTAGTGATCATTCCATTGACCATCACTACCATAATGTGGTCCGTCAATTGACCATTTAGCAGCATTCTTTTACGTCAAACACGTATCTATTCCTTATGAAAATGAATATAGTGACTAAAAAATCATTTTTATAGTATAAAAAGATGCGATTATATAAGTTACTCTGTCAATCCAACACAGAAATACACGATTTTATGAGAATTCATATAAAAAAGAAACAAAAGTTCTTGAAAGATTTCCCAAGTGGATGAACATATATTTGTAAATCCTAAATACATTGAGGATATACCAATGTTTCAAGGAGAACAAAAGTGTAGTTTTAGTTATAAACTATTGAAACAAATTGAAAAAGAATATGAATTAGTATTGGATGATGATTTATCATACAAAATTATTTTATTCATAGTAACATATCATCTTAAATCAAAATCACTTGATTTAGGAGGCATTAAGTTTTTAAAAAATAACTTAAGAAATGAAACGTATACTACGGAGCTATTGTTACTCAGTAACAATGCATGTTATGCATTTGTAGATGATAACAAAAAAATGATATCTGAATATCATCGGCTGTGGGCCCCCCTAATCTAGGGTGGGCACAAGCCCCCTACAGTTCACTGTCATTCTGTCTATTAGGCAAAAAATAAAAATTTCCCCGAAAAATAGAAGTAAATTATATCCATCATGAAGATGAACATTGGATCAGATGCAATCATTCAATTGTATCCAGCTCTGAATAAAACTTTTTTCTAATAGGGAATCTAGGGTCTCTAAATATCACTCCCTCTTAGACTTAAGTAATTTCTCACTTAGTATGATTTAACCTAAATGAATGTTCGTAATTGAAAATTATTTACCTAAGTATTAAACTTAAATAATATTTTACTTAACAGATTCATTTAATTTTTCTGCGAATTTTAAAATTTTTTATTTGGCCCAATTCCTTCTCCTTCCCGAGATATTCACGTTTTTACACCCACGTAGAAAAAAAAATAGTTTATTTGTTTTTTTTACGTATCCATAACCCAACTCTAAGTAAATTACGCAAAAAAATAACTTTTGAATTTCACGAACTCAATTTTCCTTCTTAGTACGTTTATACATACGTTTTACGTTTCTTCTTTTATTTCGACATGTGAATGTCA
>Ga0209092_10005358_pt1 | contig 10408 bp, 2 predicted proteins | sample FraStrMetagenome_FD_187446 | JGI IMG/M metagenome (GOLD analysis project Ga0209092, IMG submission 187446) | Marine eukaryotic phytoplankton communities from Arctic Ocean - Fram Strait ARC3M Metagenome (SPAdes) (version 2) | ecosystem: Environmental > Aquatic > Marine > Oceanic | place: Fram... | reverse complement strand
TCCGACTCAATATCAATATAAGCTTACGCACGCTACGAAATTCCCAAAACTCGTCAGCAGAGTTATGAATTATTAGACATACTTAATCGTCAGTTAAAAAAAAAAAATTACGTAAACTAGAGAACGACCCCTCTCCATGGGATTTTGGCGTCTTTTGTAGATATTCGACCGAGAACATATCCATCTTTCAGGTTTCACATATCGTTGGTTTCCTTTCTTCCCGGATCCACATCGTGTGCAATTTCATCTTCTATCGCTATTTTAGCCTCCTTCTAGATCAAGTTAAGCTAAAAACGAGCTCGATTAGCCAATTTCAGCGGCTACCAGCTTTTCTCAACAAGTTTTAGCCCTATTTCGACACCGAACAGCATTAAATTCATCTACATTTCGTGAGCTAAAAGAATCGCAGCTTCTTTTCAAATTCCGAATTAGAGGTCCTTACATCGGAATCCCATTTTTCGCCATCTTTAGTCGCCAATCAGAAAGGAACAAGACCGAGAACGTATTTTCGCCGTTTGCAATTAAAGATTCAATCAGTTCAAAAATTTCAAATCAAATTTCGTGCCTAAGTGATTCGCTTCAAATCCGCATCAACCAACGGCTTCCCAAGATTCGAATTTTTCAAACTTTCTAATTAGATAACTTCCCCGTTCACGGTTATTCAATCCTCTCTCCATACTACGTCATTAAAATACATCATCGAAAACGGGACTCAAATCAAAATCAAAATTCTTGACGTCACTTCAAAACTTGATCCCGCATAAGATATCCAATAATCTAAAAAGCGTTCCCGTGAAGAGCTTTCTACAGATAATTTTAATGAGGAACCTAGCACCAAAAATCTTATTCTTTCTAAACGACACTCAGCTGAATTCGCTACGTAGGGACATTAGAGCTTTCATTCAAGGTGAAATTTTCCTTCAAGGTCAATATCAAACCTCCGATACTTTGACCACTACGGATTTCATAAAATATTTTAATTCGAAGTGGGTGGGTACCTTGCTTCGACTCAGAATTGCCCATCCAGAGATACACGACTTCTTTCGATACTCTGAAAATCTTTTGGATTTCAACGAGCAACCTTCATCTCGCGAAGAAGCAATCCAGATCTCCAACGATCAACTGTCTGAATTAAATCTCACCAGGGACATTGCATTTTTGGTATTTCAGATATTGGAATCTTCTATTTCACCCGAAGAATTTTACAATCATAACGACATTAGTCGGGAACTAGCATTACGTTTACTCGCATTAACAGAAAATAATATCGTGACACAGCGGTTTCTAAGATTTGCGAATAGTTAGAAAGAAAGGAAAAAAAGGGAAAAAATGTTTAATAGTCCAAGCAATTTAAGCTGTCCAACCTATGTCGCGGCAACCCAAATCTCTCCAAATTCGGTTGACGAGATTCCTACTCAATCACAGGAATTTCTCACCCAAGAAGACAGAACACTTTTATTCAGAAAGGATGGTGATAACTCAAATACAGATCGTCAAGACAGAGACTACTACGAACAACTTTTTTCATCAGATTCGGATAGTTTCGAATCCGAACGCACCAAAAATTCATACCGAAAATTTAATCACCGCACCAACGTAACTACAATTGGTGATACGTTAATCAGTGATCACACTTCGGATCTGAAAAATCCATTTCATAGTTTAACCGATATAAATCTTGCATCCCTAGCAAATGATTCTCAATCTTTAACTTCCAATAAGTCTTTATCTGAATCGGAATCATCTTCGACCCTTACATCGTTATCAAATGAAGATCAATCATCACTTTCCGATATGTCTATATCTGATTCAGAGTCACCTTCGGCATCAGAATGCGATAAATCATATTTTGTTTCTCAGGATTTGCTTCCCAATAAGTCTATATCTGTATCAGAATCATATTCAACCCTTACATCGTCATCCAACGAAACTCAATCATCATCTTCAGATATGTCCATATCTGACTCAGAATCATCTTCGGCATCGGAATGCGACAAATCTTGTCCTCTCTTTCAGGAATCGTCTTCTGTCTCTTCTAAAGACTCCTTCCAAAACATGAAATCTTCATCGGACCGCCATTTGAATAACTTTCATATGTCTGAGAAAGAAATAGATGCAATGATGGGATATAAGCAGGACCTACCATCACACATTAAACAAGAGAACCAAAACCCCCTAGACACATCAGATCGAATTATATCTTTTAATATCAGAAATAAATACGATCACACTATTGCTGGGGAATTAATGTCGTCCCTTGATGTGACTTTCGCTGCTTTTCAGGAACCCTACGGTGCACAAAATAAGTATAACAAATCATGGGCCTCCTTCACGAAATCTGAGCTGCAGTCAGCCAGGTATTCGTGCTATGCGACACAATATCAAGTAATCATATTCGATTCCATGAAATGGGGGGGGAAAGTTATTTCGGAATTCCAATCCTTCTATGAGGGCAGACTAACTTGCATTGCTTTCGGTTTCGAGGAAGAACAGCACTTAGGCATCATCTCCTTGTACGCATGCTCAAATGAAGTTCATTCAGATAAACCCGAGGACAAAAAAATTAACAACCAAATCCTAAAGATGATCAAGGCTACAAGATCGAACTGGAGCAAAAAATTCCCAAATATGCAAATCATAATTTTGGGAGATTTTCAAGAAACGATATCTATTAGCAATAAGGATAACATTGGAAAGTTTAGGAAACCCAAAGATCCATGCGGGATTCTTTCATACGTTGAGGAAACTCATATCTCCTTAGTCAGGGACGCCAACTCGTTGTCACAATATATAACTCGATTTGGCGTAAATGGAGGGAGAGGCCTGGACCATATTTTTGTTGCATCTGATGAATCTCTTCCTTCTGTATTTTCCAACGCCAAAGTTAGCAGATTGGCAGGAGCCGATTACTTTCCATCTGATCATTCTATGTTAGAATGTTTATATGCAAGGAAAGGTCCTCACAACAATCTTGAGGGAATTCCCAAGACTAAATATGATTACAGTAAAATATTCCGCATTCGAGTAAAAGGATCTGGGAAGCTTGGAAAGGACATCGAGTTGGACGATGGACAATTTAAGGGGTCAAAAGCATACGAAGACCAGAAACTCCTATTTGATAAACTACAAAGCATTACGGCGAATGAGTCTCAACTAACTAACACATCTATTGACGTATTAGAATCCAGAATTTCGAATTTGTACAAAGAATTGTGGAAGGATGGCAAAAATCAAAAAGTCAAGGGAGACAATAACAAATTGGTAGAAATAAGAGAATCGCAAGCAATCGAACTGGCATATATATTTCGGGAATTTCAAGGTGCTATAAAAAACGTCCTCGATGACCTAAAACTCTCTTCTCAACAGGACAATATCGATAGGGCAGGGAGAACAAGGGCTAGACTGCGCAAACGTAACGGATTCAGACTATTTTCCAATCTACCCATCTCAACGAAACTTAGATATCTCCGAACATCGCTAAGGAAAAAATTGAATGGAGTACGGAAAGCGCTATATTGGTTGGACGAATTCAACATTAAATCAACGAATAATTCACCAGACTTAGATGAATCGGAGCTTTGGTCCATTCGCGACGATATAGTTAAAATACAGAAACTAGAAAAGCAAGTTAAGGAAATTCAAGATGCTTATATAAAAGAATCCGAAGAGCGAGCTAATCATATAGCAGCTATTCAGTATATGCAAAATTCGGGAATTCCATCAACTAAAGAAAAATGCACTTCATCAGAAAAACATTTGGAACCTTCTCCGAATTCGTTACCCTATATTTCCGATAATTTAACAAATCTTATCAACAGCTGGCTTAAAAACTCGGGCTGTGAAAATTATCTCAATAAAGCAAATCGGAAGGATCCACTACAAACATTAACTTCAGAAATTGAAAATTGGAAATCTCCGATCACTGATTATTTCGATCCTCCCTCCATGAAAAACAACCATATTCTATTTGAAAAAGTTAAAACGAGCTTCAACAAATGCGAGAAGGATTTAGTAGCGCTTAACGGTAAAATAACTCGTATCCAAACTGCATATCGGAAAGATACCCTTCAATATTTTATCGAAGTCAATACCATCCATTCTTTTACAAGAAAAGTCCTACCGAAACCGAGATCCCCACCAGCAACTCACTCGCTCATTTGGGACGAGAAGTTACAGGCAGAACGACAATGTAGAAATGAAGCCGAGGAACTAAAAGCTACCAGCGAATTTCACGGCAAATGGATGGGGGATAGCAAAGCAACTGAAAATTGCGCTTTTGCAAAGGTAATCAGAAAAGGCAGATTGGGTCCACGCGGAATTGAACTCAACCCAGATAGAAAATTGACAATGAAAGATATTCCCTCATTAATCAAAAATGGAGACAAATTACCTAGAAGAGTAAAAAGAGCATTCCTAAGAGCTCATAATAAACATACAGCCAACTTATTCAGATCTCCAAAAAAACCCAGAAAAGAATTCTTTTATCCATTTTTTCTCCGAAATAGCGAAGGAATAATGAACAAATCCTCGTTCCTAGAATCGCATTTATGGAAATGTTTGGCCAGCATACCGGGTAAGGCAAGATTCGATGGCTTCCAGTTAGCTACCATTGGCAGGTTCGGTGTGAGGTGGAGAAAAGTTCTTTTAGATATAATAAAGCTCATGTTCATAATGCGATTCATCCCAGCAGATATAAGGAAAATACAGCGCTTCCCCATTCCAAAGCCTGGTAAAGCGAATGAGTATAGACCCATCTCGCTCTGTAATGACCTGTATTGTTTCATAAATGCAATACAAACTAGAATCACTAGTGATGCAATAGAAAAATGTGGACTCCTACATACCGGAATCACCTCCTATCGCAGGGGAAAAAGCTGCGCAACATTAGTGGCAGTGGAACAATGCTTCAGAGAGGATTGTTTTGAAAATAACCTACCAGCGGTCCAAATAGACGAGGACGAAGAGAAATTCTTCGACCGAGTCTGTCTTGAAATAATTCTAGCAGTAATGAAAATCAATGGATTCCCTGATCAGGGTTTCCTTGAACTAAAGGCCTGCGCAATGGGGGAAAAATTGGTCGAAATAATTACAAGCAAAGGATCTACTTTTGCAAAATTTATTTGTGGACTGGAGCAGGGAAATCCCGACAGTCCAACCATCGCAAACCTCGTGATAAAGCTAAAACACGATGTTTGGAAGACAATAAATACGGAGTTACAAGAGATCTTCAATCGTAATAAAGGACACAAATGCAATATGTATAAGTTTAGGACATTCGACCCAGCCGACGGACAATTAATTATCTGCATGATTGGTTACTGCGACGATAACTCGAAATTTCTCTCTGCAATCAATGAAAAGGATTTACTTAAACTCGTTGAAATATATACTCAATTAGCAGGCGACTTAAGCATGGTAACCAAGATTGGTCGAAAAAGTTCCAAATGCGACGTCCACTTTTTCAACGTATCCGCCGCCTTCACACTTAAAATCAAAAAATGTTGGAGCACGGCCTGGAGTTTCGTCCACGATTCTCCTATAGAGGAAGAAGTGCCTTTCAAAGTCTGTATGAAACAAGAAGAATTTAACAAATTTTTAATTTTATCTGATTATAATAATCTCTCTACCGAGGACCAATTGTGTTGGGATAAAATCATAACTTCGGATCCACATCGTCACTTAGGACTGTCGGGAACCTTAGATGGAGATACGTCTGCAACATGCATGCGGACAGTGGAGAAAATGTATGAAAAAATAGACACCCTAAAAATTCAGAATATGGATACTGATTCACAAAGACTATGCTCCAATATGTTAGTTGCAAGTATGCACAGTTATGTGCCAATCCAAGCAAATTATGGCCAACAGGAACTGAATAATTTAGACACATACATCTCGTCAAAGGTCATGAAACGCAATGGTATTTCAAACAGTGATTGCAAGCATCGAATATTTCTACCTTTGGCAAAGGGAGGGTTGGGTTTCAAATCTACTCTAGAAATCAATCTTATCGCCTTAACAAGGGAATTGGAGATTCTATCCAATGGGCCTGGTATTGATGGATGGGCTTTTAGATCCAGGCTAGCTGCAATACCTATGTACCCAACAAATATGGAAAATCGTGACATCAGAAATCATGCAAGAACAGCTACAATGCAACTAGCATTATATGGCATTCATCTCCGCGACAAGGAAGATGGAATAATAAACTGGATACTCAAAATTCTAGCAGAATCTGACCCAAAATTCGCATCAATCGGATGCCCGCGTTATAGGGATGGCAATGGATTCACTATCGGATTTGGACGAGAGAAAAATCGTCTTCTGGCCTTCGGGGGACAGTATCATAAATATCTCCGGATTCTGAAGCACCACAACTGGAGCATGAGTGATAATGTAAAGAAAGAACTTGAAAGCGAGAATTTCGAAATAAAGATACCCAAGTTGCTAGAACTTCGCAAAAAAGCCGGACAATTGCAATTTGATCAGCTAACCTCTTTTCATTCGTATTACGAATGGATGAACGAAGATTATCCATGCAGATATCGTAACATACCAAACGATAAAAAGGAGTGGCACATAGTCAATCTTAGTGATGAATGCGGAAAAAATGTATCAAAGGAGGTGTGGAAATGGAACGAAACAAAAATTCACGATGAAATTTTTAAACAATTGAGACTGAACTTAAAAGAACAAGTTCGCTTTAGTTCTAAAGGAGAATTTTTATTTAATAAATACGAGAAATCAGGGAGGATACTTCACAAATTATATCTGAGTAAGGGTCCTCTCATAATCGCCACGGACGGCGCACACGAAAGAACACCTCACAAATCATCAGCAGCTTTCTGTATCTGTACCTTAGATATTCGCCCAGGAGAAACAATCCTATCAGCAAATTGGGCAAATAGACCTATGATACCACTATATTCAAGAACTGCCAGACTCCCGGAAAAACTAGGAATAAATTCATCAGACGTAGCCTCGGGAGAATGCTACGCATTCGTCATGAAATTTCTGGGAATCGACAAAGACTTGGAACGTATTACGATAACAGACAGCAATGCAATCAGGAACCACATCTTTACAATCCGCGACGGAAATTTCACCGGCACAGACCGCGATTACATTCGAAACTCTGCCGGGGGCATTAGCAAGTATTTATGTGGAATAATTCAATCATTCGTACAGACGGATGAAAAGTTAGTAAAAAATATGCAACCGATAGATTCAGAACTCTCTCCTTGGTGCTGGTTTAAAAGAGTCATGGCCTCGCGTAAAAAACAATTTCTAGAAGTAGCAGAATCGTGGATCAATGAGAAAACTTTTACTGAGAGAACGCTGGAAGTCAAGATGGTGGAAGACACATGGGAGGAGAAATATTTTGACTCACATCAACACAATTCTATCTTGAAGGTAAACTCTCACCAGTTAAATTCATCAGGTACTCATATCAAGAATAGTCCTAGATATAAGCAACTCATACCTAATTTGGCACTTCTTAGCGCCAACCACCATGCCGATCGTGCGGCGGAGTTGGGCATAAAATTCAACAATTTCACAAGAGAATCCACTGTTGATGTTATTTCCTCCACATTAAGATTTTTCACATCGTGGAATGGGAGGACTATTGACAAGCATAGTGGCGATACCCTCTGGGAAAAGTTCACCGAGGAAAGACTCAAGAGATTACGCACAAAAGCAACACAAGGTCTCTTGTGGCGTACTCTGCATCTATCATCCACCAGTTGGAAACAAATAAACCCTAACAAAAGTCTTCTACGCGCCCTTTTAGGTCTTACCAACACTCACACCAGGTGTATATATAAATCCGATGTTACCAGAGAAGGGTTTATCTCCGAGTTTCTATCCAATATTCAAGATCCAGAGCGTAAAGAGAGCATAGAACAATCTTCTACCAAAAACAAATTATCGTATATCTCGGAGTGTAAAAGATGTGTTTGTAATAACAGCTTCCAAAGACATGGCAACATTAGACATATGATACTCTATTGCAACAATCACAGAATAGTTTCCTTTCGGACGCACTTACTTAATCTAATTGAAATGAGATTAAAATATTTATTTTCAGAAATTTGGAATAATTCCTCGGACTCCTTACTTATCCAGATGGTGAACGAAGTGTCTAATTGTTTCGATCAAATGCAATCACGTCAGGAGGCACGTTTAATTCCAATCCCTACAATCTTCAACAATCAATATATTACCATTCAACATCTGTTGAGTAAGCATAACTTGAACAACATACAGGACGCACTGCAAGCGAAACATAATATATTCTTGGAATTATTCGGCATAATCCCACAAACGCTGCCATTTACTTTACTAGATTCGCATCTAGGGACACTCGATTTACCATGGTTGGGATTAATGCCACGAGTAATAACAAAATGTGTCAACAGTTTCATTCATAAAGCAAGTCTATCATCAATACACAAGAAATCATCTTCGGCAAGAGTATGGAAGGAAAATATGAAACGGGATTGGAAGGAAATTTTATCTCTGAATATGGGACGGGTCATTGGATTGCACAATATATCAGGCTCACATGGAAAGGAAATAGAAAAAACATACCTGGACAAATTAAATGCAGCAGTCAATATCACAGCCGATTCTGACATCACCGACGCCTCCCCCATATGTATACAAGATGATAAGGATGAGGTTAAACAAAAGAAACGGAAAAGGTCGGTTCCCATTTCCGAAATGAAGCAATGCATTAGTATATCATGCGGCCGGGAGCATAGGTTCTGGATGAAAAACAAAACGCTTACCGCATACTCCATCCCCATTGCCAATAAGCAATGTCAAAGATGTACAAATTACGGTACAGCCATGAAGGCATCAGTGCAAACACTTCAATTCCTCAAAACTTTCGACGAGGATAATGGTCAGAAAATGCTCTTAAAGTTGCGGACAATCAAACACTCCAATAGATTGCAATACAATTCGCTCATGGACATGCTCCATAAATACCATCCGTCTAGTGAATTTTTCGGCAAAGCACGATTCATAAGCAAAAAGAGATTATCAGAGAAAAGCAAAAAGATATGTCATATTCTCATGACACTTTTTCAACAAAGCACATATTCTCAAAACACCTCTTTTAAATCATCCATTTCAGAAATGATAGAAAAAATTCAGTCATCGCTTTGCCTAATCTCTCGAAATGCAATTAATGACAAATTCATAGTCAAAACCCTAAGAAACGAGGCTAAGAGTGATACATCATCGGCATCACAAAATACCTCTCTATCGGAAACAACCAAAGTCGCAATATCTCCAGTCAATATCGGGAGTACACCCACTATAACAAACATGACAACAATCAATTTATGTGGGACACCCAATTCCCTACCTTCTACCAACGATTCTCATGTTGAAAGGCCACCTTCAGTTTCCTCTGACTTTTCAATCCTAGCTAGGAACCGTATGCTCGAAGGCGGACACATGCAGAAAGCCATAGCGGTATTGCAAAATAATGTAAACACCTGCAACATCTATATATCTTCTCCCGAAACTTACATCACAGTTGATAGATGGACAGCGGTGCAGGGATGGGAAGCTTTCGCGAGAATATTTAGATCGCCTTTAGTAATACAGCGTAAGCCTGACGGGATATATCTTCTCCCATTTTTCACAGGACCAGAAAATGGGGGGCATTGGTTTCTGATCGCAATTCATAAGCAGGGACGTTCCAAACAAGGAGTTATTTTGGACTCGCTAGGAAAATGCAATAACCAAGCATCAGTTCAGCGCAAATTGTCCGATGCCTTTGCCCCGGGTCGCGGAAACGTACGATGGGACACTGATCGAGTGTGTATACAGCAAACTGAACTAGAATGCGGGCATAGGACCATATTGGCAATGAAAATAATTTGTGACGAGGTCTCTAAGGGGTCCAGTTTTATGCACAGTGTTGACAAAGCAACCTTACACAATACCTCTCTCTCCCTTCCTTACGAGGCGGCTGCAATTAGGAAAATAGTACAGGAGCTGATCCAGAAATTCGAACCACATATGATAGCCGTACCAATTCGGTTACAAAGAAATAGACGGAACACGTGAGACCGATTATATGACCTTTAGCAACCTTTAGCGCCATTTAGCTCGGTATCACCGGAATATATGGACAGGAAAGAAGAGACGGATGAACCAAAGCAAGGTAAGTATGCGATCGGTAAATGTGTAAGTATCGCAAGTGGAATTTACGCATGCCTAGCCAAGCGTGCGGACATCACTGTCTCGGTCAAAGCTAGTAGGTATTCAAACGGAGGGACCATTTTCTGTATCTCGCCATCAATTTTAGATTCGTCTAGGAGTTTGTTATTTAATTTCGTATCGGATAACTTTAATTTCATTATTTGAAAATATTCTGCAGTTCCCCCTG
>Ga0209092_10005357_pt1 | contig 10409 bp, 9 predicted proteins | sample FraStrMetagenome_FD_187446 | JGI IMG/M metagenome (GOLD analysis project Ga0209092, IMG submission 187446) | Marine eukaryotic phytoplankton communities from Arctic Ocean - Fram Strait ARC3M Metagenome (SPAdes) (version 2) | ecosystem: Environmental > Aquatic > Marine > Oceanic | place: Fram... | reverse complement strand
TTTCTGGTCCCGTGAAGAAAAAAAAAAAAATAATAATAATATTAAGTACCGTAAGTCTAGAAAAGGCTCAAATAACAATGATAAAGCTACGTACGCAAGTATAGTAAAATCAAGAGTAGTAATGAAAGATACAAAGTACTACGTTGGAAATATTAATGGTAAATAATATTATACTACTTAGAATGAGAAATATCCATGATAATAAATTAGATGTGTCCAAATTAGAAGACAAAATATATCACCTGGACAAGACCTATGTAACTTTACTGGAGAATGATGACTGAAAAAAAACTAAAGACAACTTAAGACTTACTTAATATTATTATTATTATTATTATTATTAAACTTTGTGTTCACGTCATTGTTATTTTCTGTTCATTACGCAAGTAGACGGTACGACTGAGGTGAAATTAAAAATTATAAATCCTTCTGCATAGAAATTCGTCTGAAGTACGACCGAATTTTAAAAAGAACCAAAGAACTCAATTTATTTTGGAGTCAGCAGAACAAAAATGAAAGGCTCTTCCACTGCGGTCAAAGTCTCACAAATTGAGTACAGCATTACATGCGTCCAACCATCAAACGGAAGTGCTGCTCAAGATGATGATTTTATGGTGTTACACGACTGGTGTAATTCAAACCGAGACTACCTGCGATCCATCATATATAGCAAAGGAGGGCTATTGCTGAGAGGTTGGAGCATACATACGGTAAAATTGGCAGAGGAGCTTATTTTTCAAGTTCTAAATTTTCCAACAATGGAACTCTATCCAAAATGGTTCATAGAATTCAATGAAAGAGCTGGTAGACTGGGAGTCCCAGCCGCAGGACTTGTTCAAACTAAACTCTCCAGAAATGTTCCTACCGCACAGAAGAAAACCATGCAATGCCCTCACGTTGAATTTGGAGCAGGTCCCAGTCGACCACGAGCGATCGGATTCTACTGTGAAATTGTTGCAAAGTCAGGAGGAGAAACGGGACGTATCTATTTCCCTGATGCGATTAAACGTTTGTCACCAAAGCTGAAAGAAAAGCTTGATCGTAACGGATGGTGGAATCCTATTGCAAAGAGTGTAGTACAGCCATCAATCTTGATACATCCAGAAACTGGAATGGAAACTCTTCAATTATATGCTTATTCACATAGGATTATTCCGAATGCCTTGAAAGCGTATGAGGAAGTTCGTGTGGAAAGACCAGAGCTACCTGAAGTTAAAGAAATCTTTTACGGAGGTAAAGATAAGTACCCACTCATTTTGGTGAACGAAGCGGGCAAGAAAATGAAGCTTTCTGACGAGGAAATGAAGGAAATCTTTAAAGCAATGTTTTCAACCACAGAGGTATTTGATTGGCAAAAGAATGATCTGTTATTGTTTGATAATGTTCTTTACGGACACTTTCGCTTACCTGGTGAACAACCCAGAAAACTTCATGGTAAGCAAGAGTGTTTTCACAAATGCAATCAATTTTAATTAGATCTTATCACATATTTTACACTCAACATACTTTTTCAAAAGCTATATTTGCTGATGAAATTGATTCCAGAAAACTAATGTCACCGAATGCACCAAAAGTTGTACAAAAGAACATCTCCAAACCTTGTCCAGGTGCGGTTACAGCTACTCTTGATCAATTAGGTATTGGTGGAAGGAAAGAGGTCATTCAAAGTCTTAAGTTTGTCCCAGACAAAGTCTTTAAAATGATGGGAAAGAGAATTTGGGCCTCTGGAAAAGGATACAATATCTAACAAGTCAAAGAATGATTTCAAATGGAGTTCAGCAGTCTCATATTTTCTTTAATTTTGGACTCTATTGTATGACTTTTATTTTCTATTATATTCTTAAGAGTAAAAAATAGTCAGTTTCCTTTTCTTGACGATAAACAATTCAATTCTAAATTTGGAATATATGGAGAACACATAGTTGCCTCTTTCTAAACTAGATGTACAAACGTGATTCCCAAACGAATATATTTCATATAAGTGAGTTTTTTTCCTTTGAGTCAGAAACCTGTATGACACTATCTTTCGTGAGAAATCGATTCTGGCTGTCATCTAGTTTTCCTCCACAGCTTCGGATCCATTTCAAACCAATACGCAGGTCTTCTTTAATCTCCACGTCAAAACCTAAAATCGACAAAACAAACTTAACTGATATGGAAGGACGATACGCTCTACATATTGTTTTCAAGGCAGAAAATCTCATGGATGGAACCATATTATCCATCAAGTATGCACCCATCTTTGGACATTCATCAAGAAGCTTGAAGAAAGAGTGATAATCATTCTCGGCTACAGCTACACGAACTAATGATTTGAAATGAAGGATAAAAACTTGAGAGATCATCATACAAAAGAAAGACGAGTACACAAAAACAAAGAAAGACCAGCTTACCTTTCAAAGCATGAACAATACAAGGATCCGTCTTTTGAGCACTAGTTAGAGAAAGCATGATATTGAATAAGTCAGACGATCCACCATCATACTTTTTATTCCCAGTCAAAAATACATAATAAATAATACGATAGGCAATAAACTCGTTTTGGTTGGAAAGACCAGGAACATTTCCAAATCCTTTTGCAATCCTTCTTTGGAATTTATGTTCGAGTAAATCATACAATTCCTTCAGTTGCGTTTGGCATTGATTATATTCATTCAAATCACCCTCTTCGAGTGCAATTCTTGCATGTGTCTCATAAACATCCACTGCAAAATCGTTATTGATACGCTGTACCGTCAAATCTTGACGTACAGCTTTTAGTTGAGAGCATAACCATTCATAATCATGCTCTTTCGTGACAAATATTTGTTTCAAGTTTTTCAAATGATGTTGCAATATAGGTTGAGGGCGAACCATAGTCGCTTGAGGAGGAGCAGTCAACCTAAAAAAGTCTTTTTCCAGTCGTGTACATGTTCCTTTCACGGTCATCTTTTCATAATCCTTTGCTTTATCGGCAGCAGATGATGGTAGAGATCCCTTCGTGAAACACGAATTTGTTTTGAACTTTGACGATTTTTTGTGTGTTCCTCCTCCTCCATTACCTCCACCATGAATGACGGACAAGCCCATGTATTGCCCAAGTTTGGTGGTGGGAGCTATTTGCGATGTAAAATCATTGGACGAATTATCAAGACCACCTTTTCCCGAAAAACGATTGGCTCGTTTGGCGAGTATCTTCTTGGAACTTTCAAAACCATTATTTACCTTTTTGGACGATGCCTGTTTGGATGTTTTGGCGATTAACTTCGACGGTGTCTTTTTGGGTTTGGGTGGTTCTTGGAAATGATCCTCCTTATTATGATTCATCCTTTTGGTGGTGGGAGATTCTGGTTCGGAGACAACTGCGCTACTGTGTCCGTAGTAACTATCATTCACTGGCATACGATTCATATATGCCTCCTCCGATTTCCGTACTTTACTTACCCTACTACGCTTATGACTAGTACCATTCGTATTTGCGTTCACATTCGTTTTCCGTTTTTGACTATTTCCTTTCACAACATCAAGATAGGATGATTCCGTAGGATTGTCATGTTTCTTTTTCTTCTTCTTTGATTTGGTGTGAGCCATGAGGGACGAATGAGAGAGGGAAGGAGGGGATGTTGGTGAGTGTTCATGCGATTTTTCTTTGCTTTCATACTTATCTAAATTGAGATTCTTTTTAATTTGGACTTGTTGGGGATGATGACTCGACGTTGGAGGTGTCGGTAGATTCAGAGCTGATGGAGGAGGAGGTTGAGAGTGATTTGGAACGGCGGCTTTTATAGCAGTCACAGGTTGAGTTTGTTGTTTCTTTTGATTGTTGTAATAATGAGCATATTGAGCACTTTGGGTGGCATAGTAATCCGCCCATGCTACAGTTCGCACAACTTCATCTTTGGCCGGTCCTGGAGGCATTGAGGCAGCTTTCGTCGTATTCACCTTGGATTGTTCTGTCCAATATTGATAATATCGTGAATAGTACTCCACGTGATTGGAAGTAGGATGTGGCATGGCGTTATTAACACCTGCTGCTGCTGCTGTTGCCGTGGGTTGACCTGGAAACAATGTAGAGGAAGCTGGTTGCGGTTGAGTATAGGCTGTGTAAGAGAAGCTGGTCGCAGTGGTAGGATTGGGAACCCAGGAAGACCCATTCCATGTTCCCCCCGTTTGATGAATGGACATCCTCTCTGATAAGACCGCTTGCGAGAGAAGACAAATGCAACGTTGTTGTTATAACTATACTGCAGAGTTGATCAATTTTTTGCTGCCAAAAATTCCGGTATATGTAGTACGTATGACGCTTCAAATATATATTCCTTTGTAGATTGGATATGGGCATCTACGATTTCTTACGTATCCTACTTTTCAAGGTTAGAAGCAAGGTTCGAATGAGGTATATAACATCAAAGGATTCACCGTATTGCTTTGAAAGAAGTACCATAAAGTCACCATTTCTCATAACGATATCTAACACAAAATTTATCATAAAAGTTATATATATTTCCTGTTCCATATTCCCGTGTATATCCGTTATGGAAAATAACTTTTCAAAACCTAAATGATGTAACTATTTACTTGTCATTCAAATACTCCCTCTTGAGACTCAAAATACGATTAGATTGAAAATACTCATAACGTTCACACTGCCAAATCAATTCTCGTTTCATTCAAACATGTGTCACAATATAAATCGGAAGAAAGAATTGAGAAACAGTATTAGCGTGTTCAAAGGAATATTCGTCAACAATAGAAACGAACTACAAGGAAATTAAATTCATTATCATTGAATTCCAATTCAATATAGATCAATATAGATCTTCTCTATTCTTCGTTTCTGTGATTGGGAATATATAGAGTATCACCGAATTGGAACTTCATTTCCTATCCAGTAGAATATATATCCTATGTTATCTTCCTATAATTCTGCTAAATAGTAGATGATGATAAGACACTTTGACAGTATTAGGTTGATGAATATGAAAAGCTGAGTCGTCGATGCAAAATTAGAAGTTATTTTTAACCACGTAATCGACATTGACACCCACCCCAATATTTGAAACATCCTTTCAAAGCATTTGGAACATTTTTTATGGAATCCGTTTGTTCTATTTCCCAACAGCTCTCTTTCTCTAGTTTCAAACAAACCAATTATTTGGAAGGTTTACACCTCCATCTCCTTCCAGCCGCTTCTAAATCCTCCTCCATATCTTTCGGAAATTGACCTGTAATACTAATCGCATACACACCTGGCATATACGAATCAATCCGTAACCATTTCGCCGTCCAACTTTCTCGTGGATCCATCACTGCCACCGTCCCATCAAAAAACACCGTCGTACATTTATGAATCATATCGGCGTTTTGATGCAGGTCCAAAAAGGGACAATTGTCACAACCATCGGATAAAAATTGTTCTCCAGTTTTGAGAAGGCCACATCGAAGACAGGCGCGGATGCCTTTTAACGAATCAGGGACGGAGGCGAGTTTGAGATCGGATAAGGCTGTGGGGATGTCTTCTTCTTCGGATTCGGCTCCGGAACTGTCCTCTTCGTTATTTTGGGAGGAGTTAGAGTCATCGTCGTTATAGTTTGGCATATAGCTCATGATTTAGTGTGGTGGTTATTGTAATGGAATGAATGGAGTCTTTTTGATTGGGTGCTGGATGAATGGATGAATGTATCAATGTATGAGATTATGGTAGTGGAAACTGTTCTTGATAAAACTTTTCACGCAGCGATAATATAATTAATATAAAATAATATAAAATAATATAAAATAATATAAAATAATATAAAATAATATAAAATAATATAAAATAATATAAAATAATATAAAATAATATAAAATAATATAAAATAATATAAAATAATATAAAATAATATAAAATAATATAAAATAATATAAAATAATATAAAATAATAATAATAAGATTTTTTTGTTTTTTCACAATTAGGAACTCTAACGATTCCTATAATTTAGACGTAGAATGAATCGTACAAATTATCATTTGTTTCATTTGCCACACTCCCTCCGATCAATTCCTATCTGCTGCTCCAGCAAGGTTCCTTCTTGCATTGCAGCGTTCCAAACATACATTTGAGTCTTCGATTCGATTCGATTCGATTCCATTCAATTCGAAATATTGGTTCTACAGTTAGTTATCTGTATCCATCATGACAAATCCACCCATCGCGAAAAAAGCACGACTTACTACTACTTCCTCTGCTACATGTTTATATGACAAGGACAATACAGATCCATCTCTTCTATATATTCCGTTTCATGATTTCCCTCCATCTCAAACAAAATCCTATCAATCTCTTTTGCATCAGAATGCTAGCACCAAATTTACCAACAATACCAACAATGATAATCATGATGAAGAGGATGAACAAATTGTACTTTTGCAATTACCAAAAGGAGTATCCTTGGAAACTTTAACCTCGTCATCTTCATCATCACCCAAAACTGTTCCTACTCATTGGAAACAAGATACTAATATATCCACGTTATCCTCCGTACGAATCGTTGGCCCACCACCACCACCACCAGCCTCATCCTCCATATCCTCCTCGACAAAGAAAGATGCCAATACCTCTTCGGCATGTTGTCTAGTAATTGAATCGACTGGGCAATCCTTTTTATTATCACGTGTGGAAACCTCCAATGCACTTATTGTCCTCCCTCCATCCTTATCCACCTCGTCCACTACCAATACGAATGATAATCACAATCCACATCCACATCCACATCCACCCTCTAAAATATATGGTCGATGGATCGCCAATCCAACTTCTTCCTTCTTGGAGTGCAAATCATATCCACTCAATACAGAAACACTGTACAATCTCCTTTCCACACACATTTACAATCCCTTTGAACTCTATGAAAATTCGACTTCCACTACTACTACTACTACTACTACTACCCCTATAACTACCCCTATCAATTTTGGAATATCATTATCCGAATTAGCTATATCTTGTCAAGTATCAACATATCAAATACAAACAGCCTTAATGAAAATACACGCGTATCAACATGAGCCCCATCAAACATTTGGATTCTTACATGAACAAGTGGAAACATTTGTAACTCAAGGGATTGTGGCAGTATTAGTGGAAGAAGAGGATCTTCATACTCTTCAAGATCCCAATGCCAATGTGACCATGGTGGAAACGAACGATGGAGATGATTCGATGTCCATCTCCAACACCAAATTACTCTCTGATACGATTTCGATTCTTCAAGAGCAATATCCTCCATTGGAGAAGGATCATGATATGGAGGAGAAGGATGATTGGTATCATAATGTTGTTCAGCATTGTATTCGTTCGTTACTTAAGGAAGGGACTGGGAATGATGTGGAGAATACGAATGATATAGTTTATTTGGACATTCAAAAGGTATGTTTAGTTTCGCTTTTTTATGTATCATTATTTGCAATTTTGATGGGAAAGAATGTGTCTCAACGTTTACCATTTTTTATAAATATTTTCTCTGAAGATTGCCATTGTCATTGCACATGAATTATTTCAATCTCGATCCACACCCTGGCCTATTTCACAATTTTTACAAGAATGGCATAATCGTATGCCAGGAGTAGGTCCCATGTTTGAACCACCATTGGAAACATTACTAATCCATGGAATTGCGTATATCTATAAAGATAAAAAGGATATACAAGAATTGAATCAATCCATCTTTGCCAAGAAATCAATAGGCAATATTATTCCATCTACGGAAAATCCTTCACAAGAAACACAACAAGAGGAACAATATTTCAAATATTTTCCAGAATCGAAATTGTCATTCCAACCACGTCAACGATTACAATCTTGTTTTGAGGAAAAAGATGAATGGACCTTACAAGAATTAGAACCTTATATCCATCCAATCTTAAAATTAATGGTGTCGTCCATGTCGGATGTTGCCGCTGCTCCCATTCAACAACAATGGTTACTTCAATATACGAGTCAATTGACGAATGAGGATGGAATTACCAAATATCGTCGAAAGTAATGGAATCTGTGTAGAGGATGTTCGAAATGACAAAACTAAATATAGATAGATAAGAATATATGATATAACAAATATCTTTTTCTAAATTTGGAAGGAAAGATTGAATTAGAATGATTTATTCTTATAATTTGTGGGATATAATATCTATCGAATCTAAAAAAAATTGTGTAACCTTTCCTGGAATCAAATAAGTTTGCTTTTCGAAGCAACTAATTACTAATTCTACTAGTATTAACAAGGAGAGCAAAGGATACAATGAGTATTAAATGTCAGTGTATATCAGCATCGCCATCACACTTCATGAATGCCGTTGTTCCAATCATTCATCCAAATATTTTAGATGCTGCTCAAATATTACAGCATTGTTTATTTATATATTCGAGTCAAACAAAATACATAAGTCAAAGGGTCATTTGTCTTGTGCTCCATGAATCAAACCAAATAAAAATTGTTATCGTTTTATTCTAATATTAGAAATAATTTTGGAATATACATTGAAATGCTTATATTTTTTTCATGAAGGTATTCAATATCATTGTTATCACTTGGAGTAGGTTATATCCTAAAAACAACATTCACTTTTATCCATTCGTCATGATTACTATTCTTCTTCCTCCTCGTCATCATCATCTTCTTCGAATGTTCCTGGTGGAACAGCAAACAATTTAACTGCAGGACGATTGGGTTCCCTCATGAGAACGTATTTACCTTCCTTCTGTTTTTGGACCAACTCTACCAAGGTAGACACAATTCCCCACATATTCTTTTCACTGAGGGTAATCTGCATTGCAAAGTCCTTAGGACGACTGAATTGAGTTGCCAAAATGGCGTGATCATAACTATTTTTGGGTGCAACACGTGATACGAATCCAATCTTCATTTGATCGGCTCCTGCCAACATAGATTGAGCAGTCCATTTTGCTAATTTACAAGAGTTATTCTTGATTTCTGTGGCAATTACGGCACCACGTTGAGAATCAATATTTTTTCTCCAGTTGAGCACATTGTTGTTATTGTTATTGGGGGTATTATTTCCACCTGCGGAAGAGTCTAATTCGTTCAATGCGAATGCAGTCATGTATTGCTCATCTCCTCCAGAAGAAGATCCAGGCTTACGTTTTTTGACAATACCATGAAGTTCTGTACGAACTACCAATTTGATATCAGAATTGGGGAAAGTGAATCTCCTGTAACGATAGGCCACACTGGCGGGCTCCATACCGTCTTCCTCTTCATCGTCGAAGAAGGGATTGGGCAAATCGAATTGTTTACGGAAGGTTTTGGCAGATTTCAAAATTTGTTGTGAGAAATTTTGATTGATAGTAGTAGCTTCCAAACTCAAACGCTCGGGGGCATTCATACCCTCAGGATCATCATCCGATTTGACAGGTGGATTGTTGGATGTTTCATTGACGGTCAAGAAGTCGAATCGACTGGAATCGCGTTTGTCCAAAAAGATAGTCCCGTTGGGGAGCTTTTGAATGACAATGTCCCACGGGTAAATGGATCGAGGAGATGCCATGAGATGGGCTAGAATGGCATCGGTCGCAAAAACGTTTCCAGTGTCTTCGATAGCAAGTTTTTCAATGACAGGATCATCGACGGTGGTGACGGGATAAAATTCTTTGGTTTCGTAGCGTTTGAGTGAGACGGCTGATCGGGTTGTGATTTTATCATAAGAATCATTATACTGATCCAAGAAACCACACCAAAGTCTGAACGAGAGTCATAATTGTTTAGTACTGAGAAAATAGGAAAAACAATTGAAAATATGTATTTGAGAATAAAATAAGACTTACAAATCTTCTTCCGAGGGAACATCTCCACGTAATTTTGCCAACTTGGCCAAATCGAAATCTTCCACTTTTTCCCAAGTGGTTTGGACGGCAACACTAGCTTGACGATCAATCCTATTATGCCAATTACGGTTATGATAGTTTCCTCTTCCCCAATTACTACGGCGACGTGTCCGTTGAGGTTGATTGTACCTAGAGTTAGAGTTGTCGTTGTTTTGATTGGAGGAACGACGGGCATTAAGCTGCCGCAATCGGTTTTGTTGTTGGCGACGACGTGCCGGTGCCACAAAACGCTTAGGTGCGGCTCTGCTGGTATCCACAAGTTGAAATTCTTTTTCTTCTTCAGCGTCCACCTATAAAACCCCAGAGTGAAAAAGTTAGTGGATGACGATTTTCTAAAATTTGTTTCAATACCTCATAGAAGCACTTACTCGGTACTGGAAACCTTCATTGCGACCTTGATCCTCCCCAAAACGACGACGGTCACGATATCCAGAAGCATTGCGACCAGAACCGCCCCATTGAGCATTATGATATGTAAAGTCAGCAGCACGGCCAATACGATCAGCACGTCCAAAGGGAGCATAGGGTAAGTTCTCAAACTTGTTT
>Ga0209092_10005356_pt1 | contig 10410 bp, 10 predicted proteins | sample FraStrMetagenome_FD_187446 | JGI IMG/M metagenome (GOLD analysis project Ga0209092, IMG submission 187446) | Marine eukaryotic phytoplankton communities from Arctic Ocean - Fram Strait ARC3M Metagenome (SPAdes) (version 2) | ecosystem: Environmental > Aquatic > Marine > Oceanic | place: Fram... | reverse complement strand
TATTTGATAAGCGAATCCATGTATGTATTGGGAATACCTACAACAAGAGCATTAGCAGCAATTAAGACTGGTGAAGAGGTAGAAAGAGATACAAACCTTCCAGGAGGATTAATGACCAGGGTTGCTTCAAGCCATATTAGGATTGGTACTTTTGAATATGCTAGTCTTCAGAATGATACTAAGCTATTACAAAAATTAGCCGACTATTCAATATCTAGGCATTTTCCAGATACAGCAAATGTTGAAAATCCCTACCTTGCTCTTTTTGCAGCTATCTGCAATCAACAGGCCTCTTTGATTGCAAACTGGATGAGTATTGGTTTTATTCATGGGGTGATGAATACAGACAATATGAGTATCTCTGGAGAGACAATTGATTATGGTCCATGCGCATTCATGAATGCATACAACCCAAAAACAGTATTCAGTTCAATCGATACTCAGGGTAGATACGCATACCAAAACCAGCCCTCAATTCTTACTTGGAACTTAACAAGACTTGCTGAGGCTTTGATTCCATTGGTTCACGATAAAAAAGATGAATCAATAAAATTGCTTACTGAAGTGCTTCAACTTATCAAGCCGGTATATACAAATTATTGGTTGGTATTAATGCGTTCTAAAGTTGGTTTATCTAAAGAGGATCCAAAAGATTATGAGCTCATTATTAATTTATTAAATTTAATGGAAAAAAATAAAGTGGATTTTACTCTTTGCTTTAGGTTTCTTGCTAAGAGCTTAAATGGTAATAACAAACCGATTAGAAATATTTTTAAGGGAAGTAAAGAATTTGATTCCTGGTTAATGATTTGGCAAGAAAGAATTTCTCAAGAAGGTATGCCTGATGAAAAAATTTCTAATTCTATGGATGCGGTGAATCCTATTTATATTCCTAGAAACCATAATGTTGAAATTGCACTTCAAGCTGCTATTGAAGAAAATAATCTGGAGCCTTTTAAAAAGTTATTTTCTGTTATGCAAAATCCATATAAAGAAATTAGTGGCATGGAGGAATATTCGAACCCTATCAAGGGAAGTGATAGCTCCTACAAAACATTTTGTGGAACTTAAATAAAGTTTAGATAAGATAAAGTAAATTAATTACTCAATATGCCAATAGTTATTCTTGGGTGTGATTGGTGATCTTCAAGAGTTTCTATATTCTTAAATCCATTTTTTTTTAAAATTTCTGACACTTCCCTTTCTTGTTTATAACCATGTTCAAAAGCTAACATACCGCCTTTTAGTAGTTTTGAAGGTGCTTGTCTAGAAATAGTCTTAAAATCTGCAAGACCATTATCTAGAGCTGTTAAAGCCATAAGTGGCTCATGATGTAAGTCTCGTAAATGATTATCTTTAGAGCTAATGTATGGGGGATTACTTACAATTAAGTTACAAGAAGCATCTTCAATATTAGAAAGCCAGTCGGAATAAATTGTTGTGAAATTTTCTACCTTTAAATTATTTTTATTTTTATTAGCTACCTCTAGCGACTCTTTTGAAAAATCTAAACCATAAACTTTAATATGAGGGTTGTGAATAGCTAACGATATGCCTATACACCCTGAACCGGTTCCAGCATCAATAACTATTTCTCCACTTTGAAGATTTAATTTATTAATAAAATCAACAAGAATTTCTGTTTCTGGTCTAGGTATTAATACTCTTGGGTCAACAAAAAAATTATTTCCATAAAAAGAAGACTTTTCTAAAATATAATCAAGTGGCACTTCTTGTTTTTTTAAGGCAATGAATTGATTAATAGAGTTTTCTTCATCCTTGGACAGTGAATAATCATCTATATAAATTGAAACATCTGAAAGATGAAGTTTTTCTTTTAAATAAAAGATGAATTCTGTCGAAATATCTTTTTTACCTGGCCAGGTTTCAGTTATTTTATTTTTAAAAAAATTTATATTCTTTGACAATTACTCAGACTCTAATTGAGAAAGCATTGCTAGTTGATTTTCTGCTATTAATGCATCGCATATACTTTTGATATCTCCATCCATAATCTGATCTAAATTATGTTGAGTTAGTTTAATCCTATGGTCGGTCATTCTACCTTGGGGAAAGTTATATGTTCTTATTTTCTCACTTCTGTCACCAGTACCTACGAGAATTTTTCTTTCACTAGCTATACTTTCTTGCTGACTCTCAATTTCCTGTTGCTTTAATTTGGAAGCAAGCAATGACAATGCTTTTTCTTTATTTTTATGTTGCGATCTTCCATCTTGACACTCAACAACAAGACCTGAAGGAATATGGGTAAGCCTTACCGCAGAATCTGTTTTATTGACATGCTGTCCACCTGCACCAGATGCCCTAAAGGTATCAACTCTAAGATCATTCTTATCTATAGCAATATCTTGAACTTCCTCTACCTCCGGCAATATCGCTACAGTACAAGTAGAAGTATGTATTCTTCCTTGAGATTCTGTTTCAGGAACTCTTTGAACCCTATGTACTCCAGATTCAAATTTTAAAACTTTAAAAACGCCTTTGCCCTCAAGTTGAGCAACTACTTCTTTGAGCCCTCCCTGTTCTGCTTGCTTAATGTCTATAACATCAAGATTCCACCCCTCTCTTTCAGCAAGTCTTGAATACATTCTAAAGAGGTCTCCAGCAAAAATCCCAGCTTCGTCTCCACCGGCGCCAGCTCTTATTTCTAAAAAAGCAGACCCGTCATCAGCAGAATCTTTGGGAAGTAACATTACCTTTAGCTCTTGCTCAAGAAGTTCAGGCTGCCCAGAAATCTCTTTCAGCTCATCCTCAGCTAAAGTTTTCATCTCCTCATCATCTGATTCCAAAATATCATGAGCATCTTTAATCGACCCTGATACTTCATTGTATTCTTGAAATTTATCAACAATAGGTCTGAGATCAGCAAACTCTTTGTTTAGCAAAGTATACTTTTCGATATCTTTCACGGTCTCTGAATCGATAAGAAGCATTTCTATTTCAGACAGTCTATTTTTAAGTTTATCCAACTTAATAGCCATTGAATCATGCATTATCAATATACCTTTTGAACATAGATTCAATAATATGTGGTTTTATTTCTTTAATATCTGGAAGAATGAGATTTGGATTTTCTTCAAGCTTTATTACAGCTATATTCATAATCATCTGCTTCAAGTCTTCAGCTGTTTTAAATCTTTCTAATTCATCTTTAGATAAATTATTTAAGAATATTTCTAGCTGAAGCTTGGTTTTATCTTTAAGATTTTTTTCATTTAAATCTAAAATTGCCTTTTGTGACTCTATAACTATTAAATTTAATGCCTTTTCAGCTTCGATTTCTCTTTGGCCTAAATTGTCTTGAGTAATTTTTTCAATATCATCAATAGAAAAAAGATAAACCTGTTCAATATTTTTAATTTCTTCTTCTATATTTCTTGGAACAGATAAGTCTATTAAAAGCATAGGCTTATTTCTTCTGACTCTAAGAGCATTCTCTACAGCACCCTTCCCTATTAGAGGGATATCGGTAGTTGCAGAAGCAATAACAATATCAGCATTCTCAAGATGGCTATGAAGTTTGTCTAGTTTGGAAGAAGTAATCTTAAAATTATCTGCAATATCCATTGTTTTAATGCTTCTATTTACAGCTTTAATTTTATTTATACCTTTATTATGAAGATTTTCAATTACAGCTTGCGCAAGAGAGCCTGCACCAAGCACTAAAACATTCTGCTCTTCTGGTTTTTCAAAAATATTCTTTACTAATTTGAGAGATAGGCCACTTACAGACAAAGGATTAAGCCCAATTTGAGTGTTAGTTCTAGCGCGTTTAACTATTTTTAAGACTTTTTGAGAGTATGCGAGGAGCTTACCTTTTAATATATTTGAGTCTATGGCAACCTGCATTGCGCTCTTAAATTGACCAAGAATCTCTTGCTCACCTAAGATTTGTGAATCTATCCCAGAAGCAACTTTTGCCATATGGACCATTGCATCTTGGTTACTTAGAAAATAGAAACTACTATCAGGGATACCTTCTGTTTCTAATAAAAGCTTACTTTCATGTAAAATTTGTTTAGCAATACCTTTCTCACCAGTTAGATACATTTCAGTTCTGTTGCAAGTGGATAATCCAAAAAAGGCATCTAATTTATACCCAAATTTTTTCTTAAGATTTTTGCTTAGGTACTCTTGGTTTAGTTCATTAATTATAAATTTCTCTCTCTCAGAAACTTCTGATGTTTTATGATTAATGCCAAATAACTGAAGTTCCATGATTAAAAAAATTATTAATGTATTAGATGATTTAAATTTATTAGAAGTAATATTATACAGGCTTGTGAGTATTTTTTATGATTGTGGCCTAGATAAAGAATTTTAAGATTATCAATAATCTTTTATATACTTATAATATTAAAAACAAAGGCTTGAAATCTGAATGGAAAACTTAATCATAAAATCTCCTGCAAAAATAAACCTTTTTTTAAAAGTTATTAAAAAATTGTCTAATGGATATCATGAACTAGAGACGGCTTTTCAATTAATTGACGTATTCGATACGATTGAATTTCAAAATACCTCAAATAAAATAAATGTATCTTGCTCAGATGTCAGTATTGATGAGGAAGAAAACATTGTTTTTAAAGCAGCTATTTTGTTAAAAAAAGTTACTGATAGAAATGTCGGCGCTAATATTAAAATTATAAAAAATATCCCAACAGGAGCAGGCTTGGGCGGGGGCAGCTCAAATGCTGCAAGTACCATATGTGCGCTAAATAAAATGTGGGGTTTGGGCCTAAGTAAGAATGAAATGATGCTCATTGGTCTTGATCTTGGGGCTGATGTTCCTTTGTTTATTAAAGGAGAGAATGCATTCGGAGGGGGCGTTGGGGAGCAACTTCTGCCAAAAAAATCTATTGATAACAAATTAATTATTATTAGTCCTAATATTTTTAACTCAACTAGAGAGATGTTCGAACTCTTTGACTCACAAGAAGAACCCGATAACTTATTAAGCCAACAAAATTCATTTTGGAAAGTTTTTATAGAAAAAAGTAGGGAGATTAAAGAATTTTATGAAAAAAATTCTGAAAACTTTGAAATTTGTCTTTCTGGAACAGGTTCTTCAATGTTCATAAAATATGATAATTATTTAGAAAGAGAAAAAATTCTTAAAATAATTCCCACTAATTGGAGATTCTTTTTAGCTAAACCATTACAATATTCGCCTCTAAAGAGTTTGGATAGCAATGGGGTGTAGCCAAGCGGTAAGGCAACTGGTTTTGATCCAGTCATGCGGAGGTTCGAATCCTCCCACCCCAGCCATTTATTGGGTAATTAAAAAATGAGTAAACAAGTTATAGATATCTTCACAGGAACTGCCAATCCTGATCTAGCTAGTGAAGTTTCTGGTATTTTAGGAAAAAAAATCTCAGAAGCAGATGTTGGCTATTTCTCTGACGGTGAAATTAAAGTTCAAATCAAGGGCAACGTTAGAGGCCATGATACTTTTATATTGCAATCAACATGTGCGCCTTCAAATAAGAATCTAATGGAATTGATGCTTCTTGCTGATGCTTTAAAAAGATCTTCAGCAGCAAGAATCACAGCAATAGTCCCATATTATGGATATGCTAGACAGGATAGAAGGGTGAGATCTGCCAGAGTACCTATAAGCGCTAAGGTTGTTGCAGATATGTTCTATTCAGTTGGCATTGATAGAGTCCTGACTGTAGACCTTCATTCAGAAACTATTCAGGGTTTCTTTGATATGCCAGCAGATAATGTTTATGCAACTAAATTAATGGTTGATGATATTAAAAAAACTAATCCAGATAATAATATTGTAGTTGTATCTCCAGATGTGGGTGGAGTGGTCAGATCTAGAGCATTAGCGAAACAGCTAAATGATGCAGATCTCGCTATTATTGATAAAAGAAGAGATGCTGCAAATCAATCTGAGGTTATGAATATAATTGGTGATATCGAGGGAAAAGTATGCATTGTTCCAGATGACATCATAGATACTGCAGGTACCTTATGTAATGCTGCTAAGGCACTTAAAGATCAAGGCGCAGCAGCTGTGAAGGCATACATTACTCATCCTGTATTATCAGGACCAGCTATTGATAGGCTAAATAATTCAGAAATTGATGAGTTAGTTGTAACTAATTCAATTCCTTTGTCACATGAAGGCAAAAAATGCAGTAAAATACGCGTCATTTCATTGGCAGCAACAATTGCGGAATGTATCAAGAGATTAAGCAACGAAGAATCTCTTAGTGAAATGTTTATATAACAAGAGGATATTATGAGTGAACAAATAATTTTAAATGCAGATTCAAGAGAAAGAACTGGATCTAACAAAGCTAGAGTAATCAGAAAAGTTGATGGAATGATACCTGCTATTATTTATGGCGATGAGAAGGACTCACTTAATATAAAACTAAGGCTTAATGAACTTACTAAAGCTTCACAAAATGAGCTTTTCTATACACAGGTTCTAATCATTAAAAATGGTGATCTTGAAGAAAAAGTTGTTTTAAAAGAACTACAAAAAGATCCGGCTAAGGGTAAATTCTTACATGCAGATTTCTTAAGAGTTTCAAGAAAAACTAAACTTAAAGTAATAATTCCTATTAACTTCTTAAATGAAGAAGAATGCGCAGGTGTTAAAAACGAAGGTGGTGTTCTAAATAAAACTATTAGAGAAGTAGAAGTTATGTGTTTAGCTGGAAATATTCCAGAATCTATTGACATAGATGTCACAGCTCTTGATCTAGGTCAGTCAGTTAGACTTACAGAGATTAACCTTCCTGATGGTGCTGAAATACCTGGTCTTACAGAAGAAACTGATCAAATGGTTATTTCTGTTAATGCTCCAAAAGCAGTTGAAGAGGAACCTGAGGTTATTGAAGGCGACGAAGTTTCAGAAGAAACTGATAGCGCTGAAGCATCTGAAGAGAACAGTGCTGATAATGAAGGATCTGAAGAGAGCTAGAAATTGCCTAAGCTTTGTTTAATTGGTCTTGGCAACCCTGGATCAAAATATAACCATACTCGACATAATATTGGCAAAGATTGGTTAATAGCTGCTAGCAAGCCATACTGTGATGAATTTTCTTATAAAGAAAAGTTTCAAGCTGAAATTGCTACATCTCACTCCGATGAAATCTTATGGGTTATCCCTGATAACTATGTTAATAATAGTGGTAAAACTGTTATGAAATTAATGAAAAATATGAACCTTAAAGAAGATAGAATTATTATCTTTCATGATGATTTAGACTTAAATCCAGGAGAAGTAAGACTTAAAGAAGATGGTGGTCATGGCGGCCATAATGGCCTGAGGGATATTTTTGAAAAAGTAGGTACACGAAAATTTCTTAGAATGAGAATTGGTGTTGGTCATCCTGGAAGTAAAGAGATGGTTTCAAGTTGGGTATTAAATAAATTTCATCCAACAGATAAGAAATATGTAGATTTGGCATATGACAAGTTTATGTCTGTTTTAGATATGATTTTTAATAACGATTTTTCTGAAGCTCAGAAATCTCTTCATACAAAATAATTATGGGTTTTAAATGTGGCATAGTAGGACTCCCTAATGTTGGTAAATCAACACTTTTTAACGCATTAACAAAATCTTCAATACCGGCAGAGAATTTTCCTTTTTGTACTATAGAGCCAAATGTTGGCAAGGTCCCCCTTCCCGACCCAAGACTTATAGATCTCAATAAAATTGTGGACACAAAAAAAATTATTCCAGCAAGTCTTGATCTTGTAGATATAGCAGGTTTGGTTCAGGGAGCCTCTCAAGGGGAAGGACTTGGTAATGCATTCCTATCTAATATTAGAGAAATGAATGCCTTAGCGCACGTTGTAAGGTGTTTTGATGATGATAACGTAACACATGTTGATGGTTCTATAGATCCTGTTAGAGACGCTGAAATAATAAATCTTGAACTTATCCTTGCTGATCTCGAGACTGTTTCAAAACGTTTGGTAAAGTGTGAGAAGTTAATAAAAACCAATGATAAAGATAATAAAATTGAATACGATCTACTTAACAAAATTAAAGACAACCTTGATTCAGGCAAATTAATAAATCTTGAAGATTTTAATGATGAGGAGCAAAAGATTATTAAAAGCTTCCAATTATTAAGTTCAAAGCCCACTTTTTATATAGCCAATATATCGGATGATTCAAAATCTGAAAAAAAACTAAATGAATTGCTAGAATTTGCAAAAAAATCTGGCTGCATAGTTATTCCTACATGTATAAAAATAGAACAGGAAATAGCGCTACTTGAAGATGAGGAGAGGCAAGAGTATTTAGAGCTTATGGAAATGGATGAGCCTGTTCTAAATAAAATAATTTTTAAAGGTTATGCAATATTGGGTCTTCAAACCTACTTTACAGCCGGACCTCAGGAAATAAGAGCTTGGACAATAAAAAGTAATGCAACGGCACCAAATGCTGCAGGAGTAATACATACAGATTTTGAAAGAGGTTTTATAAAAGCAGAAGTTATAGGCTTTGACGATTACATTTCATGTAATGGGGAATCTGGTGCCAAGGAAAATGGAAAACTCAGGCTAGAAGGCAAAGAATATATTGTAAAAGATGGAGATGTTGTTCACTTTAAATTTAACGTCTAAAAGTTAATTCAAAAAGATATTGACTCTTAAATTCTAGGACTTATCATTCTACGATTGGCTATGTAGCTCAGATGGTTAGAGCACAGCACTCATAACGCTGGGGTCGGTGGTTCAATTCCACCCATAGCCACCATTCATATAAAAAAGAAAATAATGTTGAAGCAACTATAAACATAGTTGTAATTAAAAGAATGTATCTTTGAATATTAAGCTAGAGGATTTATTCTAACTTAATCTTTTTTTAGATAACCAAGAATTATAATAATAGCTACTAAAGCAAGGAGAGAGTCTTCTCCAAGCATATTAAGTATATTTGATACGTTATTATAAACATCTCCAACAAAAGGAGTATCTGGCCCAAAAATTATACCAAGAAGCAATGAAACAACTACTAATGGTATTAATAGTTTGGTTACTTTATTTAAAAAGGTAGTGAGGCTGGCTAGTGTGATTTTAAAATTCATATATTTATTTAAAGTTAAGAAGGGCCTAAGCCCTTCCTAACAAGATGTTAAGTATTATGACTTAACTAGGCTCATAAGAACTGCTAGAACAAGAAGTCCAACAACGCCATTAGTAGCTAACGTTTCAACTAGTGAAGTTATGTTACCAATTACGTCAAGTCCTAGCATGTCACCAAAAGCTAAGCTTCCGACGATCCCTAGTCCTAAAATTCCTACTATGACACTAGTTAGATTACTAACTAAGTCGCCTATCATTCTCCATGCATTATCCATAATGTTACCCCCCTATTAGGTTTTTTATATGTTTTGCAGATTCTATAGAAACATAAAAAGCATTGGGGGGCAAATTGTGTGAATAAAAAAAAACCCAAAAATTTGACTTTTTGGGTTTTTTGTATGCTAGAAATTAATAGAATTAATCTTCTTCTTTATCTTCCTCTACTGCTTCATCTTTAGCATCTTCTTTTGCTGCTAAAGCTTTCACAGACAATTTCATTTTACCTCTATCAAAACCAATAAGTTTTACATCTATTTCTTGACCTTCTGAAAGAACCTTACTTACATCCTCTGTTCTTTCATGAGCAATTTCAGATATATGAAGTAAGCCATCTTTACCTGGTAGAATATTTACAAAAGCGCCAAAGTCTACAATCTTAACAACTGTTCCTTTATAAACTTTATCTAATTCAGGCTCTTCCAAGATGCCTTCAATAATTTCTAAGCATTCTTGCATTGATGTTTGATTCTGCCCGAAAACAGATACAGTTCCATCATCACTAACATCAACAGTCGCACCAGTTTTCTCTTGCATGCCTTTTATGACTGCGCCGCCTTTACCAATGATTTCTTTGATTTTATCTTTATTAACCATAAAGGTTTTCATTGCAGGAGCGTTCTCAGATAACTCTTTTGGTGCTGATATAGCTTCATTCATTATTCCTAAAATATGATTGATAGCAGTTTTTGCTTTTGTTAAAGCAGATTCCATGATGTCAGCAGTTATTCCTTGAATTTTTATATCCATTTGAAGAGCCGTTATTCCTGAAGCAGTTCCAGCAACTTTAAAGTCCATGTCGCCAAGATGATCTTCATCACCGAGGATATCTGTTAGAACAGCAAAGTCGTCGCCTTCTTTAATTAAGCCCATTGCAATACCTGCAACTGGACTAGATAAAGGAACACCAGCGTCCATTAATGATAAAGATGTACCACAAACAGAAGCCATTGAACTAGAACCATTAGATTCTGTAATTTCAGAAACAACTCTCATTGTATAGCCAAAATCTTCGACATCAGGCAGTACTGCTTTTATTGCTCTCTT
>Ga0209092_10005355_pt1 | contig 10411 bp, 11 predicted proteins | sample FraStrMetagenome_FD_187446 | JGI IMG/M metagenome (GOLD analysis project Ga0209092, IMG submission 187446) | Marine eukaryotic phytoplankton communities from Arctic Ocean - Fram Strait ARC3M Metagenome (SPAdes) (version 2) | ecosystem: Environmental > Aquatic > Marine > Oceanic | place: Fram... | reverse complement strand
GTTTTTCAACACCGATCTTTTCAGACAGGTAATCGGGATGATAATCCGCATTCGTCAGCCGAGGTTTGGGTGCGGATTCATGGCGAAATTTGGGGTCCTCCTCAAAATATTTTTGCATTAAGGGGCGGTAGTTTAAATATTCAAACCAGCGACAGCGATAAGACATGGTTGCTTCGAGCATTTCAGAACCAACGGTCAGCAAGACATCGCGCGGCGGCATACAGCCAAATTGGCTTTGCGTCGAAAAATCTGGAGTTTGCACTGGTACTGAGTGATCAATTGACGTGGGGCGGTCCACGCGAATGCCGCGTTTTTCCAACTGGCTCGCAAAATTATCGAGCAACTCATTGGCGCGATCAATCGTTTCTTGTGGCCGGCGCCCCCATTGGCCGCGCATATCGCTATCTTCTGGTACTTTTGCGTCCAAAGCCGGCTCTTCCGCTGGAATATGGCAATCATCCGCCCGGCCAACGATCACATGGCGCAGTGGGTCCCATTCATTCCAACTATTAACAATTGTTTTACCAGTGTCGCGCATTTGCAGGCTCCCGAGTGAGTGAGGGTGTGAATAATTAAATTGCAGATAAATCGTTTTTTGGGCAGTGGCTATATCAAAGCGAAGGGTGAAGGGTGACGCGCGACCTTTCAGCCTCTATATTGACAGTCAGGCCTTAGAGGGGCAGGCAGGCAAAATAACCGCTTCAAGCACAAGGGATCACGATGACGAATCATGTTTATAAGGGCGATTTGCCTGATGGCTTAGATTTGGGCCCAATCGTGGCCATTGATTGTGAGACTATGGGTCTGAACCCCAAGCGCGACCGCCTCTGTGTGGTGCAGCTGTCCAGTGGTGATGGCCATGCGCATTTGGTGCAGGTGGCCAAGGGCCAAACTGCGGCGCCAAATTTATGCCGGATGCTTGAAGATCCCAATGTGCTCAAGCTATTTCACTTTGGTCGGTTTGATATTGCAGCTATGAAGGCGGCGTTTGGGGCTTTGACCGCGCCAGTTTATTGTACCAAAATTGCCAGCCGCATGACCCGGACTTACACGGATCGCCATGGGTTGAAAAACCTGCTGCAAGAATTGCTGTCTGTGGATATTTCCAAACAACAGCAATCTTCCGATTGGGGCGCGGCGCGTTTGTCTAAGGCGCAAGTGGAATATGCGGCGTCTGATGTGCTGTATTTGCATGAATTGCGTGAGCGTTTAAATGAGATGCTGATCCGTGAGGGGCGCATGGAACTGGCGCAATCGTGCTTTGATTTTCTGCCCACACGGGCCGAACTAGATCTCGCCGGTTGGCCAGACAGCGATATTTTTGCCCATTCTTAGGCTGGTATTCGATAACTGAGAGGCGCAATGCATTTTTCCTTCGATGACGGTTATTCGGCGCTTGTTGCATGGCTCAAAACCCTGCTGCCCATTGCCGCGCTTGGCCTGCTGTCGACGATTTTTTTGTTTTCTGGAAAAGTGGATGTGACCCAATCCTTGCCCTATGCTGAACATAACGTTGCTGAAATTATCCGCGAACAGCGCATCACACAGCCGTATTTCACCGGCATTGCCAGCAATGGCACTGAAATTGCGCTGTCTGCGGCCTATGCCTCACTTCAGGTTGAAAACGCAGATATTCTTGAGATCACTGATCTATCCGTCGTACTTCGGTCTACCAGTGATCGCACCGTCCAAGTTACCGCCGGGCAGGGCGCTTTGGACTCATCGACGCAAACAGCGCAGATTTCGAAGAATGTTCACATTGCTGCGCTACCAAATTTTTGGCTAACAACGGAGGCTTTGGACATGAATCTTAACCAGGGTGTGGCATCTGCCAGGGGTGGGTTTCAGGGGGTAACAGCCTTGGGTGCGATTACTGCGGGAGAAATGCATCTGCAAATGACCGCCGACGACCAGCAAATCGTTTTCATAAATGATGTGCGGCTGGTATACTCCCCAAAACTTATTGATTGAGGTTATCCGTGCGCCAAATTTTGCTGCTCATTACAGTTCTACTCTCGACAGTTTGTGGACCCCTTTCCCTTTCGGCGCAAACCACTTTATCCTTGGATGGGTTCCAAAGTGATCCAGAAGCCTCTATTGAAATGTTGGCCGATAGGCTCACGGTTAGTCAAACAGATGGCGCCGCGCGGTTTGAGGGCAATGTCGTGATTGCACAAGGGAATATGCGCCTATCCGCAGATCTGGTGGATGTCACCTATCTGAAGGCTGGAGGGATTGGCCGGCTGTTGGCCAGTGGAGGTGTTCTTTTGGTGTCGCCGTCAGATTCAGCACAAGCGGACAGCGCAGATTATGATCTTACAGGGCGTGAATTGCGGATGCGGGGTGATGTTTTGCTCAACCAAGGCTCTATGAGTCTGTCCGCCGATTTTCTGACGATTGATCTTGATACGGGGGCAGCTGTGATGGAAGGCCGAGTGCGTACCGTTTTGCCAAGTGGATCCAAATAATGGCGGATCCTCAATTTGAAGTGTCAGATGGCAAGGGTGGTCTCAAAATAGAGTCACTACGAAAGAGCTATCAAAAACGGTTGGTCATTAGCGATGTGAGCATGCATTTGCACCGTGGTGAAGTCGTGGCACTTTTGGGGCCAAATGGCTCGGGTAAAACCACCTGTTTTTATTCCATCGCTGGGCTGGTCACGCCTGAGGGGGGACGGGTGAGTATTGATGGCCGCGATGTTACCCGCCTGCCGATGTATCGGCGCGCCCGGCTTGGCATCGGGTATTTGCCGCAAGAAATGTCCATTTTTCGCGGTATGAATGTCGAAGATAATATTCTCGCAGTTCTGGAATTGAGCGTGAAAGACCGTGATCGACGCTTTGAGCGCTTGGAAGAATTGCTCAATGAATTTTCAATTGAACACCTGCGCCGTTCTCCAGCGCTTGCCCTATCTGGTGGCCAGCGCCGGAGGGTTGAAATTGCTAGATGCTTGGCTGCAATCCCAAAATATTTGCTGCTGGATGAGCCTTTCGCTGGGGTGGATCCAATTGCGGTTGGGGAAATTCGCAACTTGGTGTCAGAGTTGAAAAAGCGCGGACTTGGAGTGCTGATCACCGATCATAATGTCCGAGAAACTCTCGATATCGTCGATCGTGCTTATATTTTGCATGATGGCGTGGTTCTGCGCAGCGGCACTGCGCAAGAGATTGTTGAGGACGAAAATGTTCGGCGTGTCTATCTGGGCGAAAATTTCAGATTGAGCTAATTTTCAATTTGGAGTTGACAATTACCCCTGATATTTGGCCAATAGAGTTGTGATATGTTGTCATAATATTCAGCTAATTAAAACAAACTGTACCTTGCAGCTTGCGGCCATTCATGGGCTTGTGAGGTGTGACTGATGTGGCCTATCGCGTCCTTAGCTGGTCATTTTGAGGCTGATAAAAAGGAGACCAAATGCTATATCAAATTTCTGGAAAACAAATCGACATTGGCGCTGCACTTCAGACGCATGTGAAATCCGTTGTGGACGCCATTGCCTCAAAATACGCAGAGCGACCAACTGATGCTTCGATTATCTTTTCGCGAAGCTCCAATGAATTTGTCTGTGAGGTGAGTGTACATTTGTCTACTGGGTTAACGGCGCAAGCCAAAGCGCATGATCATGAAATATATGCCGCATTTGACGCCGCCGCTGATAAAATGGAGAAACAATTGCGCAGATATAAACGCCGATTGAAAGATCATCATAAAGAACGTGCCCAGCCCGTTGAATTCTCTGAAGCATCCTCGTATATCCTCGCCCATCAGGACGATTCGACCGATAACGAACCGGAGAGTCTGCAGCCTTTAATTGTTGCGGAGATGGAGCAAAAAATCCAATCTCTATCTGTAGGAGAGGCAGTGATGCAGATGGAACTTGCGGGGGCGCCGGTCATTGTCTTTAAAAACGAAGGTCATAATGGAGTAAATGTTGTATACCGCCGCGATGATGGCAATATTGGATGGGTCGACCCGGCCTAGGCCAAAATACAACTAGGATTATTAATGGATTTACTTGAAATTATTCATCCCGATGCCGTGCGTTGCGCGCAATCTGTGGGCAGCAAAAAGCGTCTGTTCCAAGACCTGTCCGCTATGGCGACGCAGGTCTATGGTATGGATTGTGATGGTGTGGTCGAGGCGCTTTTGGAGCGTGAAAACTTGGGTCCAACGGGTGTGGGGCGCGGTGTCGCCCTGCCCCACGCACGTCTTGAAAATCTTGATCGCATAGTGGGCTGTTTCATAAAACTCGATCGTCCGATTGATTTTGATGCCGTCGATCGCCAGCCGGTTGATTTGGTGTTTGCCCTCTTTGCCCCGTTGAATAGTGGTGTGGAACACCTAAAGGCTTTAGCCCTGGTCTCGCGGACACTGCGGGATGCGGATGTGTGCATGAAGCTGCGCAACAATGAGAGCACCAGCACTTTGCTTGCGATCTTGCAGGAAGGCCCGAACTCGGTCGCGGCCTAAAACTTTAATGGTTTAAACCCAAAATTGGTACTAACCGCAGCATAGGTCTTGCGGGTCAAAGATGCGGGCTCGGTATCGTAGATTTCCGAGAGTGCTGGGCCTGGAGGTGGCTGTGCGGGTGGTGGGGCATGCCATGTCAGACTAACCTGCTGGGTTAACAGTTTCAAATCCTTCGCCAGAGATTCTCCGCGCACAACCATATGTGGTGCAGCGAACTTGCAAAAGCCCCCGATAACTTGCGATTGCCTGGCCCAGGCCCCGTCAACATGCAAGGCGGTTTGGCCAGTTAAATTGAATTTCAAAAATTTGTCGTGGTTTTGATTGATGTGCTTCTTTGTGCTGTTTGATCTAGGCGCCCAATTTCAACGCGCGTGCTGTCGACTGAGTAACTTTTAGGCGTGTGAGGAACTCTGAAAATTCATCGTGTAAATCTTCACGTTCCAGGCCAAAGGAAACGGTCGCCTGCAGGAATCCAGCTTTAGATCCACGATCAAACCTTTGGCCGGAAAATTGATAACCGTAAACATCGCGGCTCTGATCAATTTCTTGAGCAATTGCATCAGTGAGCCGTATCTCACCCACAGTGTCACGTTTGATTTTGCTGAGATTTTGCATGATGGTGGGAATTAAGATATGACGCTCAATGACCGCAAGATTTGAGGGTTCGCGCCCCAAAGGGGTTTTTCGATCACGTCCTTGACCGATAAGGGGGGGCCTTCTTTCTTTTCGACATCCAGCATTCCGTAGGATGATGTATCCTTGCTGGAGACTTACATAGCTGCAACCATTGATCCGTCGGTCTCCGCATGGGCCTCGAGCATTTGTTGCAAACAGGGCTTTTGTGCGGAGATCACGTCATCGGGCAACAAAACTGCAAAAGGCTCGTCACCAATCAATTGTTGAGCACACCAGACCGCATGGCCCAGACCCATGGCCTGACGCTGGCGAATATAGGCGATTGTGCCGCTTTCCATATTGATAGATTTCAGCTCAGACAAAAGATCTGTTTTGCCCCTCTTGCGTAGTGATCGCTCAAGCTCTGGGGCTTCATCAAAATAATCTTCCAAAGCGCCTTTGCCGCGTGAGGTCACAAAGATGAATTCTTTGATTCTGGCGGCTCAGGCTCCATCAATAGCATATCGCACCAGGGGCCGATCCACCAATGTCATGATTTCTTTTGGTATGGATTTTGTCGCAGGCAAAAATCGCGTGCCTTGACCGGCGACTGGGAAAATAGCTTTGGTGATTTTTCGTTTTACTTCATCGTATTTCTAAGAAATTTTCCATTACAACCTCACCCAAAATTTTGATAAAGATACAAAAATATCCAAAAAAAGTATATATATGCGTTCGTAGATTGTCTCGCTTACCGTAGGTTCAACATTCTAAGGTTGTGTGAATTTTTGTTTCTTGAATCACGTTGCTCCTGCACGTGCGGTTTGTGTTGTGAGCTCATGGCTTCTGTAATGTTATCCCTTTGGCATAGGCAATAAAATGTGGGTTCTCATATCCTGGCTTGCCATAGGTCAAAGGTGCCAGGTCATTAAACCGCACAACGCCGCCGCCGGCCCCGTTCAAAACTGCATGCCCAGCTGCTGTGTCCCATTCCATGGTGCGGCCTGCGCGTGGGTAGAGATCAGCTTCGCCGGTTGCGATCAGGCAAAATTTGAGTGACGAGCCCGCACTCTTTACATCTGATACTGGATACTTCGCGATATAGGAATCTGTTGTTTGGTCTCGATGCGATTTTGAGGCGACAACGCGTAAACCATCAGGATTCGGAATGGCAACGGAGATATTTTGGCACGCTCCAATTTTTTCCATCTCGAATGAACCAGTTTCCTCCAGTGATTGCCCCAGAGCGTTCGTATAAAACAACCTTTGTTTTGCCGGGGCATAAACGATGCCACGAATTGGGATGCCGTCGACCACATAGGCAATATTCACAGTGAAATCTCCGCGGCGATGGACAAATTCTTTTGTGCCATCCAGTGGATCGACGATTAAAAATTCAGTTCCTTTTAGAGCATGGCTCTCCGCTTGCTCTTCTGTGATTAGGGTGACATCTGGAAAGGCCGCCCGCAAACCAGCGGAAATAATCGCGTCTGCAGCTTCATCGGCGGCGGTCACTGGGCTGGCATCTGATTTGGTTTTGGCCTTAAAATCGTCGCTGTTATAGACCTCCATAATCGCGTCCCCTGCTTCCAGAGCGAGCCTGCGCATGATTTTTTGTAATACGATAAAATCCAAAACTTGAATGTTCCTTGCGGGTGTGTTGAATTAATTCATTTTTTGAAGCTTATGGCGTATTGTTCAAAGTTGCAATTCGACTCCTTTTTATGTTTTTGCAAAACTAAAAATGTTTGCTAAACCTCCCATACGCGCTCTGGATATTTCGGGCACCCTTACCTTTTTGAGCAGATCTATTTTGGAACCGTTCGTGGTATGCGCAAATTAAGTGGGCGGAACGCCGTGCTTGGCTTGATTGGCATCCATGATGCAGCATGCACCGATGAATATGATAATTTTCGTATGTTTGGTAGCGCTGCAAAGTCTCTATCAACAAACAAGTACCATCGGAACAATCCTGCTTATTTACCACCTAGCCTTCAATCTAGTGGATATTTTTAACCCAATTGGCCTGGCCGGTGTGTTTTGTTCGGCTGGTTTGCCGGCGTAGCCATTGGCATGGTGTTTTGACTTTAACGCCTTGGCACCCCCTCTTCGTCAATATTCTTTTGTTGGTCATGTTCGACTGGAACCCCTTGTTTCACTGTGTGGACCAAGCGCGCGGTACGATGTTTATCAATTATTCGTCTATGCACTCCAATTTGTCCTATCCATTGAAAGTCGCCTTGGTGGCTGTTGTCCGCGGCCTTATGGGAGAATTTTTCACCCAAAACGGGTTTCTACAGCCTGGGGAGCGACTCGATAAGGACATTAACGCACCACACGGAGTGTGACATTGAGCCGTCCACCCTCTTTCAGAAGCGATGAGCTGCCGAATTTGATCCGGTCAATGCCGTGATAGTTGAGCCTTGCGGGACCACCCATCACCGCAACATCGCCGGACTGCAGCCAAATTGATTCTGTTTTGCCGCCGCGCTCTGTGCCGCCCACGCGAAACAGGGCATCATCTCCCAGAGATATGGACACAACGGGCCAGTCAAAATTGGCTTCATCCCGATCTTGATGCAGCCCCATGCGCGCGCCTTCGCCATAGAAATTGACCAAGCAGCATTCCGGGTCTGGAACCGTTCCTGCTACTGCCCGCCAGATGGCTATGATTGAGTCGGGAATTTCCGGCCAATTCACGCCAGAGGGATGCTGCTTTACATATCGATATCCACGTTGATCTGAAAACCAGCCAAAGTCACCAGCGGCCGTCAAGCGTACAGACATAGGTTTGCCAGATTTCGTTTTTGGCGAAAAAACGGGCGCTTTTGCGGCCACCTCCCGCAGCTCCTCGACCAGACGTAATTGATCTCTTGGGGGCAAAAATTCCTTAAAAACAGATATTCCGCCCACAGTTAGGGTAGGGCTGGGTGTATTTTGCCCATTTAACTTGATAAAATCCAAATTTCATTGCCTCCAGATGGTTGCAGGGGGTGTTTGACACACCTATATACGCGAAGAGCTGGTAGTTTAGAAGAACTGCTGAATTAATTGAGGCACAGGCGCCGCACTGCGGGCTGAAAGCCTCGGTATCGCCAGAGCGAAGGGATGCTAAGAAATGGCTAAAGTCATTGGAATTGACCTTGGAACAACAAACAGCTGCGTGTCGATCATGGACGGATCGCAGCCACGGGTAATTGAAAATGCAGAGGGCGCACGGACCACTCCATCGATCGTTGCCTTTACCGAAAACGAGCGCCTTGCGGGCCAACCTGCCAAACGTCAGGCTGTTACCAACCCAGAAAACACGGTTTTTGGTGTAAAGCGCTTGGTTGGCCGTCGGTATGATGATGCCCATCTGAAAAAAGACATGAAAAACCTTCCTTTCAAGGTCCTCAATGGTGGCAATGGGGACGCCTGGGTTGAAGCACAGGGTGAGCAATTCTCTCCGTCGCAAATTTCTGCATTCATTTTGCAAAAAATGAAAGAAACAGCTGAGAGCTATCTCGGTGAAGACGTTTCACAGGCGGTTATCACCGTGCCGGCCTATTTTAACGACGCGCAGCGCCAGGCGACGAAAGATGCGGGCAAGATTGCCGGTCTTGAAGTCTTGCGGATCATCAACGAGCCAACTGCTGCTGCACTGGCCTATGGTTTGGACAGAAAAGAGTCGCAAATCATTGCCGTGTATGACCTTGGTGGTGGGACATTTGATGTTACCATTTTAGAAATCGACGACGGTCTGTTTGAAGTCAAATCAACCAATGGGGATACGTTCCTTGGTGGCGAAGACTTTGACATGCGTATCGTCAACTACCTTGCGGAAGAGTTCCAAAAGGAAAGTGGCGTCGACTTGACCAAAGATAAAATGGCTTTGCAGCGGTTGAAAGAAGCGGCTGAAAAGGCAAAAATTGAATTGTCCTCTTCCAGCCAAACAGAAATTAACCAGCCATTTATCTCTATGGACGGCGCATCTGGTCAACCTTTGCACCTGGTCGTGAAGCTTACCCGGGCAAAATTGGAAAGTTTGGTGGGTGACCTCATCAAGGCGTCGTTGAAGCCTTGTCAAGCTGCGTTGAAAGACGCTGGCCTGTCTACTGGCGATATTGACGAAATCGTTTTGGTCGGCGGAATGACCCGTATGCCAAAAGTGATTGAGGAAGTGACCAAATTTTTTGGCAAAGAGCCAAACAAAGGCGTGAATCCTGATGAAGTTGTCGCCATGGGTGCGGCTATTCAAGCTGGTGTTTTGCAAGGTGATGTGAAAGATGTTGTTTTGCTTGACATCACACCTCTGTCCTTGGGCATCGAAACTCTGGGCGGCGTGTTCACACGCTTGATCGACCGCAATACCACGATCCCAACCAAGAAATCGCAAGTGTTCTCAACCGCAGAAGACAATCAAAACGCGGTGACCATCCGTGTGTTCCAGGGCGAGCGGGAAATGGCAGCTGACAATAAGATCCTTGGTCAGTTCAATCTGGAAAGCATCCCACCGGCGCCGCGCGGCATGCCGCAAATAGAGGTGACATTCGACATTGATGCCAATGGGATCGTATCGGTTGGCGCGACGGATAAGGGTACTGGCAAGGAGCAAAAAATCACTATCCAAGCTTCGGGCGGTCTATCAGATGCAGATATAGAAGCCATGGTGAAAGATGCGGAAGCCAATGCCGATGCCGATAAAGATCGCCGCGAACTGGTGGAAGCTAAGAACCAAGCGGAAAGTCTGATTCATTCTACTGAAAAAGCCATGGAAGAGCACAGCGACAAAGTGGATCCAACCACAATCGAAGCGATTGAATTGGCCATGGCGGCATTGCGCGATGATCTTGAAACAGAAGATGCGGGCAAAATCAAAGCTGGCATTCAAAACGTAACCGAAGCGGCGATGAAGCTTGGTGAAGCGATTTATAAATCCAGCCAAGAAGCAGAAGCTAATGGCGATGTCGACGATGGTCCTGTTGCAGATGATGATATCCTGGATGCAGATTTTGAAGATTTGGACGGCGACAAGCGCACCTAACGCCAAGTAAGGATCAGCCCAAACTGGCCTGCCATTTTGCCGGCCGGTTTTTCCGTTCCAGAGGGGACAGTTTAGATGTCAAAACGCGATTACTACGAAACGCTTGGGATCTCAAAAGGGGCCACAGCGGAGGAAATCAAAAAAGCCTATCGTGGCAAGGCGAAGGAGCTTCATCCAGATCGCAATGCAGATAATCCAGCCTCTGAGGGTCTCTTCAAAGAGGCGAATGAGGCTTATGAAGTTCTCAAAGACAGCAATAAAAAGGCCGCTTACGATCGTTACGGTCATGCGGCCTTT
>Ga0209092_10005351_pt1 | contig 10413 bp, 16 predicted proteins | sample FraStrMetagenome_FD_187446 | JGI IMG/M metagenome (GOLD analysis project Ga0209092, IMG submission 187446) | Marine eukaryotic phytoplankton communities from Arctic Ocean - Fram Strait ARC3M Metagenome (SPAdes) (version 2) | ecosystem: Environmental > Aquatic > Marine > Oceanic | place: Fram... | reverse complement strand
AGACACAAGGAGCTGGGCGGATATGGCCGACTCAGACTCAGACTCAGACTAAATACACTCTTATTTGACTGTCACACTCTATACAAAAAAAAATACACTCTTACCCCTTTATACACACATACACACTAATATTCTACAAATTAATCTAAAATGGGCACACTGTCAAAAAATGACTCATAACTTATACTATTTATTTTATTTTCTATATCTTGATATTCTTGTTTGCTTACTGATAGTTGGACATTCTCTAAATTTTCTCTTACTCTCTTTTCAACTATCAAACTTAATATCTTATCCATTAATAACTTAGTGTTTTCCATATACAATATTATAAGATTTTTTTAAATAACCGTAAATTTGATTTATCATATTTTAAGATTACATGAAATCTTAAAATATTTATGTTTCCACTTCTTAATGTTTTACCAAAAGAAATAGTTATATTTATATTCTCATTTGCTCCAGAACACAGAGAAAATATAGAAATTATTAATAATGAATTAACTTGTTGGAGAGCAGCAGAAAAAATAAACGCATTCAATCTATTATATGATCGATATCTATTTATAAGAGATGAAACCATTAAACTTAACTTTCCTAGCTTTATTACTCATAATAATTTAATAAATAAACAAGAGTTGCTTGTAAATATTGGAGCACTTCTTAACTGTTCTCACTGTAATTCTAATCAATTAATCATAAATAATGAGGAATATAAATGTAGATATAATTGTCGCAATTATTCTGAGATATTAAACGAAATCTATGAATATATAAAATGAATCTATTTATTACGTAATATAGATAACATGTGTTATATATAATCAATTAAAAATTTGATTAAAAAACATATCATATAATGTTTAATACAAAACAAATGCCTAGATATAAAAGAAAAAGCACAGCTCCTGTAGCTCCAAGATTATTCTTAAAAAATCCTGTAGGAAGTAAAGAATGGATTCGTGAACAAATGGATAGATTTAACAAATCGAGGTCTATTAGTGTATTGACATCATTATCAAAATAATTAAAAATACTGTTCTAAAGGAATATCGTCTATTAAATATTTCAACTTTATTTTTTTGACATGTCTCAACTCATTGAATCTTAATTTAAGCTCTAAATTATCAATAATCTCTATTAAAAGAGTAACAATATTCGCACATGCATGCCAATTATTTCTACATAAAAGTGTAGAACAACATAAACATTTTTTATTTACTAATATATCAAACTTCCAAGATTCACTTATTTTTAATAAATCCATATAATCTATATTATTTATCTTTACTGTAGGAGGTCTAAATGGATATGTTTTTGGAAAATTAATATCTATCGACACAATGTAATCATTAATAAATTTTAAAAATGACATACTATTATTACTATGATCTATAAGCCAACAACCTAATTTATCTTCATAATCTGTTTTATATTTAGTTCTTTCATTATTTACTCTTCTAGAATAGCTCATTTATTAAAATAATAACAGATTAACCTTAGATACTATTAACTTTTATAACAACGTATATTAAATTTGATAAAAAACAGCAAGTCATATAATTAAATAAAAATGAGAACTATATATTTTATACCACATCTTTTTCCAATTGGATTACCATTTAACATTATAATTGGTATATTCAGCATGTTGATAGTCTATTTTTACATCAGATATATTAGAGATAATTCTATTTCACATACGATTTTTACGATCCAGTCACTATCAATGATTTTCTATGAAAATTATCCTGAAACCCATTTCTTAATATTCCAAATATTTCTAATATGTAATTTAGTTTTATCTCATTTTATTAAAGAAGCAAGTGTTAGATTTTAAAATTTGATTATAATATTGAAATATAGGAAATATTAATTAATCATTACTGAAATGCCTTACTCAAATTCTATGATTAAACTAACACCAAAATTTCATAAACTAGATATTGAAACACTCAATGTCCAGCCAAAATGTAAATTCCTATTAAGATGCATGAGAAGTATAAAGAAAGATAAGAATAACCAATTCAAATATAACAGACTAGTTAATTTCATGAAAAAAAATAAAGATAATAAATTATATTATAGGGGAAATGGAATTACAAGCGTAAAAAATTTACATTTTTATTGGAATTACGCACATTCTCATAAAACAGCGTTTATACCTGATTTCAATAAAATGTATAAAATAACTCTACCTGTAATCAAAAAACGCAAAATACCAATACAACATAAACCAAGAATTATTACTATAAAAATAACAATCTAAATTAAATAGTATCCATTATAATACATATTGTGTATAAATTTGATAAAATTACTGTATGTTTTATTATATCAAAAAACCATGAGCTATCCTACATATACTCCTCCAACATTCAATTGTTCTACTGAATTAGAAGAAGCAACGCAATTTTTAGATACTAATGGATATGTTGTATTTTCAGATGTTCTAACGTCTAATCAAAAAACAGATTTCTTCAATACCTTTAAAGAGGATATGAATACACTATCTCCTAATTTTAGTGTAACTGATAATAATACATGGGTCATTAAGAATTATCCTGGAATGTTTGGTAAAGGAATGTGTGTATTTAATGGTATAGGTCAATCTAACTTTATGTGGTATCTCAGAGCTAATAAATCTATTCAAAGTATTTACTCTAAATTATATAATACTAACGAACTAGTTACTAGTTTTGATGGATGTTCTATATTTTGCTCAAATAAACAAAAATCTAAATCATGGCACCATGTAGACCAAAACCCTAAGAATACTTTACAATCTTATCAAGGTAGTTACAACTTCTACCCAGTTACAGAGAAATCTAGTGGATTTGTATTAGCTCCAGAGTCTCATTCAAAATTTGTCCCCGAGGTTACCCATAGTAAAGATTGGATTATGTTGGATAAAGATAGTGAATGGCATCAAAAAGTAGTCAAATTACTAATTCCTGGTAACTGTTTTACAATTTGGAATTCTAAAACTATACATGCTAATACTGGAATGGTAAAAAAATATGTTAATCCTGAATTAGATAGACTAACATGTTACATAACATATCTACCTAAGTCATTGAGACCTGCTAATACAAGACTTAACCGACTACAAGGATATTTAGATGGTGTAACTACTAGTCACTGGGCTAATAAATACGAACCTAAAAAATACCCTTTTGGTTTTAAAAAACAACACGAAAATAAGTTGCTAGGAACAATTAAACCATTACTTATATCTAGTGACGATTTGTCAAAGACTGTCCCTTCTAATAGATTAGAACTTATATGAATAATAAAAAATTGATTTAAATATATATATTATTTTTTATTTTAAAAACATGGAGCCACCTACTTACCTAGCAGAAAAAAATCCACACGAAAGAGATTCACATATTACCTTCGATGAAGGACCACACATTTATACTATAGATGGAGATAGTTCATTTACAAGTGTAACCTCGTGGAATCATTCTCATTTTCCACATTTTGATGCCGATAAAATAATTGGCAATATGATGCGTTCACGTAAATGGCCTCAAAGTAAATATTTTGGAATGACACCAACTGAAATTAAGAAGATGTGGAATGAAAATGGTAATCAAGCATCTGCTGCGGGAACTAAAATGCACTATGATATTGAATGCTTTTATAATGATATGGACATCGAAGTTGAAGAAGACTGTATTGAATGGCAATATTTCGAGAAATTCGAAGATGACTATGGATCAAAAATGGAACCTTACCGAACAGAAATGATGGTATGGGATAAAGAATTACAGTTTGCCGGTTCTATTGATATGCTATATAAAAATGAAGATGGCACACTATCTATATATGATTGGAAAAGATGTAAAGAAATCAAAAAAGATAATAGTTTTGAAAAAGCTACAACTGAGTGTATAAAGCATCTTCCTAATTCTAATTATTGGCATTATTCACTTCAATTAAACACCTATAAATACCTTCTTGAAAAGAATTATGGAGTGACTATTAAAGAAATGTATTTAGTATGCCTTCATCCTAATAATAACAATGATTCCTATCAACGTATAGAAGTTAAAGATATGAAAAAAGAAATTGACGACCTTATGGATTTAAGAATACAAATGTTAAACTAATATTAAACAATTTAAAACTATATAAGCCTTTTTTATATACATTAAATACATCTTATGCAAGTTTCCAAGGATAGTATTTCTAGTAAATCTAAACACAATATACATAATATTAATACTCTATTAGATGCTAATAGCAGTATTGAAAATGATTATATTAAATCATTGGATAATAACGAAATAAAACCAGATAAAGAAGACGATAGTGTTGTTAAAAATATGATTTCTGATAAACATGTATACCAGCAACAAATATATAATTTTTATAAAATGATCAAAACTAATGAAAATAATATAGAAATACTTAATAAACAAATATATAAGTTATGCGAACATGATTGGATAAGAGATGAAGCGGCATGTTATGATGATAGATGTAAACATATTTGTTCAAAATGTTCATTATATAGATCCCCGTATCTATATCGATAAAATTTAATCTTGGAAATTTTTTATTAAAGGGTAATAAAAAATTTGATGTAGTTAGGAGACCACCTCTAAATAGACTATCACGGTTTTTAACCAATTATCTCTACATACAATACAATATGTTTGCTCAGCGAATTATTTCTGGACAAGCTGGTCCTGTTACTTTTGACAGTTTAGATCGCGCTGCTCGCCTAACAGAAGCAGTGGAAGATTCACGAGATTTCTTCTCATGGGTAGATTCAAATGAAAAAGAACCCAAATACTTTTCAGATTGGGAAAATCTGATAGCAGAATACCACTCGGACAAAGGTATTGAATGGACTAAGGACATCGCCATTCCTAGTCCTTATGGATTCATGGGATTTGATATTATCAAACCACCTGTAGTTGTGGCGAAGGATATCACTTTTCACAATGAAATTAAACCTATCAGTTTTGGAGAACCTGCTGTATCCGCCATGTCTCTTATCGATTGTCTATACGATGAAGACGACTATGACAGCGACGATTATCCACTCTACATGTCTGAAGATGGCGATGATAACTCGGCGGGTTCGTATGAGGATTCACCTCTAACTCCTTTAGTAGGAAGTGACGGCGAAGTCAGTAAAATCGATATCAGCTCAGATACTATTAACTTGGACGACACTATCTCTAGTCCTCCAAATGAAACCTTGGTTCCAGCGGGAGAGAAAATCTCACAATGTAAATGCGGATCCACAACGCATAAACGCACAAATCACAAATTATGCCCCTTAAACAAAAAATATTAGACGAATAACTGATTTCTTAAAAAAATTTGCAGTTAGACCTTTATGAAACCCGCCTAAAAAAATTTGATTGGGTTGGAAATCATGTAAAGTTAATCATCTTAAACCGTTTTTAAAGTCATCTAAAACAGTATTCAAACACACATTCAACATACTATGTCTTTCGCACAGCGACTTATTTATGGCAGAGGTAGAGGAAGAACCGTTACCTTCGATGCTATTGACAGAGCAGCCGCACTATCTGAGAGAGTTGAAGACTCACAGCCAATGTGGAAGTGGGTTCGTGAGAACAACAAGCAACCGAAGTATTTCTCTGATTGGCCATCGGTCATCCAGGAGTATCACCAAGCGGTAGGCACACCATGGATTAAGGACTATTCAGTTCCTACCCCCTATGGAGAGATGGGATACGACACCATCAAACCGCCCAAGGTTGAGGTTAAATCCGGTCTAATAACCTTTCCATGCGAAGAGAAAGACGACGAGAAAAACCTCGATTGGATACTAGATATGATGGAATCCGATAGTGACAGTGATGATGACGATGAGTCCGATTTCAGTGACGATGAGGAAGACAAGGAGGAAAACAAGGAGGACGAGAAACCATCTAATGAGCTTCCTGCCGACGACGAAATTAAATTCGATGTTACAGCTAATCTATTCAGCAGGTCTCCATCTGTTGAAAAGACAGTGGAAGAGGAATCTGATGGCGAACTCAGTCTCATTTCAGACAGCGATGATTCTGACTGTGAAGACTATGCCCCTCTTATGGAGTGCGACTACAAGTGTGGTGGAACGCCTATTGATCCTAACTGCCTTGAAGATGGCGAACTCAATCTGGCAGAAGAAGGAGGAGGATACGCTCACTGTCATTGCCATGCTGCTGCGAAGGAAAAAGGACTTACACTTAAACAGATTCCCAAAGGAACTAACATCCGTGACCTTCCAGAAGGAACTCGTTTGGAACACCTTCCTCGTGGAGCTGTTATTACCATCAATGAAAGCGATATAGAATGGGGGAGCGATATCGAAATCAGCGACGACGAAGAAGAATCCAATGTCCAAAACCTTGAGACCGCAATAGCCGAAAACAAAGTTGCTGTTAGAAAGTGTAAGTGTGGCTCTTCTTCTCACAGGCGTAGATCTCACTCGAGCTGCCCTCTCAACAAAAAAAACAAGCAATAATGTGTATATAATTAAAAAAAAACAGGTTTTTACCCCTTTATAAATTTGATCAAAATTTGATAAAAAGTCTTTTTTTAATCATTATTAATAACACACTCACTAATCAATGCAGTTTGTAGATAACCCAGAAAATACTAAACTATCTAACTTAGGCACTGAACTACAATACCAATACAATCAATGTGGGTCATTGATTTTCATGAAAAGGGACTATCCTGAGTTATTTAATGAAAAAAATAATTTATATTATGAAGATGTTTCGGATGAAGAAGATGGCGAAGATAAAAAGTATAGAAAGTTTAAAAATATAATCACAATAAATGGTAAATCTGGAAAAGTATCTACTTTGTGTAGTAAATACCTTATATTAGTCCCATGTTCTGATCATTCAAGTCTATTATCCGTTTGGGAAGAAGCCCGTATTAAAACTATTTTAAAATATGGTTTATTCAGGGTCTAAAAAAATATCTAAAGACAAACCAACTTTAAATATAAATGGAATCTATAACTATCATATCCCTTACTCTTGGATTCATAGGATGTTTTTTTGTTATATTCTCTTTTATATGTCAGCTTTATACAATTTATAAAACTAAAGATGCTAAAGGAACATCATGGGGGTTGATATTATCACAGATAATTACTTGTTTATGTTTTGGTTCTAGTGCTGCTATAAATGTATATTTAGGAGGTTTAATCAATATGCCTTTTCTAATAGCAAATGGTATATTATTTATCCTATTTATATTAATGTCATATATGAAATATGAATATGATAAATTAGTAACTGATTACACTAATTAGATATTTAAGAGTGTTATAGTTAATATATTGGAAAAATATGAATAATAAGTAGTTACCCCTTTATGGAACTAAATTTATGAGTAGTTACCCCTTTATAAAAACTGAACGAAAAAATTTTGATAGAAACCTTAAATTTCATGTATATATCACCTTAAACGCTTTCAATTAGTAATTTAAAAACCACACTTAAAACTATTTTAACTAAAAACATGTTCACTAGCTTTACCGCCTCCCGTGAATTTGCTCTCAAGGCTTCTGATGCTGCTGAGCGGGCTATAGAGAGGCATATCTGCTGTAAGAGCCAGTTCAAGTTCAAGTGCTTCTCCTGTGGCGAGATGATCAACCGTGGAGACAATATCACGAAGTGCACCACAAGTGTGAATGATGGAATGACTCTCAGGTTTAGAGGCGCCGGCAGCCGGAACGGCTTAAAGGACGACGAGGTTTCGTTTTATCTGGCCACAACTGGAACCCGATCGTGGGTCCATATCGGCTGTAATCCCTGCTACTGGGACTCCCTACCAGAAGACAGTAACGAGTATTCTCCACCCGCCCTCCGGGGTGTCTATACAGACTGGGGTTCCAAGATTTCATATGAGTTCGATGAATGGCGCCAACTCACCAATCACTATGATATGGAAGAGTTTCTGGAAAAGCACGGATATCCTCAGGATAAATGGATGAAAGACCGCATCATTCACTCTGTCACGCGATTTCAGGCCATCTGGCGAGGATACCTCTACAAAAAGGCGTATCCATATGCACTCAACCAAAAAAGAGACGAGGAGGCAAAGAATTATAGTGAGTTTCTGGAATGGTGTGCTAGTTTACCGATGGACGTGTTCCGATCTTTCCCCCTCTTCTGTCAGATGAATGGTGCTGCTACTAGGTTTCAGTCCATCTGGCGAGGATACAATCACAAAATAAAAAAAGCCTCACAAAGCAGACCACCACACAATCATTATGCGCGAATCATAGCCAATATGGAGTGTTGGAACAACACATTGACATCAGAAGCCCACCTAGGAATAAAGAAGGGATACCACTTTGAGTTTATATTCGACATTGGAACCTCAAAAGAAGCTGTATATAGCGGTGTCGTTACAAACCTGGGGCGACTGGGAGGCTATGATGGCGTCGTTTCGGTCAGATTCCATGACGATGATGAAGTGAGACACTATCACAATAGAAGATTCTTCTACCTGGAAAATCAGTGTATTGAATTTAAAAAGAGAAAGGGCATTGAAGGCAGAATTATAGGAAAACTGAAAACAGTTCGCACCTCTAGATATTCACAGAATAGCGGAAAAGTCAGTACTGAAGACTGGCGATATCACTACCCAGATGGCAATCCCGTGGAGTAAAATCAAAAAACCCTAAAAATCAAAAAACACAAAAACAAATAAAAAGCTGCTAACCTATTTTTATTTGCTTTTCCGATTGACTTTCTTATTGCCTTTCTTATTGGCTTTATTTTTTAATCTAGGACGTATAGCTTTCTTTTTATGTTTAGGTCTTTTTATTTTAATCGGAATTAATACTATCACAGTTTCTTCCAATTCTTCTGCTTGAATTCCGTCATCAGAACTAGAATCCTCGTCGGAAAACGGATTAATTTCTGATCCAGTATCACTATCATCAGACGAAGAATTAAACTTTGTTATTGGTTGTTTTGATTTACTCATTTATTACAGATGTTATGTTAAAATAAAACACATTTTTAATCAAATTTAATATACATTAATTTAGATATGTTGATTTATGATGATAATACACCTTTGAATTATTTTTTCAAAAATTTGTTTTAAATCATAAATTAGTAATTATAATCATTACATCTAATACTTATATTCCAAGAGATGTCATTCTGGCAAGAAACTCATCCACTCCAAGATCAATATGAAATTCTATGGAAAAGATATGTTCCTGGAATGGGAGAATCTAATAATAACACTGCCGAATCTATGAGACTTGTAGCAGGAATTTATTATCAGCTTCATAATAATGGTAGTTGGTTTGGAACAAATAATTATCATGTGAAAGAATACTTAAAAAACTCTAATATATCTTCTCCAGCAGATGGTTTTATAAAAAATCTCAATTGGGAATATAATAACTTAAATTATGAAGAGGATACTGAAGATAATGAGACCCTAGATGAAAGATGTGAAATTATGGATGATATAATGGGCGAAGTCGTAGAATGGGTTTGGGATAACTTAGCAGATAATAAAGATAGAAAAGAACTGTCTAAAAGACAGCGTAAAAAGAAAGCTAAAAAAAATAAAGAGATAAAACTAATAAAGAATGCGGAAAGACAACGAAAAAAAATAGAAAAAAATGAACTACTAAGGCTAAAAAAGCTATATAAGTCCAAAACAGGAAAAAGGTTTCGTATTAAAAATAATTCAAATCTAACCCATATTGAATGTCTTAAAAATTGGGAGAAATCATACATAGATTCAATATTGATTCAATAACTATTATAATTATACTCAATAATAGTATGCTTAATATAAAGTATATTTTATATTAACCAAATAATTTAACCCCTTATAGGACTTAACATATGTAGATTTACCCCCTTATAAAAAAAACCTTAAAAAATTTTGATGACTTTGAGAATTTAAGAATATTTATTATCCTAAGATACTCGTCTCTCATTTGAATACCATGTCCAGTATAGGCCAACATTCAAATGATAAAAAGGTATCTACGCATGCGGTTGTTAAGTTCCAAGCTCTTTGGAGAGGATACATCTACAAAATGGCTTATCCCATTGCTTTGGCTCAGAGTAAGGAGCAAATAGCTCAATGGGAGTGGGAAAATGAAGGCGAATATGACTTCTAAACAATATATTTTTCTCAGTTAGCTCAGTTGGCAGAGCATCGGTCTTATGAGCCGAAGGTCATGGGTTCAATCCCCATATTGAGAACAGTCTGGTTAGCTTATCGGTAAAGCAGTTGCTCTTAAGGCAATTTAAGTGAGTTCGATTCTCACACCAGATACAGGGAGAACAGATATGGCAGTATAGCTCTAAGTGGTCTAAAGAGGGGGTTCCTTTTGGCTGCCCCGCATTAAATTGCATCGCTGGTTCAACCCCAGCTACT
>Ga0209092_10005350_pt1 | contig 10415 bp, 3 predicted proteins | sample FraStrMetagenome_FD_187446 | JGI IMG/M metagenome (GOLD analysis project Ga0209092, IMG submission 187446) | Marine eukaryotic phytoplankton communities from Arctic Ocean - Fram Strait ARC3M Metagenome (SPAdes) (version 2) | ecosystem: Environmental > Aquatic > Marine > Oceanic | place: Fram... | reverse complement strand
CCATTACTTCATATAGACCACTCACATTTGCAGTTTGCTTCATTTTATCATCTCGTTATTGCAACAAAAAATTGATTCGATTTGATTACTCCAAATTTACCGGATTTGTAAAATTGGTTTTACTACTACGAACTTTAAAATTACTTAACAAAAAAAATATTTTACTTAACAACACTTTTTTGTAAAACAAAAGATTACAAAATACCATATGGGGTTAAAACGGTCTTACTTGTTAACGGTCGTTCTAAATAAAATAGTGTTGAAAAGAAAATATATTTAGCAAAATTTATTTAAGTTGAACCATACCAAAACATACATAGTCAAATTATATAGTAAAGGTAAAGGATGTTATATTTATAGTGTACTAATACCCGTACTGTGACGTTGGCAATGTTTCACTAGCCAAAAAAGATTTCCTGTCCTCCACTCATAGAGCGGTGAAGCGTCCTGTGCGTATTTCTACCATCAGGGGGTTCAAGCGGGTGGGCCTCTTTATAAAATGAAATAATATAACATAATTCACCACTGATCCAAAAAGAAAAAAGTCCAAAGAAAATAAAATTCAAAAAGAAAAGTCCAAAAAAAAGAAAAGTCCAACAAAGAAAAAAAGTTATGCCCAGAAATATTGAAGTTGCGCAATATCTTGATCTGTGCTTATCTCTTCAATCGATCTGAATAGGTTCGGTTGCTGATTTCCGGGATTTCTTAAGTTGCTTTCGTTTTTTGTTGCGTTGCTGATTCAAAGTTAAAGATTGTAGTTGTCGTCGGCGGCGTCGGCTTAGGGTTGTGATCATGGATGGTTGATGAGTGTTGATGAGTAGGGCTATTCTTTGACGAAGTATTCTGGGGTTGTAACTTTCATTTGGGTTATTGGTTCGCGAGGCGGAGAGAATGCAGTTTGCGATTGAATCATCATTTTGAAGCCCGTTCGCAATATCCAATATGCCAGAAAGAACTCTTATTCCGCATTCCAGCTCGATCTGAGGTAAGCATGGATGAATTCCCCATCTAAATGTGTTCCTTCCCGGACAAAACGCAGTGGCTATCTTCCTATGTATGATGTCGTCGCCTGTTACGGTGTTCAGTGAGTCCAGAATCCAACCAAGATAGTTTCTTCGACTTTTGTGGATCACTACTAGATGCCAATGGCCTGCGTTCTCTGCACCAGAAAAAATTGGGATACAATAAATACCGTCTGGTTTCCTATTCATTACCTGCTCTGATCCGAAAATACGAGCAAAAGAATCCCATTGGTGAGTTGACTCCCAATTTTGTATTGATGTATTGCTATCTCCATTGCCTAAAAAAATATTTTGTCTGTTCCAAGATCTGATTACGTCTATCGCTTTTGTCATAGCCATACCCGAAAGCCACGACGTTCCATTGGCTTCGATCGCTTCTGGAAGCTGTAGCTTGATTGGAGAATCTGAATCATTTGGTGAGTCAGGAGTATTGGCCGTAATTGGAGGGATGATGTTGCTTGTGTTTGGTTGAAGGAAGGAAATTTTCTTGTTTTGCTGAAGTTTTTGAATCAGGTTTTTCGCCCTGTTGATGATTTGACTGTTTACATCGCTCTGTCTGGATGAGTGTAGGATGCTTTTGTGAAGGAGTCGGCATAACAGCTTGTGTCTCTCTGGAATTGTCTTTTTGTTTGTGTATAATGCTTTATTTATCCGCATTGTAGGTGGGAGAAAGACATCAAGCATGTTCATGAATGAAGCATATTTGTATTGTAGCGATTCTGGATGTGTGGTGCAAAAAAGAATTATTTTTGTGAGTATTTTCTCATTTGATGGGTCAAGTAACATGTTATCGAGAGTTTCTTCTATTCTCTTAAAGGCTGTCATATATCTGCCACATCGGGTGCATTGTTTTGTGCCACAGTTGATTTTGTTTGGTGTAAATGCATTGTCAGCACACCAAAAAATTGCTTCCCGTCCACAAGTGACGCCGGTGCATATTGTTGTTGACTGCTTAGAAATGCGTGCTAATTTGGTGGGAGGGGTGCTTAAGCAATTTGATTCATGTGCATTTGCTTTTCTTTTTTTGCGTGGCAGGATTGGTGACGAGATGGAGGATGGAAGACTTGAAGGATGCTTATTGTTCGCTTCAGTGGCTTGATTTTTTCCGAAAGTTTTCGAAATCGTCTGTTCGAATTCTGTTCCTGTCGTTCCTATGATTCTGTGCATACCTATCGCTTTTCCCATCATCAATTCCTTTATTTCTTCCCAAGAGTTTAGAAGTAGAGTGGTATATAATTTCTTTGTTTCATGGTGATCACATTTGCCATCAAGGTAAGTGCATGCCGATGTAATTATTTTTTCCATAAATTTTGGAACTAGACCTAACCAAGGTGCATCGATAATTCCTAATTCTTCGTCGTCGTAGATATGATTTTGTGAATTAGGTTCAAGGCCGAAGATCTCGCTGAGTATGTAGCATGATTTGCGAAAGTGAAATGATTGCCAAGTGTTTATGTCCCATTTCAATAGTAATTGGTTGATGGGTAAGTATAAATTATTGCGATGATTTGGAACCTTTTTGGTCCTTCCCATGTGCAATGCTTGAGCTTGTAGGAATTCTTTTTCAATGTCGAGAATGACGTCTTTTGCGAAGGCGAATGAGGTGGCTTGATGTAGCTTAGAGAAGAAAGCAATTAGTTTGTCATTGATTAAATCTCGCATTTCATTGCGAAAGTTTTTTAGGTCTGGTCTTTGACAACTCAGGAACGCGTGTTTTCTATTGCCCTTTCCATTTTTAGAGGGGTAATCTTCGCACCACATACACTTCGATAACAATTTGATCGTTTCCTGTTTATTCTTAACTTTATCTAAACTTTTTATTAACTCGGCATTGTTGGATTCATGTATAATTTTTGCTTTGCAACAATCACGATAACATTCATCTTTGTAGAGGCACCTGGTGTGCGATCTACTTAGTCCTAATAGACACCGTAACCAGCCTTTATGAAGCTCTAAAATATCCCAAGTGACCTCAACGTCATCATAAAATCTCCATAGAAGGCCTTGCGTTGCCTTTGTCTTTAATCTTTTTATGCGCTCCTCTGCAAATTGTTCACTGAGTATGGTGCTGGTATGCCTGTCAATGGTTTTGCCATTCCAGGTAATAAAATATCGCAATGTGGAGTTTACGATATCAATATTGTAAGTTGAAAGGTTGAATTTTTTAACAAAGTCAGCACTTTTATCCGCATGATGATTTGTGCTTAGAATGCTTAAGTTTGGTATGAGTTGATCATAGCGTCGATTGTTTTTGATGCCAGATCCCGCATCATTTAATTGATGCGAATTCACTTTCCATATTGACCTGGTGTCATGATGATCAAAATATGACGGTTCCCAATACAGTTTATTGCTGGTGTCATCTTCAATAGTTTTTCCTTCCCCAATCCATGTGTTCCCTATAAGGCAAGTGCTTCTCATTCTCTTTTTTAAATGAGTGAGGATGTCCGATGTATCTTCGGTAACCTTCGTATTCCATAGCTTGTTTTGGAAGGTACTGAAGATAAATTTACTGACCCCACCAACTAGGGATCTGATGTACGCCCTATCAATCATCTCTTTATCTTCTTTATCTCTTAATTTCAAAACTAACTCTCTCGTTGATTTACTGTCAGTGATAACTATTCTTGGTATGAAGCCTGGTAAGGAAAACTCTGATAATGCGAATGCCCACAATTCACCCGTTGCAATGTCTGAAGATGTTGTTCCGATTTTTTGGGGTAGGATCGAAGCTCTGCTGAGTAAAGGGATAACCGCACGATTGATCCACTGCCCGGATTGAAGTGTTTCGCCCTCCCGAATATCCGCCACTGAAATTACAAAGGCTGCTGTGGTTATGGTGGACTTTCCGTTCTTATGGATTCCTGTTGTGTCGAGTATTTCATGTCCTCCGTCTGACGATATAAATATTGGACTATCGGATTTCAAGATGTAATCAAAAAGTCGATGGAAAAAATCATAAGAATTCCGAGGTTTGGAGGGATTAGGGTTCCATCCCTGTAGCTCCATATACTCCTGTGCTGCCCGTTTTATGTCTGTATCATTAAGAGAAAGAAATGAAGAAGGAAATTGTTTTTGAATTAGTTTTGGCATGTCAATAAATTTCCAATGTTTTTGTTGATTTGAAACATCTTTGTGCGTGAAATCCGAATTTCTCCATTCCCAAAAAGAATACATAGAGGCTACATTACTAAACCGTTTTTCTTGTATGCCATCTGTATGTTTTTTAAGCATGGTCCAATCCACATTATGTATGAGTGCGAGAGATTTCACCTCCTCATTCCAGGATCTGCCCTGTCTATCCCAAGATTGTAAAATTTTCCATATTTTTCCTCCGAATGCAATATCTAAATTTTTTTTGAGGCCTGGATAAAAAGTGCTTCTGTTGCCATTACTGTATGAGGAGCAACCGATGGATGGAAACTTTGCTGTTTGATTTAAGCTCGAAAGAACGTTATTTATAATGTCATCATTTCGGTCGCGAAAAAATATTCCATATCTCGCTAATTTTTGAATCGCAACCCTTGCATGATTAATTATGTCATCATCCTTTTCTGAGTATCTACAATTCGCCTGAATTCTAGTTCGAAAGGTATCGCCATCTAGAGTATACAGATTGCTGATAATTTCTAACTCCCGAGTCACTGCAATGAGGTCCTGATCTAGAAATGAAATGATGCCCTTACCCCCTCTATTTTTTGGAAGGAATAACCGATGATTCGAGTCGGAAGATGTAATTCCATGCCGTTTGCGAACGAGGTCGCCTACTGCTTTATCTACTTTGGTCAGATCTTCACCGTTGTATTGAACTTGAAGGGGGACACAACTGTGCATGGTCACGCACAGCATATTTAAACACTTGACTTGTGCGGGCTCGTGCATATTTTGTATTTTAAGTTGATTGAATCTATTTTGAATTTTTGCTATGGTCTCCTGACTGCTCATAGATGTGTCTGCATTAAGAGAGCATTTTAATCCAAGATGTTTGTGGGCTTTTGCATGAAGTATTCCGTCCCATTTTGCTTTCTCTATTTCATCCAATTCGTCATAATTAATTAATTTATATAACTTCGCCAATTCATCCTTTTTCATATTGATTTTAAATGGGACTCTTTCTTCCACTGGACCATCCTCCACATAACTCCATGCTGTGCTCCAAAATTGTTTCATTCTAATTGCTAAATCAGCTGAGATGTTGAAGAACTGTAATTCGCATTTAGAAGATTTTCGACCAATTTTGGTCACCATGCTCAGATCACCCGATAGCTGGAGGTAATATGTTGCAAGAAAAAGCAGATCTTCTTCATTGGAGACGCAACAGAACTTGGAGTTGTCGTCGCAGTATCCAATACGACACAAATGAACTAATTTTTCTCCTTCTCTTGGTGTCTGAAATGTGTAACCCTGTTTGATTTTATCATCCCTAATTAAAATTTTCTTTGCCTCTTCGGACAGCGTTTGCCATATATCGTGTTTGAATTTAATTACAAGATTAGAAATTGTGGGGCTGTCAGGGTTGCCCTGTTCCAGCCCGCACACAAATTTCGCGTACGCGATACCTGTAGATGTGATGATTTCTACTGTTTTAGCTTGCATTGAGCTTGCCTTTATTTCCAAGAATCCCTGATTTGGGAAACCATTTGTTCTCATCGCCGCGAGTAGGATTTCAACTGGGACGCGGTCGAAAAATTTCTCCTCGTCCTCATCCAATTGCAAAACAGGTAAGTTATGTTCCGCACAGTCTTCTCGAAAACTCAATTCCATTGTAACTAACGAGGCACATCCTCTTCCCTTTCTGTACGCGCACATCCCATCATGTAAAATTCCTGCTCGTTCGATGCCGAGACTTGTATATGAGGTGATAATCGCATTAATATAACAATAGATATCGTTGCAGAGCGATATGGGGCGATATTCATCCTGTTTGCCTGGTTTGGGAATTGGGAAGCGCGCCATTTGCCGCAATTCTGGAGGTATGAAACGAGTGATCAAGATCAGTTTGATAATATCCAAGAGTGCTTTTCTCCATCGCTCTCCAAAACGTCCTAGAACTGACATTTGAAAACCTTCAAATCTCGCTTTGCTCGGTATTCTCGCCAGACTCCTCCAAAAATTTGGTAAAAAATTTGAATCTTCCTGCATTTTTCCGTCTTCCGAAACTAGATAGAAAGGGTAAAAAAGATCAGGATGTTCAATATCTGGTTCTTTGAATAAATTTGCAGTATGTTCACCGTGAGCAGCTAAAAAGGATGATTTAATGTGAGCAGGTGATTTTTCGAAGTTGGGTAAGAGTGTTTTTAAGTCCTTCTTGGTGATCTTTCGATCCGGTTTTAACTTTATACCTCTGGATCCCAGTTTTCCTTTGGAAACTATTTCTGCGTAGGCGCAAACTTCCTCCGCCTGGGAGTTACCCATCCACTTTCCATGAAATTGACTCGTTGCCTTCATTTGCTCAGTTTCATCTATGCAGTTTCGGAAATCATTAATAGAGCTATCCCAGATGGTGGAATGAGCCGCAGGTGCTGATCGTGCTTTTGGGAGCACTTTTCTAGTGAAAGCTTCGATATTATTCGAATCTAGGAAATACATTAAAGTTTCCTTTCTATAAGCACTTTGTACTCTAGTGAGACTGTGAAAGAGGTTTTTGAGATCATTCTTGGCTGTAGCTAAAATGACTTCGATATTTTCAGTTTGAGCCTCGTCCAATATATTCAGATAATAGTTTTCGTTTTTGAGTTGTTCGAGTCCATCTTTCCAGGCCCCTAATTTTCCGCTTGAGAGAGTTGCATATGCATCCCCTACATTCGATGAGTTAAATGCTTGATTGCAATTCGATTCCGATAACCAAAAATTAATTTTGGAAACTAATTTTTTGTTTACATTTTGAAAAGTATTAGGAGTTTGTCGAAGAATTTTTTTATACTCCTTCTTCGTTACCGATTTTCTCAAATTTTGTTTCGCTTCCTCTTTTTCGAATTTTAAAGCCTCGATGTGCCTGGTACGCTCATCAATTTCTATTTTCAATTCACTATCAATTAGGGCTGCTTTCTTCTCCATGCTTTCATGTTCGGATAACTTATTGAAGCCGTCCCAAAATGTTTCAAAATTTTGACATTCCCTATTATGTTTCCTTCTTAATTTTAGTTCCGCCAACCATAATAATTTTTGTTTTAATAGACGATTCTTCCCCACAATATGTTGTTTGAGATATCTTATCTTGGTTTGTATGGGAAGATTGTCAAAAAGTTTGAATCCTTTTCGTTTCCGAACGGCCCCTCGTGTTTTGCCTGCTTTATCATTAGAATCCGAGATGGAAACTAATTTTAATTTCTCCATAATATGCCTGACACCTTGATTAAATGATCGTAGAGTATATGATAGATTGAGGGCTTGATTCTCACTGATATCTACCAGCATGTTTTTTGCACCCTCACATTTTTGATCCAAAGTGCTTTTCCATAAAGACTTGTACAATGCCTGTATCCTAACTTCTATATCGTCTATGTGAGCATTCGTTAAGTTAGCATTGTTTCCAGTGAGATGTTGTAGCTTCTCATAAAGAATTTTTTGGTCGCGGAATTGACTGCAATCTTTGAATTGGGTGTCATCCAGTTCGAGTATTTCTCCATGTTGCCCTTTTTGTTTTAGTTTAATAGAATAAATGCGTCTAAAGTCGTATCTTTGTTTTGCATGACTGGATTGATTATTATTCATCCCAAATCGATTGAATTTACAAGTGATGAGAGAGTGATCAGACGGAAAATACATTGCTCCTCTATCACGTTGCACGCGAGCATCTAGAATCCATGTGGGCATATTGCCATCTTGGGGGACGAGGATATGATCTATGCCACGGCCGCCCTCATGCCCAAATCTTGTTATATATTCCTTTGCTCCACCCAATTTTCTTGCTATAGAAACATGCGAACTTTCAACGAGTTGAAGTATACCTAGTGGTGAATTTGGTTGACGATATTCACCCAGATTATCCCGATTTGTGATGGATACAGTTTCCTGGAGGTCGCCTAAAATGACTATCTGGATATCCTTATTCATTGCTTTCCACTTATTCATAATTTTCCTGGTAATATTAGATGTTAAGGATATAGCGTTTATATCATCCAATTCTTCGGTTTTTCTGCAAACATTGGTTGGTGCATAAATACTTATAAAACCAATTTTTTGAATTGGAATGCGATGGAAGTTACACGACCATACTGTTCGCTTTTGAAGGCATGAAGAACCTTCCCCCCCCATTTCCAAGAGTCATATAAGATAACTTGGTAGGGGGTCTCGAAGCATTTAATCCTAGCTGATTCCAATTCCAACATTCGAAAGGATTTCCAAGATTCCGCGACCTTATGCTGACTGGAAAACGGTTCTTGAATCGCGAGAAATGATAGATTTTCGGCTAAGAATAGTTCAGCAGCCATTACATGATCGTACTTGTTCTGAACATTGAAGCATGCTATCGTATCTTCGTTTATCTCGGTTTGTTTTTCCGGTATCAAGGAGGAAGGTAAGATTGGGTCGCCAAGAAGTAGCTTGTCGATTTCTTCTGTGTTCAATAGAGATGATAATGGAGGTAGCTCGAGTCCCAATTTGGAGGATTCATGGATAGGACTTTCGAAAGATATGTCGCCGAAGATAGCTGAATCGGTGCTATTTGAGGAGGAGGATTTTCCTGTAGAGATTACTGAAATTGTTTGAGCCATAGGTTGCTGATTTAACTTTGAAGGGGAATTTGCACGGGAATTCGTGTTGATTACTTCGAGCATATTTTCAAAATGAAATATCATTGGGAATTCATTTGTTTCCATATCAAAATCATGATCTGACGCGATAGATTGTGATTCTGAGTCTGGCGTGAATAGGTCTTCATAATAATCTCTTTCTTGTGTTTGTAGATTGTTAAAAAAATCTGCATGCTGCTGGTACGATGAATCATCAGAATCCAAGGAGAAAAGTCGATCACTAAAGTCAAAGTGCGAGGAGTTTGGATGGCAATTTACCATGTTTGAATTAATAGAGAAAGGGGGGTCGAAAATTATTCCTGATGATCACCCAATTGATGAATCAATCGGTGTTGTATTACAGTGGTATCCTCCGCCAATGCGAGTAGACGTAATGCAATCTCCCGACTAAAATCGTTGTGATTAGAGAATTCTTCGGTTGAAATGGAAGCGTCCAATATCTGGAATACCAAAAATGCAATGTCTCTGGTTGAGTTTAGTTCGGAGAGTTGGTGGTTTGAGATCTGGATGGCTTCTTCGCGTGATGAAGGTTGCTCGTCGAAATCTAGGAGATTCTCAGAGTAACGAAAGAAGTCGTGTATCTCTGGGTGGGCAATTCTGAGTCGAAGCAAGATACCCACCCACTTCAAATTAAGATATTTTATAAATTCCGTAGTAGTCAAGCTATCGGAGGTTTGATAGTGGCCCTGGATGGAAATATCTCCTTGAATTAGGGACCTAATTTCCCGACGTAATGAGTTTAATTGAGTGTCGTTGAGAAAAGACAGGATTTTTGATGTTAGATTCCTCATAAAAAGAGTTTTTCCGGAAACTCTTTTCGCGGGAACAGATTTGAAGGCTTGGGTATCTTATGCGGGATCAAGATTTTAGATGATGAAGGTAATATTTTGATTTAGAAGTGACGTCAAGGAGTTTACGTTTCGATGACGTATTTTACTGATGGAGTTGATTAACCGTATCAGGTGCTAATTCTCTAAATAAATTTTTTTTGAAATTCGAATCTTGGGAAGTCGTTGCCTATTGCGGATTTGAATCAATGTACTTAGGCACGAATCTTGATTTGAAATTTTTAAATCGATTGATGATCTAAATGCAAACGGCGAAAATACGTTCGCAGTCTTGTTCCTCCCTGATTGGCGGATGAAAATGGCCGAAAAGGTGATGCCGATGGACGGAAATTCTATATAGAAAGTGGAATCGGAATCTCGGTAACGGTAGCTAATCAAGGATAGATATACTTAAAGCTATTTTGCTTTTGGATAGCTCTAAAATCGCTTGATGGGGACGAGAGGCGCGGAACGAAGTTGAATTTGCTCGTTTTTTGCTAATTTCTTCCTAAAGTAGGATTAAAATAGCGATAGAAGATAAGATTGCACACAATGGGAGTCCGGTAAGAAAGGAATCCAACGATATGCGAAACTTGGAAATTGAAGAAGGTCTCGGTCGGCTATTCACAAAAGACGGCAAAATCCCATGGAGAGGGGTTGTTCTTTAGTTTACGTATTTTTTTTTTAGTCAAATTATATAGTACAACTAGAAAATTGAAGAACGTTCTTCAAACTATAATATTTCTGTTCATAATTTTATTTTAGCTTCGATGTATAATGGACACACCAGAAATAAAAAAATTCTATTGACC
>Ga0209092_10005349_pt1 | contig 10415 bp, 5 predicted proteins | sample FraStrMetagenome_FD_187446 | JGI IMG/M metagenome (GOLD analysis project Ga0209092, IMG submission 187446) | Marine eukaryotic phytoplankton communities from Arctic Ocean - Fram Strait ARC3M Metagenome (SPAdes) (version 2) | ecosystem: Environmental > Aquatic > Marine > Oceanic | place: Fram... | reverse complement strand
TTGCGAAGAGCTAAACTGATCAAATGCATAATGAACTGATGATGCCTTTTTGATAGGAAAAATATAATATTTCAGTCAATTTCTGCGTTGCGGTCTTAGAAATCGAGGGGAATGAGAAAATATAGTGATAATATTATTATACGAGCGTCAATATTGTGTATGTGAAAATATGGGAAAAGGTGACGCACCTTATTTGAGATAGATTGTTCTTTTATGAAGTTCTGAATACTTTTTATATACATGATTTAGATTAATAAGCTCACTAATTGGTTTTATACTACTTTAGTTTCTATCTTTTGTTTTATCGCTTTGAAACAGCCTTTGCAGGTAAGACACTTGATATTCATTTAAATAAATAGTGAAATTAATTTCAATGTGCAAATTCGGCATTCTTTAAACCATAATACGGTAGTTTGATTTGAATTGAAGTTCAAGTTCGTGTTAAGTTTAAGTTTAAGTTCAAGTTTAAGTTTAAGATGACATAACATTTAAATTATTTCTAACTTTGGATAATGATGGCCATATTTCCTGATTCATCAAGAAGTGAGGATACTGATTCCTCTTTGTCATCTAGTCCAGACAAATTAAAAAAAAACTTTTACCCTCTAACTTAAGTATAGATCATCATGAATGTCATCATCTACGATGCTTAAAAAATTGCATCATCATCATTTATTAAAATACTATATTATTTTAGTTGCAAAATATGATATGACAGTAAAGAAGACTTGCCTCGTTGATCAAGCGAGATCTGATTTGATGGTTTCCGGAAGATTATGATTTGATTTGAATTCATTATATTCTGTAATGCAATTCGTGAGAAATTCCATTCGAATTTGTAGAAACCTCAGAGATTTCTCCAAAACTAATTTCAAATGAAATTTTCTCACAAATTGCAAAAATTCTCAATTTTACACATTTAACAAATTTTACGAAATACTCTATTAATATTCATGATTTTTAAACCATTCCAATGAAAATTCGAATATATAGATAACATCTTAGATTTGGAACACATTTTTAAAATTAGAGCGTTACTGATGTATGCTTCAGCCAATGTTTCAATGCAAATAATAAAAGAAAGGTATGCTTACAGCTATCAATAGCTGTAAGCGTCTTTAGGAGCATATTTTGGTTTGTTCTTTGAAAGTCAGGAAGCTATAATTCTCTATTATTGTCTTCGTCATCTGATTTGAAAAAAGATAATTCCTCTTCAAATTGATGCGTAGACACTGAAGTTGAATGCGTATCATAAGAGGCATTGGAATCTTGTTTACGATACTTTCTTGCCATCCTTTGCTGGCGATGTATGTGGCTATCATTTTCTGTCAAGGTGAAAGGCACATCTCCAAGTAAATCTCGTAGCTTAGCTTCACTCACTGATGCTTTATTAGAAGTTGTGCCGGTATCACTCAAAGTAAAGCTTACAGGACCTAAAACGCTTTGAAGCTTTTCATTACTTCTTTCCTTTTTCTGTGATTCTTGTGTCATACAAGAAGAGGAACGATTGAGTGCTGGTTTTATTCTGATTCTGTTATCAAGTGTAACTGTGCTTCCTTTTGCATTCATTCGGTCGTCTGATTCGCATTGTTTATCTAGTTCTTGGCTCATAGTGCTAATCTCATATATGAAGTGGATCAAAATCAGGTGTCGTAAGATGGATCTACAAGAACTCTTTGTTTAAAGGTACCTAAAAGGCTTTAAAATAAATATAGATATGTCTTGTATCATGTTTGATACTGCTTTCATAGCGTAGAATTTACTATACAAGAACACCTGATGACCTGTTCGGGAAACCTCAAGCAAGGTCGTATTTAAATTATGATCAACCTATTAATTGTGAGAAGGCTAAATTGGATGCACAAAGCTAATTAACATTATATGTCTAGTTGATAAACTGAATGTCACTAAATTAGTAGAAAACTAGAACCAGAATGGTGGGCAGGAGTGTTTTGTTTGAAGAAAATGAAAATGTATTTTTTTCCCCTATTATAGTATTTTGGACTACTTATTTTTCTGCATTCACATAGGCAAGAGATCCAAATGTGTTTGATATTGTATCTACTACTTATGTGAGATAGAGATTAGTTTAATAACCTATCTCACTCTGTAATAGCAACTTATTATTTACCCTACATCAGGTCAATCGCTCCAGATAGGCTGCTGTGACTATCTCGATCTCAAATTGGAATTTTTTTACCATTGATTCTCAATTTCTGAGAAAACCTAATGATTTAGGTTATGTGATTTGGTCCTTATGTTGAGGCTTTTTCTCGATCTGGTCCTGCATCATCGGAAGTTGTTGTAAGAAGTTGTAGAGGCCTTTCAAAAAAAGAAACCAAATGATTTTATTTTTTCGTTTGTAAAATATTTAAATGAGACTGATTGTGCCACGAATACTGCTGCTTTGCTTCCACTTGTCATGTCCATAGGTAAAATAAAAAGATTCGTGTTAAGAAAGATCTCTAGGTAAAGAAATATGAGAAATTTGGCATGTTCGGTTCATAAGAATTTATGTTTTCTTTTATTTTGTTTATAAGTAATTGCATTCTCTAGAGAGAGGCGACTAGTCAAAAAAAAAATCGCAAAATTGTCAAAAAAAGAAGTGTCTTCATAAGTTTGGTGATTCATGGACCGTAGACTGGATTCGTATATCGTGACGTATATATATCATATCCCAATGACGTTTCCAGCTACATGCGTTGCTAATTTTGAATTAGCTTGAAATATCTACCGAAATTTCCAAACGACTTTACCATCTCACTCTTTCTTTCTTTTTGATTACATCAAAACTCACAACCCTACAAACACATAAGACACAAACCATCACACAATACACAATACAATATATACAACATCTACAATATGTGTCTTTTATCAGTTGAACTCAATGAATGAAAAAAATTACAGCTCTTCACAGCTTCCTACAGTCTATTTTCCACAGCGTATTCGAGTTCCTTCGAAGTTCGCCGTTACTACTATTTTGTTACTACAAGAACAATACACATAACACGAGTTCACATTTCTCACTTCATCAAGTTAGTTTTCACTCTAACCTCAACGCTTTACACATCAAAGCATTCGATCCCTTTGATCATCTTACGCGGACACATTTACATGGCTCTCGTTACACTCCGTTGATTTGTTACCTTCACGTCTCTTCTTCCACCAACACGTCCTTCCAATCAGATAAATATTTCAAAGCACGCTTTTCGTATTTACACACTCTCTCCACCGTTCGGTATCCCCCCCCCCCCACACGTCGTGCTCATTCACTCGGTCCCTTGCCGATCAAAAGCTCTGTGTAATTGTGGTCTAACCAGAATCCATACTGTAGCGATCAATGCAATACCCGTGTATGAATATAGCGTTTTGAGGAAAGCCTCACACTTATTACAATAATGTTTTCTGACACCTCTATTCCTTTCGCAACTCGACTATCCACTTACACATCATGTCCATATACAATATGGATGTATACACCCTTTTCGATTTTCACGCCCACGTTTCTACCTCCTCTCTTCTTTCCTCTGTCGCCATATATCCCATGCACCGGGTATTCCTAACACTACTTCACCTTCATATTACCGCTCTACCACTTTTTCTACGCAAACTGACACTCACGTCATTCCCTCTAGCGTATGTTCCATCATTCATAGCGAACACTTCTTTCAACACCTTGTCACATCTATTCTAAACATTCACTTCGTTCCTTTGACAACAAAAAATTTTCTTACAATTTCAAATGACTAAATTAGCCGAATAATAAACACAATTTCACCCACGATATCTTTTCAATCATGTCGTGTACACCCTCACAGTGACACTCTCATATCATATGTTTCCCACACAATTTTATAACCCTCCATCCTATTCTTACCTAATTATTTTTCTCACAATTTCCCTCGAATTTGTTTTCTACCTTTGCTTCTACTTTCCCGCTTCTGTTCCACTATGCCTTCTGCCTTTGTCTCACGTGACAACATCACCGGTTCCTTTGTGTCCAGGTCTGACCCTCCGGAGTTCCCCACCCCCGAGGACCACCCCATTCACAAAGTCATCCTTGGCGACGTAAACGCGCGTCAGCTCCAGCTTCTCGCTACCCCCAAAGTCGAAGCAATCCTCTTCGTGTCCAACAGGAAACTGGTATCCATGTACCTTCCTCGGTTGACGTACGATGCCTCCACCGACCCTAACGAGGAGTTCCCCATCATCGCAGGAGCTTTGGGCTCGGTGTGTAACACCACCATCCCAGCTTCTATCTCGTCTCTCGATACCTTTTCGGATGTCCTTGTCCTCATGCCCGTGCGTGACGACATCATCCCTTTCTTTTCCTCTGGTCCTACTATCCCTGATGAGGTTTTCAAAACCCCAGAGAACCCTGACGGTGCACTTGTTCGCCCTCCAGTCGGCAACTCCCCCCTCATGCTTACGCGGATCCCACTTGCCCTTCCGAAGGTGCGTGGCGAACCTGTTGTCGAGGGCCCGGTCGTCGATGACCATGTCCTCTCTGCATTACTAAACTACCACCCTATAGCTGGTTTTTGGCTTGAGATCCATTCCATGCTGGCGGAGCACCAGGCCTTGGTCCTCCACCCTTCTCTCGCATCCTCTTTGGATGACACCCTTCTTCCTGCATCCCCAAACAACGTTCAACTCCTGTCCTCAGCATCGCTGACTTCGTACGCTTTAGTTGACGGAGCAAACGTCCCCACTTCTTTACGCACCACTATCGACAAGGCTGTTGCCTCAGTTATGGCGAACAACGCTGATGTGTTTCGTAAGGAACACCCAGATATGTTCGCTAATAACCGGGAAAACATCGACCTTCACCAAGACATCTCGCAACCACCGTCACGCCCGCCTGTGCAAACATCCCCCTCAGACACTCTATCCTTCCAAGGCGTATCCCTTTCCAAGAAATATCAACGCCCCGTGCATACATTCCAACTGCTCTTGTGTACAATGCAAGAGGATACTATCACACTCCCAACTTTACGCCCGGACTTCCTAGCTTGCTACACTCAAGCGTCTGCCCAGGAGAATGCGAAATATGCATTAATGGCTATGCACGAACATGATACAGAGAGGTCTAGCAACACCCGCGATTACCTACTCCGCTGTACCTCGAAAATGCCTTGGAACCAGGCCACAGTTACTTTATGGTTACAAACCATGTTTCACACTACTCCTTTTGATGATAATAAGACATCCTTGAAATCCAAGATTAGTTTTGAGACCTTTCTACCCCTCCCACCCGAGTCCACGTCTTCTGAACTACAGAAATACCTTGCAGACAACCTTACTGAACAGATGCAAGTGATAGTAGGAGAAAGCAATGAAAACAAACAAAAACTACGGCTCACTACTTTCCAAGGAGGCATTAGAAACTCTATCCAAGATATCCTCACTGCCATTGCAAACCTTGAATCTCGTTTGTCTTTTCTCGTGGACTACACTGACGACTCCGTGCCCAAGCCACTCCTTGTTGACTGGCTCCTTCAACTCGCTCATCTCTACTCTTCCCCAGAGTTTAAAGAATTCTGGAGCAAGTATATTGGAACACACCCTTGGATCCCTTTCACGATGTCCAACCAACTCCAGGTCCTCTTTGCCTTGATGACTAAAACCGCGTCGAACATAAAGACTCTCACTCTGGTGCGCACTAAGCAGGATATCCCGATTTCCCTTCTCCAACTACCCATCAAGGCCTTTGCCCAAATGGTCAGCGATATTCAAACTGTTTGCGCAGGAACTGGTCCTGGCAGTTTCGCAACCCCGCCGCTAAACTGGAAAGCCCCTTCGGCCACTCTACCCAGCAAACGTAAGCTCTCATGGGAGTCACCATCACATACCCCTTCTTCTCACACCTCCGCTCCTTCTAAGCGACCATCCGCTACTCCCGCTGACAAAGGCTGGATCCAAGCTTCACGAAAATTTCTCTGGCCTAAAACACTCTCAGGTAAACAACTCTGTACCCGCTTTGCGCAAGTGGGCTCCAGTTGTCCTAACGGATACAACTGCCCGTACGCTCATAAGTACTGGCCACGAGACTTCGATACTGAGGACCGTGCAATTATACACAATCTCATTCGTACCAACGATCACATTTCGTTCGCACCGGGTATCCGTTCCGAATCCCGCGATACCAATCACAACGATTCTGTACTTAAACCTCGTCAAGTCTCCTTTTCCAAAAAAATTGACAAAACTCCTCGTGGTACCCCCACTAATAAACCGTCTCAGTCAGCCTGAGCCTTCACTGCCGCAATCCTCTTCTCAGATAAACTGTCTAACGCCGTTTCCTCATCCATTAAGTCTAATTGTATAACACACACAAATTCAATACAAAAACAAACTTTTTCTACTTCTTCACATAATGATGTTTATTCACTAAGTCGAATGATACAGAATAATGATAAATCTACTATTATTTCTGTTGAAAATACTAAGAATTCTCCTTCAAACAAGACACTCCAGACATATTCTGAACCCTTTGGCTCTATTCCCAACCCAACTTTTTCACTAAAACTGAGCCTTCCACAATTACCTCTTCACTCCTCCTCCGCTCCATCATCCGTTCATACTCCTTCATCTTCCCCACATCCTCGTCGAAAACTCACTTCCACTGACACAAAATTATCCAAACAATTCTTTCTCCAACAGAAACTTAAACACTACTATGGTACGTACCCAACTCCTGTCTCTCTCATACAATCGTCTCCATTCGGCAAACCATCCAAGCTACATACCTTCTCCAGTGATGTCTCCTTCGACCATGTCCTTGTCTTTCTGTTCAAATCACATTTCCTCCACGACACCTCCATTCAAGTTGTATGTGAAGTACATCCTCTCTATAGACACCTTTTCTCGACTATTAAACGACTCCGCACCATCGACTTTCGTTCTCTAGCACAACCAAACTTAAACTATGCCAATCAATCTTCTATCCCCACCAACCGCAAAATTAACTTTGCAGCTGCTTTGCTTCATTTTAACTTCCACGTCGGATCCCTTATCCGTTACTGTGGCCACAACTACACCAATGCACATCTTTCCCCAACCCTCATCACTGCCCGCCTGCGTAACATCGCACCTCAGCACATCGTTGATTACGTGTTCAGAGCGCTCACTGTGGGTGCTCCATCTCAGATTTCTGGTCATTCATCATCAGCTAATTTTTGGTCCTTTAAGCGTTACGGAAATCACAAATCTATTCTGACTCGTCCGGATCTTGTATCAAAGTCCCTCAACAAGGAGGAGCGCAATAATTTTACTATTCCCCTACCCGCTTGGTACGCTCGTTTTATTCCTCATATTCATGTTAGCCCAGAAGGGATTATAGTAAAAGAAGGCAAAAAGGATCGCATCATATTTGATGCTTCCTTTCACGTACACCACAATAGCCAATCCCCGAACGATTGGACGTCAAAATACGACGAACCAGAAATCTTCTACGGCACAGCCCTACTACGTCATCTCACACAAATTTGGAACTTACGTCTTACTTACCCAGATGATGTCATCTATCTCTGGGACGATGACGTCGCTGGAGCTTTCCGTTTAGTTAAATATAACCCGGAAATTGCAGCGGCATTTTCCGCCATTGTCCACAATACTTTATGGATCCCGGTTGGCCAAGTCTTTGGTGGGAATACTTCTGCACAGAATTTCGAAGGGCTCGCACGAGCGCGTGAACATCTTTCTCAGCACTTTAGCTCCCCTCCGTTTTTACACCTTCTCCAAAAACACCATGCTATAATTTCTCTCATTAAATTCCAACATTTTCAAAATCCAACTCTCACCAAAGCGACCCCATGCACGCAACACAGAGGCGTCCTGAGTCCTCAAGGAAAACGTACTCCTACTCCCCACAACACGTTTGTCGATGACAACTTAATTGCAGAAACTCTTCCTTTTATTAAACTAGCTCAAGCCGCAAGTATCGAAGGCCTCTACCAAATCCTTGGTTATCCCCAAACCCACATACGGAGAACTGTCCTTAGTGATGACAAGTATTATAGAGAGTCATGTGGTCCAATTAAAACCCAACTGGGTTATGTCATTAACACTAACACTATGTTTGTCTCTTTTACTGACAAACGTATAAATGACATGAAAACCTCTCTCTCCCAATGGCATCACAAACGTCGCCAATTTAAACTACATGACCTTGCCGTTCTCGCCGGCCATCTTGAATTTATTGCAAGCATGACCCCATGGTTACGCTTTCTAACCATCGCCTTAAAACATTCAATACTCACATCCTTACGCTCCAACACTAAATCAGTCTATGAGAAACACACAAACGCAGAATATGTCGCGGACTCCTATGCGTTGTCTATCAACTTTGACAAGCTTTCAAGGAAAAATTACGCAATTAGCCACCTACTACGTCAAGTTTGGCATTCTAATAAAAAATTTCCTATTACAAAATCCCTACGCAAAGAACTTAAACTCCTCCACCATCTCTTCCACAACCCAAATCTATACAAATTCCAGTCACCAATTGCTCATATTCTACCTCGCGATCATGATTTCTCCGCCTGTGGAGACGCTTGTTTAGAAGGGGGGGGAGGTTACTCTGATAACTTAAAGTTCTGGTGGTTCGTACCATGGCCTACATCAATCACCACAAAAACACTCAAGCACTATGTCAAAAAATTTAAAACATTATCTGGCGACTTCATATCAATAAATCTTTTGGAATACACTACAATCATACTTTCATTCGCAGCCTGCATACAGACCATTCGCAACAACTACCCTCTCCCACAGCCATATCCCACCTTCCATATTTACTCCTACAATACTGCAGCTGTAGCATGGACGCGTCGAGCAGTTTCTTCTACAAATATGGGAAAATCACTAGCCTTTATTTTAACATCACTACTCATTAACAATACCAATATTGGATTGTCCTCATCACATATTGCTGGAGAAGACAACACAATCGCAGACAACATTTCTCGTCTAATACCCCTAACTTCGTCTCACAAACTTTCCCGTTCTTTTTTCACTCTCAAACAGAAATACAAGAATCTCGACAGTTGCTCACGCTTCCACCCGAGTCCCGAATTGCTATCTCTACTTTGGGACGCGCTGTTATGCAAAACAGTCCCTCCAATACCGAAGATAAAAAAATACGGACACTTCATTCCCGCTACCAAAAATGGTTAGATTTTTTAGCTACATATCATTTGACAATATCCCACTACAACAGAATGCAACCATTTGACCAAGATTATGTGGCAGCGTGTTACGCACATAGTCTCGCAAAAGGTGATACAATACATTCGAGAATTGTATCTAGCCAATGTATCAAACAATACCTAAAAGCTGCTCGCATATCAAAACGTCCAAATTCACTTTCTAATTCCACCGATTTATCCTACCCACCATTAGTCCAAAACGTACTCAACGAACATAATAGGTGGCAACGTGTCCCAAACAAGCGGGAACCTATCACAATGGCTATGCTCAATCATTGGCATACCTTGGCTAAAGGATCACAACCAGACAGTTTTCATGCAGCTCAATTTGACTGGTTTTGTATTGGTATACTTGCAGGCTTTCGCAAATCCGAATGGCTGCAAGATTCATATGAATTTTCCAAGTCTAAAGACTTCAAACGAAACGTTGACAAGTCCGTCACAGCTTTCATTGCATCCGACTTCACCCTTTCTTCCACCGAACATAGTCTTCATGCGAAACCCTTTGAAAAAATAACGCCAATTCTAAAAATCAAATGGCGATTTCAAAAAAATAACCAGAACGGCCAAGTTATTACTTTCACTCATAATATAAACAATCCTAAATTCTCTCCGGTTCTCGCCGCCCAACGCATATTAGCACGCGCTAAACGCCTCTCTGTTCCGGCAAACCATCCTATTGCTGTCTTTGCAAAGGACAAAAAACTCCACACCATGCATCACTCTATCATTGACACTTCTATTAGGAAGTGTGCATCCATAGTTTACAGTATCTCCTCGAAACAACAACTTCAACTTTATAGCACACATTCAGTTCGTGTTGGAGCCTGTGTACTCTTACACGCAGCTCAACCAGACCCCTTATATATCCAGTTTCGCTTACGTTGGAGATCTACATCCTTCATCCAATACCTACGGAATACACCTAGACTTGCGTCTATGCATAACAATATACTCAATGACGTTGACAATGATGCAATCACATGATCTACTTTCCCTAACAAATCTCCTTATTTTAAAACTATTTCATTTTGCCTTATGCACGGATTAGGATTAGAGTAAACTAAACACAAAAGTGAAAGGATGATAATTATGAGCTTATTTTATTTTGAAACTAAACTAAACTATTTCATAATTTAACATACAGGACATAGTGAACACATATTAGAAACCACACGGTTTCAACGACGAGGGCAGCTGACA
>Ga0209092_10005347_pt1 | contig 10417 bp, 19 predicted proteins | sample FraStrMetagenome_FD_187446 | JGI IMG/M metagenome (GOLD analysis project Ga0209092, IMG submission 187446) | Marine eukaryotic phytoplankton communities from Arctic Ocean - Fram Strait ARC3M Metagenome (SPAdes) (version 2) | ecosystem: Environmental > Aquatic > Marine > Oceanic | place: Fram... | reverse complement strand
TCCTCAATCTGCTCTTCTTGTTGATTTGATGCCATCTCAAGCTACCCATGTATTCTATAGGTAAATGTGGATTTGTAGCTGTGAGTAGAAGTTATTTTATTTGGTTGAAGATATTAAATTGAAGAGATATCTATTTTATTCGGCTGTTTTTTTTGTGTGTTGTGTGGTTTTTCGCCAAAAAAAAATCCTGCCGGAAGTTAAGGGTTAAACAACCAAAAGAAGAAAACACACTACCACCATTGAAGCGAGTGCGATATAATGAACTAGATTCTCCTACATCAGCACTTAAAGGCATTTTCATGGAGCAAATGAGTAACATGCAAAACGAGTATAAGAATTACTCTTCTTATCCAATTCGTATTTTAAATCAGCTATCTGTTTCTTATACTCGTTTTGCATGTTATTCATTTGCTGCCTTTAAGTGCTGATGTAAGAGAATCTAGTTCATTATATCATACTCGCTTCGATGGTGGTTATAGGTTTTTTCTTCTTTAGGTTGTTGGTGTGTCATCTGCAAGGCCATGTTGACAGAAGATGTTAGATCAGACAATTTATCCTCCATATTTTTATTGATGTTGGCTGTGACCTCTGCTATGATTGCATTCGCATGGTTCTAAAATTGTGATTGGCTAATTGGTACTCCCGACGCTTTTCGTAGGGCTCTATGTGCATCATCGAATTGTTAGATTCGCCAAAGTTTTATCTGCTTCCGGCTTTTGCTCCCATTTTATTGAGGCTTGGGTGAATGCACCACTAGGATAGTCAACGCCATATCCATGATTTGGTCGTCCGTTTCAGTCATCACTGACTCAGGGTACGAAATTCCTCTATATCTTCAAAGAACATTAGGAGAGGTGCATTTAAATCTAATGGCGTACTGAACAATTCTGTTTTCTTTTCTCGGACTATCTTGGATGGTACATACCCGTAGTTTTGGTACAACCATTTGAAAATAGCATGGATGCTATTATGGTTCATCGCTCTTGTTATATGATGGCGGAGTGGTGCTAGATACTTGGGATCGAACACTTGAATAATTTGCTTGATAAGAAGTGTCTTGAGTGCTTTCGTTTTATCGTAAACCGCTTTTGCTACCTCATACTCTTGATTTAGTTGTGAAATTCATGCTGCTGTTGCCGTGTTGGGGATGGTAGGACAATTTGGTTGTTGTGACTGTTGAACCTGTGGCAATTTTGTTAATCTAGTCCATTCTTCAGGTAATGTGGTTAGCCAAATATGTACGAACGTTCCTGTGTTAGGTAAAGAGCAATCAATACACCCGGCATTCTCTTCGATTTTCTTCTGCACTTCCCTAATAGTGTCAAATGTTGGGACACACTTGTCAAACTCTGTATATGTAACCTGCGCTGATAATCAGCAATCAACGAGCTGAAATCTTTCATTTGGACCTGTTATTGCTTTGGTTATTCAAGTAATGTATGCTAAGTAGGTGAATGAAGGTACATTACTATGAATTAATGAGTCTATAGTAATGGATCGAGACGAGTTTAGCCTCGCCGAATTGTTCGCATTCGGCGATAACCAGAGCTCTTCGCTTTAGTCCCGGCTATGTCGTATGGATCAATACTGGTCCACATGCATGGCTTCTGGGTGGACGTATCCACGGGCTTAGCATCGACACCCACTCCTTCTTTTTAGAAAAGACTATCGCACTTGAGTCTGCTAAAATGGATGCATCGAGCTGTTCACCATCATGATAAACCATAGATCATTGAGGTATTGGAAAATAGCCTTATTTTTGAACCTATTGTCCATTTCTTTGCGACAAATGATTCTCGTAAGGTATTGGAAAACTACGCAGATCCAATAATCGCGACCTTGATGATTTTGCTATAATGATGACGAACTCAATTCATCCACTTCAGCAGACTTAAATTTGATGATTTTTCAAGATAAGAAGTTGAGCTCCATTAATAGACATACATTTGAACTTTGTTTGACTTCGTAATTCGCAACCACTGGGTTAGGTACGATCTTCTTCTCCGCATATACCCTAGCAAAGTCACCAGTAAAGTGTAATTCAACAAATGCACAGTACTTATGGTAGTGGGAGTTGCGTAAGACAGATATTTAGCTCGACTTTCTAGGAACCGGATTCCAGAATACTATAAATAAGTGGGGGTACAAGTGAATACTTAACCAAACCGATTTTCTTTGAGTTATTCATGAATGCACAAAGATACAAGCATGAAATGTCTTCGGCTATTAATACATGTACCAACTTCACAACTACAAGTAAAAAAAAAGCAAATTATTATTAATTATTATTAAATGAGCGCTATTTTAAATTACTACGCACACAAATCCATCCATTACCTTTTCTTAAAGCCGTAGCAATAGAATATTCCTCCACAAGACTACTTTAGTTATACTCTAGTACATATCCCTACGTCGTTAGACATAACCAGGCCTCTGTATTTATTGCATTTTGTCTTATTTATGGCACTATCACGTGAGCATCCATTAAGACGCGCCTTGGAAGACTGTGATTCAAAGAAGATATTCTCGAACTCTTGGAAGATCCTGAACAATTGTTTCCAGGAGCTTAAGATCTTCTTTGAAAATCTTGAATTGACTTTTCAGGAACAAATCAAGTAGAAAGGCACTGTAGAAAATGAATTTGAAGTGAACGATATCGTAGTGACAGATACAGATACACATGAAACACGCAAGTTCTTTTTACAGGGTTGACACTTTTTATACTATTTGAACATTTACTAAATACCTATTAGCATTTCTTATTTTCTTGTTTAATATAGTTTAAATGCAATAGCGAACACAAACAGTATAAAAAGGTCAGTTTTAATTGTTCTATTATTGTTATCATAATAGCAAGGACAGCAATGATACCGATATCATACTCTGCTCACAGCGGTGCCAGAACAGAGCAGTATACAATGCGTTTCATTCCGATTAGAAGTTTAATTTCGATTATTTCAAAGATTATTTTAATATTATGTCTTATGCGGATGTGTGACTTATTACTTTCTAGTGTAACTAAGACTTCAAAAATCAGCAAAATCATGGCACCAACAATAAATAAACCATCTTATGAAGAGGATGAGTTATAACTACAAAGTAATTTATACCTGATACAAGAGTAGAAGTTAACAAAATAAAAGTATACAGTTTAAAAAATAAACCATCTTGGAAAAATTCGCATTCTGCGTTAGAAAATTACATTCTCTATTATGGAACCGGAATGCGGGATAATTGTACAGATTTTCAGAAGAAATACCTCGCTCATGTAGGGGCAAGCTTCGGAGCAAATGTAGTACGATCGATCAAGGAGGATAATGTTTTCACAGTAACAGAAGCACCAGATCGGATTACAACAAAAGAGTTGTAAAAATTAGACGCATTTAATCAAGCAGAGTGGAAGGATCAGATGCGTCGTTACCAGGAAGAGAAGTCTAAGGTCATGCAAGTGCTGCAACGTTGCTATTCCATTTTATTTGATTCGTGTCATTTATTGTTGAAGAACGAGTTACGCGCACATCCGGAATATGTATCAATGATTGAAAATAAGAAGGAAAGCTGCGGAGCCTTATATCGCATTTGTAATGATTTATGCAACGGAGCAGGACGTACACTTAACTGTACCCTAACCTTGTTGGATACAGTCTATAGCATGCACCTGATTAAGGTAGCGAATATTCTTAATTATCAGAATATTTGGATGTATTTACCAAATTATCTGAGGCTGCAATGAAAGCTGGATGGTCAGTAGCAGATGAACGTTTGAGAGATATGATAATTGCAGATTTAAAGTCATCACGAAAAGCAGGTTCAGATTTATTCAAGAAATTAGAAGATTGGAAGGACGCAATGAAGATAGGAACCAAAGTTACTGAAGAGGTTATTAAAAAGATCCATTTGGGAAAGAAGGCATTAAATGATCGGTATCTTGCAGGAGTGTTCGTGCGGAGAGCAGGAAAACGCTGCACAAATTATCGTCGTGAAGAAATCAATCAATATGCTGTCAGCACTGATAATTATGCTCATTCACTTTACACAAGCATACACTGCAATGAAACAATGGCAACCGCCAAAATTTCTCAGCTACAAAAGTAAGACTCTGAATAAGGAAGTGTCTGGTACGATGAATATGGTGAATGCAAGCGAAGTGACATGTTTTAACTGTGAGCGGAAGGGGTATGTGAGTAAGGACTGTACATTTGATACAAAAGAAGATGGGTCTCCGCTAAACACAAGGGAAAGAAGAAAAATTTTTACGATGATATTGTAAGGAAGAGAGGTGGACGTCAACGAACAAATCGTAAGAATGACAATAACGGAGACAAAGTAGAGGAAGGCAACGTGTGTCTCTAAGATTCGGCAACAATTCCTAATGAAGGTGATATAATGTCTTTCGAGGATGCCATTGCACAGGAGTGCGATCATGATGGCCATTTGTTTCATATCGACAGTTATATAAATGATCTTCGTGGGTCAAATTCTGCATATAATTATGCATCAGAAAGTAATTACAAATCTTTCGAAGTATTATTGGATAATCAATCTACCTGTGATGTGATTGTAAACAACTTATTTTTAAGAAACGTTCGTAATTCGAGTTGGACTTTGGTATTGTAGACCTTGTCGGGTGTATGTCGTATAAATCAAGTTGGGGATCTACCTGGTGTAGGAACGGTATGGTATTATCCACAAGGAAGTGCGAATTTCTTTCACAACATAGGATGGTAACTCAAAGTAAATGGCGAATCAGTTATAACTCTGATCGTTTTCATGAAACAGGTAATGAAACAGATCTTGCGGAGCACGTGGTCACACCCGAAGGAAAAGAATTTGATTTTGTTCCTAATCGAAGAGGATTACATGTATTTGACTGTTCGAAATATTTCGAAGTTGGAAGAAATGGGTGTGTGTTTGGGAATTTGACTCCCGATAACGGAATGAAAAAATCAATGCTAAGACATATATCTTTCTGGTGAAATAATTGATACGATACAGGGAAGTTAGGCGAATTATAGTATACGAGACCAGTGTAGAGCAGAAAGGGCGCGTAGGTTTCAGCACATTGCAGGTCATCCATCGGATCAAACACTAATTTATTCAGTAATAACCAACGGTATAATGAACTTTCCAGTGAGCAAACGGGATGTAAAATTAGCATTTGAAATATTTGGACGAAGCCAATATGCAATAAGAGGTAAAACAACAACGAGCAAACCTGCAGTGGTGGACCCGATGGAGATTTTAGAGTTGCCAAAGAGAATTACCAACTATTATTAAAATGTTGAATTATGTATAGACGTGATGCACGTAAATCGAGTACCATTTCTTCTGAGTATTATGAAACGCATTCATTGTGGACAAGTTGTTATGTTAGCAAACCTGAAGGCGCCGACATTAGGGGCTGGTATTGTACACTGCATAAAGTCTTATTCGGTACGTAGGTTTCACGTGCAAGTTATTCATGTTGATATCCACTTCGAATCTGTGTGAAACAGACAAAATGTGCAAGTGAGGATGAATGTTGTCTCCAAAGGTGAACACGTTCCAGATATTGAACGGTTCATTCGTGTGGTAAAGGAGCGTTGCCGCTGATATTTTGCAATGCTTCCGTTCAAACTTTGCCACGATTAGCGATCGTACATCTATTATGGACTGTTATTTTATATATCAATGCATTTATCTGTCAACGTGGAATATCACCAGTACTGTCACCGTTTAATATTGTCAAAGGTATCCGTCTTTATTATGATAAACATTTTCATGTAATTTTTGGAGAACATCTTAACACTTTTGATGACTCCGATAACACAATGAGGGAACGCACTGTCTGTGCTATGGGACTTGGTTCATCGGAAAATATGAAAGGAGGAATTCGTTGTTTCAGTTTGGCAACTGGTTAGATTTTTCATCGATTATTCAACGACATTACCCAAACAAAATGGACAGAAGAAAGTCTGCGAAGAATGCATTATATTAATAGGAAACAGAAGAGTGTAAAAGGATTATTGTTTGGCGACCGTCAAGGAGATATTGAATCCTCAACATTTGCTAACTCGGACCCTGGAGTGGATACCTTGACTGAGCGCGATGCATTTGATTATGATGTTTATAATCCTCATGGCAGAAATGATGCAGAATCTGTTGATGAAATCGATGCTGTTGATGATGATTCATATACTCCAAGCAATCAAGAAGATAAAGATTATCTTGAGGAAGATTATGTAAATGTGTCTGAAGAGGGAGGATTGGTCACTTCTGAGGATAATGCCAATAATTAACCAGATATTAATGAATCTGAAGATGAATCAATGATCAATAGTGACAATAAAGCGAATAAATCACCGGATGAATTAGTGACGGAAGAAGATCCGGAAGAGACGATAGATCCTGTGACAACAACAAGGTCAGGACGGACAAGCAAACCATTCGATTACGAATCAAATTAGTCTGGTATTTACACGATCACTTATGCAGATGACTATATTTCAACAAACGTGAGAAGAAGTGATGTAACTGAAACGAATACTCAATTTCAATTGTATAGTGAAGCACTGGATTGGTTTGAATTCACTCAGGATGAAGTGACTAATATGATGTACAAGGCGAAACAAATGAGTGTACAGGAAGGAATCAGGTTGTACGGAAAAGAAGGGAAAAATTCTGCGATGAAAGAGATATTAAATCTTACTGAAAAGAACGATTGTTTTGGTGAAATTGAATATGAATCAATCCAGTCACACAGGAAAGACAAAGCTTTACCAGTTCTCGTGTTTATGATTACGAAGCGAAATGTTTCGCTAAAAACCAGAGGATGTGCCAATGGAAGTTCGCAGAAACTTTACACGAAGAAGAATGAGGTTTCTTCGCCTACGTCTGACTTCTATGCATTTAAGTACCGTTGTGCTGTTATAGCCAAGGAGAAAAGAGATGTTGCAACTGTAGATTTGCCAGGTTATTTCTTACAAACTGATCAAGACCAAGATTTGCTGCTCAAGTTAACTGGATCAGTCACACTCTTGACGATAGAATCCAATTAAAAGAAATGGAAAAAGAACCTCTGAATTTAGAGAAAGGCAAACTTGTACTATATGTGATTTGTAAAAAGGCTATATATGGTACCATGAACGCAGCTCTGTTAGCTTACAAAAAACTGGCTAAGTTATTTAAAGTGTGGGGTTTCGTGATGAGCCCATACGACCCTTGTGTATGGAACAAAGAGGTCAGAAAGTTTCAGCTGTCAATTCTTTTTCATATTGACGATTTATTGATAAGTCATAGACATCCAGAAGTGGTGATGTTGTTCATAAAGAAGCTAGAGAAAGAATGTGGTGTTAAGGATCCACTCACTGTGACAAGAGGGAAGTTGCACGAGTATTTGGGCATGACAGTAGATTTCTCTGCTACTGGAATCTGCAAGATGACACAATATGATTGCATTAAGAAATTACGGTTCTCGCTACCCGATGATTGGAAATAAGGATATAAAAACAATGCAGCACCTCTCAATCTATTTAAGGTGGCAGAAGACTCAGCAGAACTCGATGAGAAAAAAGAAGAATATCACACGATCAAAGCGAAGACTCTCTGGTTGAGCTAAAGATCCAGGCCAAATATACAATTGGCAACAGGATACCACTGTACAAGAGTGAAATGTCCTACTAAAGATGATTGGGATAAGCTCAAATACTTTATACAATATCTCTGGAAAACAAGATTTTTGCCATTAATTATTGGAATGATGGAAGGGGGTGTTTTCACAATTTACATTGATGGAGCACATGCTGTTCATTGCAGAGGGCAAGGCGAATTGATCCTAACTTTTGGAACTGGGGCAATGTTAAGCAAATCAGGAAAGCTAGGGTAAGTAACTACCAGTTTCACTGAGACAGAGATAGTTCCAACTGGGCAAAGTGTACTTGGTTTCTTTATTTCCGTATGGCTCAAGGAGAATTTCCGAAGGAAGATATTTTAATGCAGGATAATCAGACAGCAATGCTGTTAGAGAAGAATTGTCCACTTTCTATAGGGAAAGGGAGTAAGCACATCAATATTAGATACTTCTCTGTGACGGATAAAGTACAGAAGAGAGAAGTTAAGGTGTTATATTGTTCACATCAATATTAGATACTTCTCTGTGACGGATAAAGTACAGAAGAGAGAAGTTAAGGTGTTATATTGTTCGACATCTGATTACAATACAAAGCCTTTACAAGGTGTGTTATTTATAAAATTTCGAGATCTTATTATGGGGATCAAACAGAACGACTTTGATGTTTGCAAACAACATTATAAAGAGGTTCTGACTCAATACAATTTATTTGATGAACATGAATCAGATTTATTTGATATCTGATTAAGTTCACAGGAGTGTGTAGAAAATGAATTTGAAGTGAAAGATATCATAGTGACAGATACACATGAAACACGCAACTTCTTTTTACAGGATTAACACTTTTTATAATGTTTGAACATTTACTAAATACCTATTAGCATTTCTTATTTTCTTGTTTAATATAGTTTAAATACATTAGCGAACAGGTACTTCTCCAATGTCAAGTTCGAGAAAGATGATTTTCGTTCCCAGCTCACCGACCTCTCGCTTGATGGTACTCACTCCATCTTCACTTATGAGAAACTCTCCTATAAGTAGACTTGTGTCCCGTCCCGTCCCGGCGGCTTCCGAAACATCCCGGCGGGAATTGATCTCGCCGGTACGGGATCCCGGTGTCTTAGTAGAAATCGTACGAAGCTAAGCAAACTCTCAAAGTTCTCCAGGTCACGTAGAAATTTTACGTGTCGAACACCAGGCACAAACACATCACATTATAGATCTACATCTCACATACTTTTTCCAAATATGAAAAAACATAAAAAAAACTGATGAAGAGGATGAGTTATAATTACAAAATAATTCATACCTGGTACAATAGTAGAAATTAGCAAAGTTAAAGCGTACAGATTAAAAAGAAGAACTAAAAAAATTATTTCTACTTTGCCAGACGGGGAAATTTTGAATCTGCGTAATCTAGCAGAAACCGATACAATAAAAGCTCAAGAGATGGTCATCTTGGCCGACATCTAGGTCCTTTTCATTATTTTCAAGCTCCAAAGGAGGTAAGTACTCTAAATCATGATGAATTAAAATATGTAAATGTTCATTCCTTTCTTCTTTTACTAGATAAATGTAGTGTTTATGGAGGAACTTGATATTTTCTCTCACGAACATCATTCGCGATACCAAATCATCATTCGCGATACCAAATCATCTTTCAGACGAGCTCGTCGCATAGATAGAATTCTCGATGCTCTGCTCCAAATTCGTTCCGATGGAGCTGACGTGGCTGGAATTGGAAGGTATAGACGAGCAAGGGATGCGACGACCTCGTATTTGAGTTGATTTTGTTCCCATAATTTTATTGATTATTGAAATCTTGTAGGGGATATACTCTAGATTGCGCATCATTGATGTATCGATTGAGCTGTGCGATGCAATCGATACTTTCTTGATTTTCGTTGCTGTGAAAGGTGCTCACTGTTTTGACACTGAGACCAAGGAACATATCTTTCCGTTTTCTTCGCTTTTCCAAATAACCTTTTTTCTCTTGCCGGCTCCGAAGAAGAGGGTGCGCTGTCAATATTTCTTTTTAAGGATTTAGACTTTTCACTCATTTTTTTAATTAAATCATCTTTTAATCTCTTGTAATCCGGTTCAGACATTATAACACTTAACATAGGCAAAAGAAAAGAAGAAATACTGACGTAAACCCACGTATCGATCCATTCTTCCAATCTCACCTTCAGGAAAGTATGCCCACCAGTTGAAGGTTGGTATCTCGTATCAAAATCTTCTAAAAGAATCCGAGTCAAATCCACAACAGACGTATCGACCTTGGACTCAATATTATCAACATATGCTTCATGGATTTTAAATATCGCCACGCATACTAACGATCGAGTAATCTATTTATCACCTTCCAGGATTCTCTGCCAGTAAGCCATTTTCTCTAAGACAATCTCAATTTGATGCAGAATTTCCAACTCGTCAGGAGAGAGGTCCTCGATTGGTACCTGCTCTGTTACAATAAGACCTTTGATGGCTTTTTTAACCACCTTGTTCTCTTCAAACTTCGATAAGTCGACCACCACCTTGTAACCACGTCTTGAAGTGGCTTCTTGGGTTGCTTTTGGTCTCTATATTGAAGTATATTGCTTGTCATCTGAAACTCTTTTAACTTTGCCATCGCCTGTGTTGAACTCTCAAAATATCCGTTTATTGCTCGAACTTTTTTCATGGCTTGTGCTACCTTAGGTACATTTTTCGCTGATAATGAAAGTATTTATAAGCATAATGTGATGGATATCAAAGATATTAATATGAAAAATAAGCTTACGATCAAAAGCCAATTGAGCATTGCGG
>Ga0209092_10005346_pt1 | contig 10419 bp, 11 predicted proteins | sample FraStrMetagenome_FD_187446 | JGI IMG/M metagenome (GOLD analysis project Ga0209092, IMG submission 187446) | Marine eukaryotic phytoplankton communities from Arctic Ocean - Fram Strait ARC3M Metagenome (SPAdes) (version 2) | ecosystem: Environmental > Aquatic > Marine > Oceanic | place: Fram... | reverse complement strand
TAAAATATGTAAAGGGTCTTCTTCTAATAGTTGATATTTATTAACACCTACAATTACGTCTTTTCCACTATCAATCTTTGCTTGTTTAATTGCAGCAGCTTCTTCAATTCTCATTTTTGGAATTCCCTTTTCAATGGCTTTTGTCATTCCTCCTAAATCTTCCACTTCGACCATTAGTTCCCATGCTTTATTAGCAATATCTTCAGTTAATTTTTCAACATGATAACTACCGGCCCAAGGATCTACCGTTTTTGTAATATGAGTTTCTTCTTGTAGATAAATTTGTGTATTTCTTGCTATTCTTGCAGAAAAATCTGTAGGTAATGCAATAGCTTCATCTAACGCATTCGTATGTAAACTTTGTGTTCCACCAAATGCGGCAGCCATTGCCTCTATTGTTGTTCTTGCAACATTATTAAATGGGTCTTGTTCTGTTAAACTCCAACCACTAGTTTGACAGTGAGTTCTTAGGGCTAACGATTTTTGGTTCTTTGGATGAAACTTTTTTACAACTTTTGCCCATAACATTCTTGCTGCTCTTAATTTTGCAATTTCCGTAAAATGATCCATCCCTATTGCCCAAAAAAAAGATAATCTTGGTGCAAAAGAATCGATATCCATGCCTGCTTCAATACCTTTTTTAATGTATTCTAGACCATCTGCTAGTGTATAAGCCAATTCAATTTCTGCTGTAGCTCCTGCTTCTTGCATATGATATCCAGAGATAGATATTGAATTGTATTTTGGCATTTTATTACTTGTATACTTAAATATATCAGCAATAATTTTCATGGATGGAGAAGGAGGGTAGATATAGGTGTTTCTAACCATAAACTCCTTTAAAATATCATTTTGGATAGTTCCTGATAATTGTTCTGGAGAAACTCCTTGTTCTTCTGCTGCAACGATATAAAAGGCTAAAACGGGTAAAACAGCACCATTCATTGTCATTGAAACTGACATTTTATCTAAAGGGATTTGATCAAACAAAATCTTCATATCTTCAACTGAATCTATTGCGACTCCAGCTTTACCAACATCACCTTGAACGCGCTCATGATCAGAATCATACCCTCTATGTGTTGCTAAATCAAATGCGACAGACAGCCCTTTTTGACCTGCTTCTAAGTTTCTTCTGTAAAAAGCATTACTTTCTTCAGCTGTTGAAAAACCAGCATATTGTCTAATTGTCCATGGCCTTCTTACGTACATTGTAGAATAAGGCCCGCGAAGATTTGGTGCTATTCCAGCAACAAAATCTTCATGTGAAAAATGAAATTGTTTTTCTTGAGCTGTATCCTCAAATTTTATATGTTGAACATTTTTTCTAGACATCGATATCTTCTATTACCAATTTTATTATTTGAATCTCATTTTTTTCACGAAGAGATTTTTATTTAATTTACTGTTAAAATTATTGAGTTGATTAAGTTTATCTTCGTATGTATTTTTACTAAGTTTAATTAAAAGCTTTTTCACTTTCTAACCTTTCTTTTTCAAAGGATTCTGAAAGTCTTTTTCTAATTATAGGTGTAATTAATGTTTTTATATTTCTTTGTTTTACAAAAGGATACAATTCTAAATTATCCTTCATTTTGTCATTTCTATTAGGTTGAGAATTTGTACCTAAAAGTTTTATTTTATCATTATTAAAATCGACAACTTCCTTAAGTGCAGTGTCATTAATTTTTCTTTGGATTATACCTTCTTTTAATTGTTTTATAAAACCACCACCCTTTTCTATTTGTTTAAAAATAGCCAATGAATGTTCCGCTAACTGAGTTGTTAAAGATTCTACATAATATGCTCCATCAGCAAAATTTTGAGCTTCTTTTAAGTAGCTTTCTTGTTGAAGTATTAACAATTGATTTCTTGCAATTCGTTCTCCAAATTCATTGGATTTATGATAAATGGCATCATAAGGAATCGTAGAAATAGTATTCGCTCCTCCTAGAATACCACTCATAGACTCTGATGTTGTGCGTAACATATTTACATTATAATCATATAATGTTTTGTTGCGAAGAGTAGATTGGACAAAAATGTGAGCTTCGGAATTATCTGCTTCATATTCTTTTGTAAGTGTTTTCCATAAGAGTCTAAAAGCTCTTAATTTAGCAATTTCAAAGAAATAATTTGTACCAACAGAAAATGTAAAATGAATTTTTTCAATAACTTCTTTTCCAAAATAATTTAAGTATTCATGAGCATGTGCTAAAGAATATGCCAACTGTTGAGTACAATTAGCTCCGGCGTTTTGATATAAATCTCCAGAAACTGAGATACAGTTATCTGAGGATTTTATTATATCCATTAATTTTTTATGATCTTCTTTTAAACTGATAAACCATTTTCCACTTTCGGCTAAATTACCAATAATATCAGTTTGAAAATAGGTGTTTTTTGAGTCTACGAAATTTGCAATTTCTATTTGAAACTCTTCATTTAAAAAATTGAATTTAAAATAAAGTATTGTTAACTTTATGTCTAAATTTTCAAGAAGAACCTTGTAATTAAAGGAAGAGTTTGCAACAAATTGAATAGAATTCACCCCTCTTTTAATGGCATCAATTGCTATAGAATTTGCAATTTTTTCATCATCAACAAATATTGTTTGACAAATATTAAATCCTTTTTCAGGCATTTCTAATTTATGATGGGTCCTATCCTCTTTTGTGTAAAAGGGTTTTACAACAATTCCTTCGTCAGTTTTCCAAAGTAAGGCATCATTATAATCGTCACCTTTAAGATCTACTTGAATTTTCTGTTTCCATGCAGCTGGTGTTACTTCTTTAAATTCATCAAATAGAAAACTGTTCATTACTTTTTTATGGTGTCAAATTCTATAATATAAATATCTTCATTTTCTTTTTTCATTAAATACTTTTCTCTAGCAAATCGTTCAAGTTGCAATGAATCTTGTAATTTTTTTATAGTTGCCTCGTCTTCAGAAATTTTAGATTCGTAAAATGTAATTGTGTTTTCTAAATTATTAATTTCTTTGGTAAACTTTCTATGGACAAAGTAAGAATTTTCGTCAAAAAAGAGCATCCAAATTAAAAATGGAATTAAAATTAAAACAAATGTATTTGTAATAAATTTAAATATTTGGTTATTTTTCATCTTTATAAAAAATAGTCTTTACAAACGTTCGTTTATTACACTTCTTACAATATCAACCGCCACAGTATTATACCTGTCATTAGGGATAATAATATCTGCAAAATTTTTTGTTGGCTCTATAAATTGCTGATGCATAGGCTTTAATGTGTCTTGGTAACGGTTTAATACTTCATCAATATCTCTTCCTCTTTCAGTGATATCTCTCCTAACTCTTCTAATTAAACGTTCATCAGTATCTGCATGCACAAAGATTTTTATATCAAAAAGCTTACGTAGTTCTTTACTGTTAAAAATTAATATTCCTTCTACAATAACTACCTTTCTAGGATGTGTTTTTACAGTGTCTTTGGTTCTATTATGAGTTACAAACGAATATACAGGCTGCTCAATGATTTCATTCTTTTTAAGGGCGATTAAATGCGCTACAAGTAGATCGAAATCAATAGCTCTTGGATGATCGAAATTAATTTTTATTCTTTCTTCGTAAGATAAATTATCTGTTTCTTTGTAGTAAGAATCTTGTGATATTACACACACTTCATCTTCAGGAAGTTGATTAATTATTTGGTTAACAACAGTAGTTTTTCCACTTCCTGTTCCGCCAGCAATTCCAATAATTAACATAGTTTTAGTTGATTTATATTCTCAAATAACATTACTAAAATAGTAAAGATTTTACAAAGTACTATAATTATTAATTTTAATATCTTTTGCTTTTAAATCAAACATTAAATTATACAAACCAAAAAATGTTCTATTCATATAAATAAAGTGCTTAGATCCTCTACTTGCATTGTAAGATCGTAACTCTGTACTTTTAGAATATCGTTCCCCAAATTCAGTTATTTTCCCAAAGAATTCTTCATCAGAAAAGTCAAAAACTTCTGAATGAAAAGGTTGTGTAAAAATTGATAGCATTTCATGAAACATAGCGCTAAAAAACTCAAACTCTTCTTTGCTATCCTCTTTTCTTAAAATTTCTAATTCAAACATTTTTTCTTCAAAAAGTATTTTGTCAGAGAGCGTTTCTTTTTTTGCTAATACAAAGTATGGGTTGTAAAAATCTAAAGGAATTTTTTTCATACAACCGAAGTCTAAAGCTATTAATGTCCCTTCTTTTGAAACTAAAAAATTTCCTGGATGAGGGTCTGCATGAACCTTTTTAAGGTTGTGAATTTGAAACATATAAAAATCCCATAAAGCTTGCCCTAATGAATTTGCTTTTTCTTGGTCCGTATTTATGTTTGTAAATTCGGATAAATGAACACCATCCATCCAGTCCATCGTAATAATTTGTTTGGATGATAAATCTGGATAATACCCCGGAAATGAAAGGTTTGGAATGTTCTTACAAGCATCAACAATTTCTTGACTCTGCTTGATTTCTAAAATATAGTCTGTTTCTTCTAGTAATTTGTCTTGCACCTCTAAGAAATATTCATCCGAAGTTTTTCCTTTCATATTAAACATTCTTATTACAAAAGGTTTTAATAAAGCTAAATCAGACTTTATACTATCAGAAATTCCTGGATATTGGATTTTTACAGCTAATTTTTTTTTATTTCTTTCTGCCTTATGTACTTGACCAATACTAGCTGCATTAAATGCTTTTACATCAAATTTTTCATAAATTTCTGATGGAAATTTACCAAAACTTTTTTTAAATGTTTTTAAAACCAAAGCTTCAGAAAGAGGTGGTACAGAAAATTGTGCTAAAGAAAATTTTTCTACATAGGCTCTTGGTAAAATACTTTTTTCCATACTTAACATTTGAGCTACTTTTAAAGGACTTCCTTTTAAATCTTTCAAACTGTCATATATGTCTTCTGCATTCGATTTATTTAATTGATCTCTTGCATCTTCTTCTGTTTTAGTAATTTTATTACCATAGTACTTTAAGTAATTTACTCCAACTTTTGCACCTGTCTTCACTAATTTTGTTGCACGTTCAATTTTAGTAATTGGAATTTTACTGGCTTTTTTCATACTTAACTTAATATTTTTTTTGAAATTTTTCTTTGTAAACAAATTTCCCAAAGTCAAATGCATTTTTTAGGAATTTGTTTTCTATAAGCTCGAAACTAGTATTGATAGACTTTTCAATATAAATATCTGTTTTTTCAAAAGATTCAGAATTATCATCTAACCAAAACTTAATAGTTAATAAAAGTTGAATCCAAGTAGATTCACTAATTATTTTTTTTTGAAACTTATCCAAACCATCAATAGGTAAAATTGACTCAGATAATGCTAAATCATCTATAAAATAGAAAAAACTCTTTTTAAGGCTAGATAATATTTTGAAAGATTTTAGCTGATTTTTGCATCCATTTAACGCAATTAAAACATATTCTCTGTTCAAGGCTAAGTTTTCAAAGAAAGTAAAATACAGGCTGATTAATTTATTTTTACTGTCAAAAGAAATAAATTCTTCACTTTCATTTAAAACTTCTAAAGAGTTTAAGAAAAGTGTTTTAAAGACTGCTTTTTCAACTTTTTTTAGAGTTTTAAAATGCTCATAAAAATCTGATTCTTTAACATTAATACGATTACAAAAATCACTAATATCTGTTGGTTTTACTCCATGTTTAACTACATAATCCATATATAAAGTAAGGATGTCTGTTGAGGAGATATTTTTTTTATTTGCCATAAAAAAGAATTTCATCAAAAATACGAAACGTTTTATGGTTTAAAGAATAAGAACTGTTATAAATAAAGCATCCGAACTAATAATATTAGTTCGGATGCTATTAAAAAGAAAAATATACTTTTTATGCGAAAAGTTTATGTAATCTTTTTCTTCCATTTAAGAATTGAGCCTTAAAAGTTTCTAATGTATCAAATGCCAAATTTTGTTGATTAGACACTAACTTAAAACCTCCTTTTAAAGCTTTATCTGTTACTTTTTGCCATTGACTAGAAACCGTTATTGTATCTAAAACAATTTCTTCAGTAGTTTTTAAAGCATATTCATTTGCCTTTTTAACTGATTTATTTGCATTTGCTATAACTTCATTAAGTTTAGTTGCAATAGTTGTTTTTTTAGTACTCATATTTTTTCTTATTTAAATTGTACTTATATTATTTAGTCCAGTTTTTTACTGCTTCCATATCTCCCTTAAGAGCTAATTTGGCCTGAGCTTTCCAACCAGATAGATCGTATATTTTTGTATTGATACCTGCACCAGCTAAAACACTAGTGATATCTTTAATGGTCATTTTTGCTAATTGTTCATAGGCAGTAATTCCTAAATCATTTAAAGATGTTTCTAAAACAGGTCCTATTCCTTTTATTACTTTTAAATCGTCTTTTACATCTGTTTTTTCAATAACCACTTTTTTTACAATAACTTTTTTAGCGGTTGTTTTTTTAGCGGTTGTCTTCTTCTTTGTTGCTGTTTTTTTAACTGAAGTTTTTTTACCAGTAACATCTTCAACTTTTTCTTTTACATCTTCAGTATAATCCTCAATTCTCTCCTTTACATCTTCGATAGTTTCTGTAATATTTTTCTTCAGTTTAGAAGACATTTTTTCTGCTTTCTTAACTAATTTGTTATTAGAAACTTCTTTTTCGATTTTATCTTTCATCTCTTCTGCTTTTTCAACTAGAGCATGTTCAGAGATCATTTTTTTTGCATTTTCTAACATTTTTGGATCATATCCAACTAATGTTTTCAAACGACTAGTTCCATTCTCTAATTGACCTTTAATATTTTCTGCAGTTTCAACAACCATATTAATTTGTTGTTTTGTTAATGGTTCTGCTTTCTTAATCAATTTTGAAGTTAATTTTTGCCATTTCTCTCCAGTTTTTACTGTAGTTTCAATTGCATTGAAAGAAGCATCAATTAAATCATTATTTATTTTTTTAACAATTGCTTTTGCTTTTCCTATTTTGTTTACTTTTTTTGTCTTTCTAGTTGCCATAATTATATATGTTTTGTTGTTTAATACTGCAAATTTAATTTATGCGAGTTACAAATGAGTTACACCTTAGTTTTTGCTAAAAAAATCGAATGCTCTGTTAAGTTTTACCCAAACCATTCCTTTAGCACTTTCTAGACTGTTAAATATATTTTCTTGTTTCTTTGCTGAAAAGTCTAAACTGCTTTTTAATTTTTTTGCAGTTAAACCTTGTAAATCTTCAACTTTTTCAATTGTTTTAAAGATAATTTTCTCTGTGTTTTTTAAAGCAAAATCATTAACTTTTAACGTAGTTTCCTTTACTGTTTTTCTTGATATTGTTTTCATCACTAATTTGTTTATCATTAAATTATGATGCAAATATAAAATGACGGAGTTACAAATGAGTTACAGAGAAGTAAAACGAGTAGTTTTTAGCTAATATCTTCTATCTGCTTGAGTAGTTTTTTTGTTTCTGGAAGTGGAGAAATTCCATATTCTTCCTCAAGGATTACTTCACATTTCATGTAAGTTTTTATAGCTTGTGGTCTGTTTCCCTTTAAGATGTATGCTTGCATTTGAATTCTATATGCATCTTCCCAAGTTGCATCTATAGCCAATGCATTTTGTGTTAATCGAATACTTTCTGTTGGGTTTTCTTCAACCAATATTTCCGCCAAAGTAATGTAAGCGCCTAAAATTAATATTTGAATTTTTTCTCGTTCTTGTGAAGACCAATCTTCAAAAATACGATTTGGTAAAAACATACCTTTGTATAAGTCGATTGCTAATTTATATGACTTCTTTGCTATTGATTTATTTTTGAATAAAGCTTCATTACCTATAGTTATATATTTTTCTAAAGCTTCAATGTCTATCCAAACTTTATCCAAATCAATTTGATAACTTACACCTTGTCTAATAATATAAATAGGATCTGTTCTACTTGGCCTTTCTGGTTCTAATACTTTATTAATTCCATGAAGTGCTACTTTAAAATCACGGTCATTCCAGTCCTCCCATAAGTCATCCATGATTTTTTCTTTGTGAAGTGCGTTTCGATGGCGATTAGAAATTAAGTATTGAAATAGTTGAACAGTTTTATCTCTACTCCATTCTTTTGTTTCAACCTTTGAATGATTTCTCCATAGATAAAATTGTCCTAAAGTTTGAATGCGAATGGATGCATTTTCTTCAAAGGATTGAATTTCTTTTAATTTATCTAGAGCTTCAGACATTTAGAAATTACTTCTTTTTGTTTAATGAATCTATTTTTATGGAAACTTTTTTAATTTCTGAAGCTAAATCATTTATTTGATTCTGGATTTTATTAAAATCTGATCTGGAAGCATTTCTCCATTCATTTATATGAACTTTTTCACTAATTTCTTCACCAAAAGTATTTATTTTCTCCTGAATTTCATCCTGCAGATGCCCCAACTGTTTTTTTGGATCTTTAAGTGTATCCTTTAATATCTTTGGTCCAACGTGTTTTATTGTTCTCCACATGGATAGGCTTTTATCTAATATATTTTCTTGCTTTTCTGAAGTTTCATGTTTTACAGCTTCTTCAGTTAATTCTGAAAGCTTTTTCTGCATAAAAGACAATGCCTTGTTAAAATCTGTAAACCGTTCCTCTTCACCGTCTTGAATATGAGAAATTTTTCCACGCCACTGAACAGAAGATTCTCCATTCTCTTCAAAAATTCGTTGATTAAAACGAACCATAAATGATGCTATTTGATCTTGTTTTTTTGTCATAAATTAAAATTTTAACCGGGTTCTTTTTCTGAACCTACATCATATCTTAATAGCCCTCTAAAAGCCTCATTTACTGTATTTCCTTCGTATAATACTTTATAGATTTCTTGAGATATAGGCATATCAACATTATATTCCTTGGCAAGTTCTACAACTACTTTTGAAGTTTTAACACCTTCTGCAACTTCATTCATTTCATCAATGACTTGCTCTAAATTTTTTCCTCTTCCTAACTGAAAACCAACATGATGATTTCTACTTTTAGAACTAGAACACGTTGCTACTAAATCTCCCATGCCTGCCAATCCCGCAAAAGTTCTTTGTTTTCCACCCATCGCAATCCCCAACCTTGTAAGTTCAGATAAACCTCTTGTAATAATAGCTGCGCGAGTGTTATCTCCTGCATTAGCACCGTCTCCCATACCTGTAGCAATAGCAATAATATTTTTTAAAGCACCACCTAATTCACAGCCAATCACATCTGAATTTGTATAAACTCTAAATAAACCAGAGCTAAAAACTGTTTGTAGTTTTTTTGCTATAGAGTTATCAACCATAGCAATTACAGCAGCTGCTGCATTTCCAAAATGAATTTCTTTTGCTAAGTTTGGACCCGTTAAAACTCCTGCGGGATGACCAGGCATTATTTCTTCAACGATTTCTGTCATCCGCATTTTTGTAGTAATTTCTAAACCTTTTGCTAAATTTATTATAGGAACCCAAGGCCTAATATATGGTTTAGCTTCTTCTAAAACTTTTCTAAAACTTTGTGCAGGAACCCCCATTACTATAACATCTGCTTCTTCTACAGTTTCTTTTATAGATGTAGAAGCCTTCAAAGAAGAAGTTAATTTAGCTTCAGGTAAATATTTTTCATTTGTATGAAACTCATTTATTTCTTTAACAGTTTCTGGGTTTCTAGCCCAAATAATAGTTTCACTATTTTTAGCTGTTAAAGACGCAACGGTGGTGCCCCAAGAACCACCACCTAACAATCCTACTTTTAATTTCATACGTTTAGTTTATTAGTTTTCTAATTCTTTTAAAAATAATGTTCTAACATCATTTACATAGATATCTATATTTTTTGGTTTCCATTCAGAGGTATCAACAGGATCTAAAACAACCACTTCTATATGTGTGGGTTTAAATATTTTACTTCCTTTTGGCATTGCCAAATATGCATTTTTAATAACGATAGGAATGATAGGAACACCACCTTTCATTGCTAAATGAAATGCACCTTTTTTAAACTTACCTAGTGCTTTACTTCCGCTTCTTGTTCCTTCAGGTGCTATTACAATAGATGTTCCACTTTTTAAAGCTTCTATAGCTGGTTTCATAGCAGCAATTGCTTTACTTTTATCTGAACGATCTATAAATATAGCCCCTAGAGCCTTAAATATTGGACCCATCGGAGTATATTCTAATTCTTTTTTTGCCACACCAGCAATATCTCTACGTAATAACTTCATTAAGATGAAAAAATCTGCAGAACTTTGATGGTTAAAACAAAAAACTGCGGGTCTGAAGTCTTCTAAATTATGTTTTCCTTTTATAGCAATATCTAAACCAGCAAGTTTAGTTCCTAAATCTCCAATACTAGCAAAAGTAGTATTTGCACCTTCT
>Ga0209092_10005344_pt1 | contig 10423 bp, 7 predicted proteins | sample FraStrMetagenome_FD_187446 | JGI IMG/M metagenome (GOLD analysis project Ga0209092, IMG submission 187446) | Marine eukaryotic phytoplankton communities from Arctic Ocean - Fram Strait ARC3M Metagenome (SPAdes) (version 2) | ecosystem: Environmental > Aquatic > Marine > Oceanic | place: Fram... | reverse complement strand
GATAAGTCTCAAATTGCTTAGGACCTGGTACTTTATAATGTTCGACAAGACTTCTCATAGTATGAAATCCGTCTTGAATGATTCGCTGCCTTTGTCTATCGGTTAATCCTATGACAGTAAGGAACTGATCGAATGATGGTTCATCTTCGAATCTTTCCTCCTGTATGGTTGCCATTTCTTATGATTGTGCAGACGACAGAATTTTTATAATTAGTTTATTGTCATGTGGGCAATTCATTAAAATAATTGCGACAATATTCATAATTGCGGCAGGAGCATTTAATCCAATGCCGTTTAGGATCTAAACAGAGTGAGGCATCTAATGTCTCTCAGTTCTCTGCCCATGCCCAGATTGCTCTGTAACATGTTATCTGGCGTCCCAGACAAGCCCTCTAGGGTAATTGTGATTCGATCCCAATTATGGTTATTTTTGTTAATTCTTCTTTGATCAAAAATAGATCAATTTCGATAGCAAACATCGCCATCTCAAGCATCTTCACTAGATAGATGCTGGGTCTGATAAACTTTTTGATTATTGTGCTTACCTTATGATTATATTAGATAGATCGTTCTTTTGATATGTCAAGTGATATCGATAAAAGGATAAAAGCACAAAAGACTTGTTTCAAAAGAGGAATGAAAAATTATAAACTTATATATTTAAGAGAAAAGAATATTCCGATAGAAAAGAACATGCATCATCAATATCCTAATATCTCGCGTATGTATAAACGTCTTCATCCGAATTCTTCATTGGAATACGGACTAATTCTCATTGCTCGTATTTTTTACATTGGTAAGTCTTTTGTTGACTGATGGTACGATAGATGAAATTATTCATGACGTCACTGAATGTTAAGGCCTACGTTTTTCGTGCAAAAAAAAACGCTGTGGACTTCTCCTTTGATGTAGACCAAGAGAAATACTAAACAAAATCAACAGCACTGTTTGCAAAAATATAGTGAACTCAGCAAACTAAAGAATCGCTTGAATTACATCGAAAATGATTCAAGCTTGGGTAAGATGTTTGACACTTTTAGCTTCTATGACCTTTGGAGATGGTTTTGAAAGTGCAAACATAGTCAAAAGGGGACTTTATGACAGATCATTATTTCAGAAGAAATCGAATTCTGGCTCAAAAATGAGGTTATTTCAACCTGCTTTGCAGTCAAGCCGACATAAATTTGTGCAAAAACTCGATTTTCAATACAGAAGATATGTAATAAGTCCACTTTATGGGAAAATTCCAGCTTCGCTTTTTGATTTGGAGGTGATTGAAGAATATGAAAAAATGTTGCTAACACCATTAGGTAGTGATGAAAACAAATTTGAAGATCTTGACGAAAAAATTGATATCGAAGTCGATGGTGATAATAGTGCCTATATGTACCACAGTGTTCCGACAACACTTCATATGAAACGCATCGATGCTGTCATAGCAAAACTTGAACCAAAATTATCACGTTCTACATGTGGACACCTTGTATCGGATGGACATGTTTCCATTGTAACTCCCCCTGAATCGCTCGACGTTAAAAATTCGGAAGACTTAAAAGCATTTTTTGATGGCAGAGAAGAATTAATAACCAGAAAATCAGAAAAAGTAAAAAAGGGGCAATTGTTGAGGATTTTGCACAAAAAAGAAGAGTTGCCGACTGAAATTATTCCAGAAAATATTCCACTGGAAATTGTATACGAAGATGAACATATGATTGTAATCAATAAAGCTGCAGGGATGGTAGTGAGTTTCTTTCTCAAGTCAAATAAGAATTTACATTTTTCTTCTCACCCTTTTTTTATATTATGAAGGTCCACCCAGCAGCTGGAAACTGGGACGGAACTCTTGTGAATGCGCTTGCTTATTACTTGGAAAATGAAAGCCCTTATGGTAGCGGTGAATTTGTAAATAATCCTGATTTGAATGAAGCAAATAGTGGTAATAATGTAAAAGATGCAAATGATGGAGAAATTGTGTATTTTCGACCTGGTATAGTTCATAGATTGGATAAGGGAACAACTGGAATCATAGTTGTTGCCAAGACAAAAGTAGCACTAGCAAAGTTGTCAGAAGCTTTTGCTGCTAGAACAGTAAAGAAGACATATGTGGCTGTAACCGTTGGAAATCCTGGTAAGAGAGTCAAGATTGATAAGCCCATTGGACGACACCCAATTCATCGTCAAAAGATGAGAGTTGTGCCAGAACCAGGAAAAAAGAATAGCAGTGGATTTACAGCTTTTGATCGGAGTAGTACGCCATCTCTATCTATTGCTGGAAGACGAGCATTATCATTTGTTGATACCAAAGCATTTGATGGCAAATTGAGTGTAGTAGAGGTAAAAATTGAGACTGGTAGAACTCATCAAATTCGAGTTCATTTACAGGACAGACATACGCCTATTTATGGGGATGATGTTTATGGTCTTTCAGATTGGAATAAAGTACTCAGTAAAAAATACAAAATATCACGACCACTACTTCATGCGCAACGGCTGGAGATGACGCATCCAGTAAGTGGTGAACACAAGGTTTTCACTGCTCCAATGGCAGATGACATGAAAACTATTGCTGCAAATGTTTGGCCTCAGGGAAGGGAAGAACGTCCAGATTTATTTACCAATGCAAAGTAAAGGCATCTACCTATGTTGTAATTCGTATAATTCAGAGAACTTCAAAAATTGTATATCTTTTACTATTCATTTTGCATCTCTTTTTGTAAATTTTAATATATCTTTGGAGGTATTGAATGCAATAGTATACAGTTATGTTATCTAGATCAAATTTTTTTTAAAGTGTTGTTGAATTTAGTTTATTGATTAGAAAGTCTCGAAAGAACGACTTACAATTTTCAACAGCAAAAGGTGTCAACTAACAACATTTTTTTTTAATTGGTGCCCGTATAATAGTTTGATTACAGTACTATACAGCAGCAGTTTATGTCTGACACAATTTTTGTACTTCAACATCAGATCAAAACGAAGCCTCTTTAGAGGTCATTCTTTTTCGAAGCTGTTGACCAGAACAATTATCACCATCTACTCATTTGTCAACATACTTACTAGTATACCGTTGAGGACAGAAGTATGAAAAATCATCGACTAGAACAACTTTGTCAGTGTTCACTTCTATATTTCTTTCTCTCAAACAAACTTGAATGTTGTCATGCACACAATGATCATCTAACAGGATTTGCTATTAACCGACCTACAAGACATGAAGTTAGCAAAAGAAATAATGCATTTGTTGATAAGACTCAAACAATTTCAAATACAAAATCAACTGTGTTTTTATCTCAAACTTCAAATGTGGAACACAAGGAGCAAATAGAATTCAACGGAAAGAAGTATGCAATCGACAGACTTTCCGTAGACCCGGTAGTTTACACAATATCTGATTTTATGGAACCAAGTGAGTGCGAGACTTTGATAAACTACACAAAAGACCTATCTCGATCTGGACGCGAAATGATCAAATCAAATCCACCTGAAGTATCCATCTCAATCAAAAAGCTGTGGCCGCTCTCCATTCTAAGTTTCTTCGCAGGATTTCCTCCAGTTATTCGTCTATACTCAAATACAGAATATGATGATGTCTTTGTCTGGGATCAAATTCTACAAGCAGCACTACCAAATATTATTATAGCATCACTACTTTCCATTGCATTAACCTTCATCACATTTCAACTCATAAGCAAAGTCTCTTCTGAGCGATCACGGACTAGTGATGCGCTTGCCTTCAACAATATCGATGACATGCCTTGTATCAAATCACTTGTATCGAAGGCGTGTGGTTTATGTGGGTTATCAAATTATTCTTGGAAAAACTTCGAGGCACCTGTGATCACGCGTTATGATGCAGGAGCAGTATTTGCTACTCATAATGATGCTTCTCCAACGAAAGGATCTGAATGGAAAGATCTTGGTAAACAACGGGTTGTCACACTTATTGTGTACTTAACAACGGTCGGAAATGGGGGCGAGACGTCTTTTGATCGATTAAATTTTGAAGTGAAACCTAAACAGGGAAAAGCTTTAGTATTTTATCCTTCCGATAGTGAGACACTTGAAGCAGACGATCGTACTAGGCATGAGAGCAAAGTAACCCTAGAAGGAGAAGAAGAAAAATGGATCATTCAATTATTCGGTAGATATGAAAGAGTTCCACCTCCTTTGGGAATATCTGACGAATTCCATGATGTTATAAAGTCTTCCAACCTGTGAATTATATCACCTTGGGCAACCAACATTAAAACGATGCACAATAAAGTACTATAATAGATTTAAACTAAATAAAATATGGACCCACAATGAACATATATTGAAACAATACAAATGAAGAGTCAGTTATTCCATTCAGACCCTACGTCTTTAATCAATAATGGCAAAATCATCATCACTTTCATCCATCATTTCCCAGTCATCTTCTACGATATCGTGTTTATCTTCTTCCATAATGAAATACTTATCGTGTACAACCTCGTCAATGCCTACAACTTCGTTCACAGATGATTCAGATCCAATGCTTGTAACGCTATCAACGATATCATCATTGTCAAGAAAATCCCCCTCCATTTCGCTTGCCACAGAAGAGATTGAAACGACTGCACGTATTTCTCCCGAATCGTGAAGACTACTGCATGATTCACATTTTATATCTGACTTTTCGATAGAGTTGAATGTCATCCTATTATCTTCTGATTCTTCTCCGTTCAGAGCAAACTCTGGAACATCCCTCTTCTCTACGATAACAATATCATGCTTTTCTGCAAGTTCTCCGTCATTTTCCACTTTTTGATTTATCCTTTCACTATCATCCATAGAAGCCATCGACGTAAAGGAAAGTTTATTGATTTGCTTCAATTCATATTCAGCTAAATGAATAAGATTGTCTAATCCTTCGCAACCTGAGAACTCATCCTTCTCCTCCTTTTCCAATCTTTTCATTCCTGATTCAGATGTGGGTGGTAAAGTGAGAACATCGTTATCTTCCACAACAACTATAGGATCTTCGTTCATTCTTTTGAATATGCTATTGTTTTTAAATCCTTCCGGAAGGGTTTCAATTTTGATTTCTAGACTATCCTTATTCTGGACCTGATTTGGTTTTTGATTATATTGTGAGTTGTTCTTTTTTTCTCGAATGTCTTTCAAACATTTCTGAATGATTTCATCGTTCACAATGGCATTGATACCTCTGCTTTCGTTCGTGATTTCATTGCATTTTCCTGTTGTAAGTGGTTCTTGCACTTGTCGTCTTCGTTTCCCTAGAATTCCATAAATGTCTTTCACTGACATCTTGATACGTTGGTTTTTGGTTCGCTTGAAGAATCTGTCGGGTTCTATTATGATGAATGAATATAGCACAATGTAAATGAGTTTTTTTTTTTGGATGAGCAATTTTCAAGAATAATAGTAAAGAATGAAACTCAACTTACTATTTTGGACCAAACGAAACGAAGTAAGTTCTTCTTCAAAACATTTACTGTCGCATTTTTCGCAGAAACATTCATGACAAAGATCATAATTAGCTTTTTTGATGGAGTGGTAGCGGTACCCGAGAATTGGTGAAACTTTGCAATTATCACATGAGTGTCGCTTATGCACAAACTTGTTATCGAAGAAAGTATGATCTTTATCTTTGACAGCGGATTCAGGTGGCAGTACCTTTGAATACTTTGGTGTAAATTTTGGATTATGGCATCTTGTTCGATATTGGGCATCAAACTTTTGTTTTTGTTTCTGCTGTTGTTGGTATTTGTAATGCTCTTCCTGAGATTTTTGAAAATTATCTAACACATTTGCAACAAGTGAGAAAAGAGCATCGATTACTACTATTCCAGCTGGTAGTTTCATATTTGGATCTGTTCGAATTGGAATCTGATTGATTTTTTGAAAAACAGGAGGAAGTGACTCCAGTTGATTCCTTAATGCTACATGTTTACGCAGCAAATGTACTGAAGCATTCAATCGAAGTATATGCTGATTCCCGCTATAATTTTCATCCTCGGCCTTTATGTAATTATGTTCATTATGCTTTGATTCTGTGGAATCTGATGAATTTGGGTACTTATGAAGTGATGTAATTGCTTCGAAAAGTTCCAAATCCGTCGAAATATCGATATTTTCTTCTTCCTCATCAAGGTAAGTAATTCGAACGATGGGAACAAATTCATCCTTTGTCGGAGGATCTGCTTTGCTATATTTCTTAACATAGTCCTTTAATTTTGTGATGGATGGATTAGGTATTCTTGAAATAGTTCTGTCGGAATCATTTATATTTTGAAGTATTCGATCTACAGGGATACGTCTCACACCTGATTTTAAAATAAAAAATAAACTTCAGTATAACAATTCAAGAGACCCATAAGCAACACATTTTCATTTACATCAATTGCAAAAGCCATACACTAAAATAATAATCAAGAGATTCCTGAAGTTGGAGGAAACAACAAGCGAACAGCAGAGAACATACACATTCTCGAAATCAAACAGTCAAGAATAGGCAACTCAAACCTTCCTGACCTCACCTTCATTGTTGATTTTAATTTTGAGTGCAGTATTTTTCCATAGTAAAGAATTTTTAGTGAGTTCTGATTCATTTGCAGCCATGTTATAGCTGGATACCGGAGATGTGATCGTGTATAAACCTTTGATTGGATGAGTGATTCGTCTTCCTAAATATTATGGAAAGTTTAGAGGTACGGTATTATGTGATTTTAGAAAAGAATATTGAATTTCTCACCCATTCAAAGTACCAAATCGTACGTAACAAACAAGGTTATGTCACCACTATTTCAAATGGAACTCTCTCTTCATAGGGTACTTCTGGTATTTTGTTCCTGTATGTACAATATGGTACCATCAATTCTGAGAACTCATGCGTTCGTAGAGAAATTTTCTGGTACCATTCCATAAAGTGCACATTCGAGTCTTGAAGGTGTCACATCAGGCGCTGATCCCTGGAACAAACTATACTAAATATTCTTCTCCGATTCAAAAAGGGGTCTTTAATTAGGACAAAGTAACGCCGAGTCTTGTTTCTTGCTTTGTATAATCATGTAAAACATGTCACGCTTTCATTAAGTATTCACAAGACTTCCGATATTAAATATAATTGTATTTGATTGTGTGTAATATGTGTAAGCATATGAAAATAAATAAATTAATAAAATCGAGGATGACTGAGCTCTATGTGACACAACTTGTTTATCTACATATTGGATGAAGAAAATGACTCGAATAACAAATAACTAGGAGGTAATGTTTTTTGTAGACCAAATTATCATACTATACCTTAGGTTGTCAAGACGTGCTTTTATGAACTCTGGGCTCATCAACAGCAGTATATTTATTTCGACGAACATTTGAAACTGAAGAACGCAGAAAATGTCATGTAGCAAAACATTCCCCTGAAAAAAAAAAACTCTTTCACGAACTGTCAGACTTAGGAGAATTCTTTACAAGCAAATATTCATTGCGGTATTTTTCGTTAGATTAGATGTTTCATCAACCGCAATTCGGTCATATTACGTAAGGAAATTACTTCCTGAAGAGAATTGATTATGTTCGAAATGTTAACATTGAATAGCGCATTTCTGAAGCTTTCATATATCGAATTTGCAATATTTATCTCAAGAGTATTTATGAAATACTAATGTTCATTGGCTGAGCACATGGGTAGAGATTGGATCAGAAACAATCACTGATACATTTGATTGTAATCAGGCAATTTCCCCGAATGCTATAGAAACTTATTTGTATGAGGATTGGAAAATTGTGAAATGCTTACAATCCATCAAAGAGATTTTCAAAATCAAAATTTCTATTTTAATAGCTACTCTATTGTATAAGAGAGCATATGATTGACTTCTTATGACAATTCAGTTTTATGAAAGAGTGAAATAAATATGCAACATCAATTTTCTTAAGGATTATTAGAATTCCGACGTGCATTTCTTGCGATGATTCGACAAAATCTGATAGATATCAACTTTGGCCTGGTTTTATAAAGTTTTTGCATACAAAATGTGAAGGGAATGTTTTTGCATCATCCAAGAAGGTATTGGTAGAAAATGATTATTTGTTCTGCTTACTACTATCAGCAGAATGGCTTAGCATTTTTTATGAATTTTTCATATCACCTGCCTACTGCCATGTGTACGAGAACTAAATGATTTAAAAATAGTATATGATGTGTCTACGTATGCAGAGCATCTGACTAGGCAAAGCATTCACAAAGCTCAGTGAGAAAGATTGGTGTTGGTGCGTGCAACACGAACTGGACTGAACCACCTAACAACAAACGAATGAAGCATTTTCATCAATACATGGAAGAAATCTTTTGAGACAGTAGAAGATGAAGATTCAAGTTCTGATCATCGGTATAGTCGGTGCTTTGACCGAAATCCACGCTTTCATTTCGAAGACCTCAAATTGTCATGATTTGAAAGTCTCTGAAAAAACAAATTTTTCAACATTACTTAAAAGGAAACCATTCTCTCCACTCCAAATGAGTCATCCAAACAATAATAAAATTGAAAGGCAACGCCGGCAATTCTTCAAAGATCTTTTACTAACTTCCACCAGTGCCGCAACTATATTATCCACCTCCTCTGTAGCATCTGCTTACAATGAAAGATTCCCAGATGCACTTGATTTTACAAGAATGGATGAAATAGATAGACAACAATACAAAAAGAATCAAATCATGTCTCAGAACAAAGTAAGAAGCAAAAACGATTTCAAAATCGATAAAAATGACATTGCTCCCTCCATCACTTGGGCTGCTGCATCTTGGTTATTACTAGGTTCCCGATCCAATCCATTGGTAACACCATTGGCGAACGTATTTTATGACTCAAATGACGATAGCGATAATCAATGGTTAATTGACCGCAATCAGGGTTTATTTGCATCAGTGCCTTTGCCATTATATGTTGTTTTGTCAGGCATGTTTTTATTGATTGGGTTTTTAATTCACATTTTGATTTTAGCTTTAGAAGGGGGTTTGGGAGATGTGGATGTGTCCTTGAATTTAGCAGGAGTTTCTTTAATTGGAGGAGCTTCGTTGGAATTGGGCCGTATTGCTTCAGGTGAAAAAGCTGTCACTAAAGAAGAAAATGATAGAACACTTTTGTTGCAAAAGGAATTTGATGAATTTGCTGAGAAACGATTGCTTATAGCCCCAAGAGGGAACTGTCACAAAAGTGAAGTCATTCGTGCATTTCGGCGCTTCTACGGTAAATACCGTGTCGCAGAAAATCCTCAAAATCCAGAATACGATGTAGCAGATTTAGAAATTGAAAGGCTATTAAAGTCATGGAATCGAGAGGCTGGTAATCAGGAAATGAGTTCTGTTGGCTTTATTACTGGTGTGGAAATGAATGATCAATCCGATGTTCTCCTTCTTTAAATTTGGTCAAAATATACCAAAACTAAGAAACTTACGTTGCAATCATAAGGAATATATTTTTAATTTTGTTTTGATTATAAATGATGTTTTTGCTTGATCACACCTATTAATGAAATTAGTACCCAGAACTTGGTTCTGATAAATATAAAATAATTTTAAAACGTCTTGGACTGGTAATTTGAAGCATTTCACTCGGACAGTTATTGAGGTTGATTTCCATTTTTCTTGTTTCACCCTGGCAATGGCCTTCATGGCGAATATTTGTTACCCATTGCAGCACATTGATTTTAGCTTCAACCCAGTTTGAGAGATGATGCATCTGTCTGTTTGTAATCATGACGAGAATGTTATCCATACTTTTTGATGAATGAAAATAATCTTTACCTTTCAAATCTGGACAGTACTTTTGCTTCAGCATTTGCAAAAGCGTATTGGATTTCTGATAACTCATAATTACCATATTTATATTTGATTCGGAATATTGAAGTTCCACCCACTTCACCTCGATTATTTTCTGCATAACCGCCTCTTTAATTACATGAAACCCATATCGTTCAGAATGAGCATGGAGAACTTGGATCTCTGGAAATTGCATGGTAGTCCTTTCAAGATCGCCATTGAAATTTTTGGGTGATGTCGCCGTCTTGATTGCTGACTCGAGTCTCTCAATTTCAAGACGATAATAATGCATTATCAAACCTGGCGTAGAAGCACCTTGAACAAGTTTGATTAAGCTTTTGAAAGAAGTAAGAAAGAAAACAATCAAATGCATCATCAATGATTTATGTTTACTTTGTTCTAATTTTTTGGTCTACGTTTTGTTTACATTATATGATAAACCTCACCACTTTAAGAAAGAAGTAATCCAATGCACCAGTATCAATGATTTATACTAACCTTGTTCTAATTTTTTGGCCTCTTGGCAAAATAAGCAAAAAAGAAACAATAAAGTCTCTTTTCCTCTGAAGCATTCCATTAAGAAGGCTTCAACCACAATTTACTACCTAACATACT
>Ga0209092_10005342_pt1 | contig 10424 bp, 12 predicted proteins | sample FraStrMetagenome_FD_187446 | JGI IMG/M metagenome (GOLD analysis project Ga0209092, IMG submission 187446) | Marine eukaryotic phytoplankton communities from Arctic Ocean - Fram Strait ARC3M Metagenome (SPAdes) (version 2) | ecosystem: Environmental > Aquatic > Marine > Oceanic | place: Fram... | reverse complement strand
CCATTTTCAGAATAACCTATCTTAATCCCACCTCGAGCACCAGATGTTGCAACGGGTAAAGCGTAAATAGTTCCAGCTGGTACAGACCAAGTTCCATCTTCTTGTAAGTAAGTATCAGCACCCGCAGAACCTGCAGAAGGTACAATACCTACATTTGCTCCACCTGCGAATATCTCAGACGTTACAAAGCCGTTAGCAGTTACATCGAAGTGACCGTTGAAGAATCCGGCAACACCTTTAGTTGTAACTCCATCAGAAGCCCCAGCAGTTGCAATATCTTGTCCAGATTGTACTACTGTCCAGTTCCCGAATGTAGCTCCAGGGTTATCTTGGTTAGCGTAAATTAAATCTCCAGGTTGTACTTCTTCAGAGAAGAAATCACCTGTGTCGGTTACTGCCCAGAACCATCCTAGCTTAATTGAAGCAGATGGAGAAGAATCTAAATCCGGCGAATTTGTGCTCGCGTTGTATCCTCCTTGGAAAATAGATTGTCCAACGTTAGAAGAATCAACGTATGCTTTAGAAGCAGCAGAATCACTTTGAGCTGGTGTTGTAGGTACAGTTACGTCACCTGAGAAAGAAGAAACTCCTGTTGAACCTACAGTTAATGGACCAGCAGTTGCAGTTATACTACCTGAAACGGTAATGTCAGAGCCTAAGTCAAAATTCACTGTGTTAAGCGTAGCTCCTGTTACAGTTACGTTTGAACTTCCATTAAGATTAACAATATCAGTACCTGAGCCAGAACCACCTGCTGTTAAAACTAAATCAGGATTTGATCCGTTTGTTACAGGTAATGTATACGTAGTGTCCGCGCCAGCTGGTACAGAAGCTAATATACTAGCAATAGTTGCTTTCTTTACTGTAGTACCAGTTTGGTATATTATACTGTCAGAAGTTGATGGTGTACCGGTTGCTCCAGCTTGAGCGATTACGTTATTAGAAGTTAGGTAATCAATAGCTACGGTAGGACTTGATGCACTTGCAGTAACATCCATACCAGCTCCTTCTGTAATACCTGTTACAGTACCAGTTTTTGAATCAGCACTACTAATAGTGATGATGTTACCTGATCTAGTTACAGATGTAGTGCCTGATCCATTTACTTCAATACTATCAGTTGCTCCTCCAGATCCAGATCCTCCAGGTACTAAATTTATTTCTACTGTTGTGTTAGTAGAACCTGTTGCCGTTAAATCGTAAGTGGTATCTTCTTGAGTTACTGTTGCCCAAGTGTTATTACCGCTTAAAAAAGTGCTGGCACTAGGTGTTCCAGTAGCTGATAAAGCAGCTGTTACTGTAACGTTACCAGCTGTATTAGTGGTAGGTGTCATGTTAATAAAGTCACTGTTGGTGGTTTTGACATTTGTCACACCTTCCTCTACTCCAATTTCTACCCATGAGGTATTCCATACTTTAAGTACAGACAGAGTGGTATCGTAATAGATTTGTCCTGGAACCCCAGTACCTGCAGCGGTATTGTTGGCTTCATTCTGAATCCTCGGTTTTAATAGCTGATTCTGATTTAAATCAACATTTGCATAATAATTAATTGGCATAATATATATATATTTAGTTTAAAAAAGCCTTACCAGCCACTGGTGAGGTAAAAGTTACGGTAGCTGTATTCAAAGCGGTATATTCTACTTCTCCTACTATAACTACATCGTTAAAGTTCGTTACTGAAACTGAAGGATATTTATTTAAGTTATGATTTATAACCCAAGTATTAAGTGGTGCACTCTGGGTAAACGCAAAATGTTTATCCGAAGCTCCAGCAATAGCGAAATCCATTATACTATATAATGAATCGATGTCCATTTGCCCACTACCTCCTTTAAACGTTAAGCTTAAATCGTAATAACTTGCGTTAGCACCATTCGGTGTATATGAGTTAATAGCGTAATGTCCAAAGTTGCTAATTGCTCCTTTTTCAGTTATTATAATATCGTAGTTTATTAAGTACTCTAAATACTTTACTACATTTTGACCACCGTAATCCGTAGCCGAAATTGTTATTGATGATAGTGAGTTAAACGGTTGATTTTGCTGGCCACCACCTGGCAAAGAAAAAGTACCGCTCCCGCCTAACTCATCCATCACATACTTGTAGTCCATCTGACCAGTTATCTGAACCTTACTATTAGTGTTAAGGTAATCAGCAACAGCTAAAGCCGTGAACTGTCTAGTGGATAACGTGCCTCGGTCAGTACCAATCCACGCATCTCCATCTGTTATTGTATTATCATATTTGTATGATACTATTCTTGCCATGTTATTTAGTTTATTTTATTGTTAAGGTGTGTCAGATACTAAGTCAGCCGCTATAAAGTTATATCCTGTTAAAGCTGCACTACCAATTGAATCTGAAATAACCGTTTCACTTGTTTCAATTTCGTAGTAATGAGCTGGAGCAGAAGCTAATTGACTAAGGTCTTGCGTTGCGCCGCTGTTATATATAGTTGATACATTAGCGCTTTGATCTGAATTCCATATAGCCACTTGATTTATTATACCTCCAAAGTAGTTGTTGTGAACATTAGAAGCTCTACCTATTCTATAAATATTATCACTTGGATTTGCTCCGCTTATAACTCCATCATAACCACCATTGGTAGCGACTCCTATGTTAGACTTTAACACTCCATCTATATAGATCTGAAATCTACTATAGTAAGCTGTAGACTGAGCAGGATCAATTCCTGTAGTTCCACCATCAAAGGTTACCATTACATGTTGCCAAGTATTAGATACAAATGAATTACCTGCTACAAGTATAATGTTATCATATACTGTACCATAGTTTAACACTAAAGTAGTTCCGCCTGATTGTTTTAATGTGATAGCTCCGCCGTTATAATCATCTCCGGCTCCATATACCATAAGTGTTTGGGTACCAGTGCCTGAATTAGCTTTGACCCACATTGATATTGTCCAAGCATTACCATCTCCATTCGTAGCTCTTTCAAGCGCAGTCATATTAACAGGGTTACCTTGTAACCATTCGCTAGTTCCATCAAAGTCAAGAGACTTAGTGTTAGTATAAGAAGAAACTTCAGCTACAGTCACAGTGACAGTGAACTCTACAGTTCCGCCTATGGCATTACCTGCCTTACAGTTAACTACAATAGTATCAGCACTTGTTCCTACATAGGCAGGTGCAGTACCTGATAACACACCAGTTGTTTGATCCAAATACATCCAAGATGGAGCATCCGTTTCAACAAATTGATTGACGATGTTATCACTAGTTACTATTTGAAAGTTTAATACAGCCAGCTCGTCTACACTTACTGTTTGATTAGCCACAGTTGGAACAAAATTAGCATTTGGCTGTGAACCACCATTTATAGATTGCTTTGATATTACTGGAATAGAATAATAAGCTCTATTACCTCTCACACCATAGTATAAGCTTACAGAAGATCCTACTTGTGGATCAGATTTCGCTGTAGCTATTTTTTCATTGTTATCTTCAGAGTATATAGTTAGCTTGCCATTATCATTGAATCTCATAGAGAACATTCCTTGAGCTTGACTGGCACCACCATCTCTATATCCTATTATACCTGCTCCATTATCAAAATAGTTTGAAGCATTAGTATTTACATCCCAGTCAGATACACCGCTAAATTCAAAACTTATAGCTTCATTTGTTGCGTACGAAAATTGGTTGTCTAATTGCTCTTCGGCTGTTGATACTCCTGTAGATGCTGCCGTATAGTTAGTACCGAAGAAATCTCCTTGACCAACTTCATCAAGCATAAACATAATCTTCTCGCCTATTTCAATTGAAACGTTTGATTTTATTACTGTATGATCTTGAATACCATTTACAATTCCTGCTTCATCTCCATCAAAGTCATGAACAATTGTCCAGTCCTGAGTAGAGATTATTCCATTAGGGAATATTGAATTATTAAATCCTCCAAATTGTATTTTGAAAGTTGTAACACCTAATGATATTGTAGTTTTACCTACTAGCGCATTTGTTGTAACGTCCCACAATTCTAAGTGACCATCATCTAGGAATTTAATTGACATTGCATTATTGTTTGTAGCTGAATAGCCACCTGCATGGTATGTTGATATATCTGTGTTAGATGAATCAGTAAACTTACCTGTACCGTTAGCATAACTAAATACTGTGTTCCAGTTAGCAGCTGTTGCTTGATCAGTATAAGAAGTAGCTACTTCAGCGCCATCCCAGATACCAAGTCTTAATTGGTTACCTGTATTCATATTGAACTTAAACTCATCTCCTCTTGTAAGATCTTGACCAAAGTAATAAGGTCCTTGCAATCTTAATTCAGTTCCTCCTACTAAAGTAGTATCTATTGCTGTTCCTACTACTGGTTGATTTGCATTGTCTCCATAAGATATATACCATCTGTCATTTGTAGCTGATAATGTAGCTCCTGTAATCATATTGCTGGCATCTATAGTAATTTCAGACGCATCACTCATTGTAAGTATTATATCTGAGCCATTTACTAGACCACTTGACACGAATTTGTTTGTATCTACACCTAGTGATGTTACATCGACTGTATAAGACACACCATCGTTTAATGTTAGAGTTAAGTCATTACCACTCATTACAAATCCGCTTACAAATGTGTTATCTGTAACAAATGCTGCAGTGTTAGTAAATAGGTTGTTCAATTGAACCACAGCTAAGTTTAATACAGCGTTGACAGCTGTTCCGTCTACACTTGCTCCACTTACTGGTAAGCTTTCTACTATTACCTTAGCTCCTCCTTTAGTTTTAATCTTTATTGTAGAACCATCAGCAATTGCTTCTAGAGTATTTACCGCATGTGGCTGCAAAAAACTATCAGCTCCTAAACTTAGATCTCTTAGAAGTATAGTTGAACCTGTAGAATCTAATCCAAAGTCCATTGCTTGATATTTCGTGTATGGAGATATTAATTCTAAATCTTTGTCTTCAAATAGTCTATTTAATACAGTTGTAGCGTATCTAGTTGGGGTTGCGTCTCCTTCACATACATTTAGTATACCATCAATAACCTCTTGATTATCTACAGTAGATACTTTGTATATTGTAGCTGTTAACGTAGTGTTTGCTTCAATATCTAGTGGATGGTCAAAATACCACGTAATATCCTCGTTTACAGCTATAGCCCCATTATTTAAGTATTGTATATAAACAGATATACCATTTATTACAATCTCATATTTTAACTGTTGGCCTGCTGTTACTGCTTCTGCACTTCTAGTTGTAATACCTACCCCTGATATATTAAAAGGGAAGAAGTTATCTCCATCATAAGCAATAGAAGTGTTGTCGACAGGCGTACCTCCTAAGGGAGCTTGTTGAAAGTCACCAAATACTCTCATCTTAGGTGTGTTATAACCTGCTCCAGCAGCTTGATTTGCAGCTTGTGATTGGTCTAATACTTCTCCCATTACAGGATATTGATTGCCTTTAGTAGCTAAATCTTCATAATACAAGTTAGAGTTACCTGATGCCATCTTATACTTACCACCGATAAAGAATCCGTGTTTCTTTACTTCGATGTTCTTATTAGCTTCTAGTCTATCTGTTAATGGGTTATACTCAAAGTATTCAGTAACTATAGGTTTTTTAATCTGTGTTTCAACGTAAGCTATAACAGCATTACGATCCATTCCTAAAGTAGCAACAAGATCTACCCCATCTTTATTCTGAATACGGTCGATGTTAAGTTTACCAAAGAAAACTCTGTATTGAGTACTCGATCCTCTTTTAAATCTTGTATTAGACTTTATTACTATTCTATTTGATAACGTCGGATGTGCTAATACCTCCAATGAACCAATTTCTTTATTTCTTACTCTGGATCCATCAAATTGTACTTTACCAGACTTAAGAGTTGAATATATTTTTACTTTATTTGCCATTTACTTTTTTTTGTTATAGTTGAATAAACAAAGCCATTTCGTTCATATATATAGTTCCTGTTACATCGGATTTGATTTGAAATCTAATCTTACCGGCATCACCAACACCATTAGTGTTAATAGTATCACCAATAAAGAATTGTACGTTAACAAGGTGAGGATAAGATTCATCTGCTCCAGATTCCATAGCTAAACCAGCTGCATTAATTGGAAAATCTTCTGAAGGTGTTGCTGCAGAGTGTCTCTCTAAGAATAATCTTGAATCTAATCTACCGCCATCTTCGTCTGGAACGAAAGTCAAAGAAGTTCTTAATGTAGCTGAAGAGTTTTCAACTAATCCTTCTAATAAGAATTTGATTGGATCACCATCTGCTCCAGTGCCTTCATACCCGACAGCGTTAGCGTCTTGCATAACCGTAACCCTCTGATCAGAAATACCTCCAGCGTGTTGACCACTAACGGGTGCTTGTATTGTCATTATAACATCTTGCCATACATCAACATCGGCAATCACTAGTTCGTGAGGAGTACCATTGGCATCTCCAAAGTACACACCGGATAATAATCCAATATATCCTTGCACTTCCGCACTGTAAAAACTCGATAGTTCAGTAAGGGTAGCTTTTTTAGTTGTTCCGCCTTGTACCAAGGGCAGCAATTCGGTACCTATAATAGATGTAGACGCACCTAAGTCGCTAATTTTTATATTTGCCATTATTCAGTTATTAAGTGTGCGTTATCTTCAGTCATAATATTTTGACTATCTTCTGTCATTAGATAGAATGTCTCGGGATCTCCCCCTTCTCCGTCGTTATCCGACCACCATATTCCGTTGCCTATACCTAATCCCATTACTTAATAGCTAATAGTTCAGATGCAGTAGTTCCAGCACTTAATACATAGTCGCATATAACAGGTAAGAACGATCCAGAAGGAAGATTCTTAAATGTTACGCCATCTAAAAGTCCTGGCTTATTGCCATTACCATCAGTTACACCTGCTAGTATTACTCTTACATCACCACCTGTTCCTATAAATAAGCAAGCGCCTCCGATGTTTGTTGAATTGTCAATTGTATCACTCTTGATAATACCCTTTGCGGATGTACCAAAATCTGGTTGGTTGTTAAATTGTCCCATTTTTATGTTTTATTGTTTTATTATTTTATTGTTTACTGTGGATACAGCCATCTCTTAACACGTATGTCAATACCTTGCGCTGCATTAGGTGAAGTTGTATCAGCAACTACTAAGTCAACTCTTTCTAATATTTCTGTACTAGACGATGTTTCTTGAAAGAACTCCACTTGAAGTTGTGTAGAATTAAGGCGATTAACATGAGCTCTTTTAACAACCTGCTTAGTAGATACTAAATAAGATACTGGACAGTTTACACTCATTGTAACCCAAAAGGCATCTGTAGCAAACCAATTTGTCGATGCTGTAATTATGAATGCACCTGTGAGCGTCCCTTCTTCAGCAATAGAGAAAGTAGTAGTATCAGTATCGTTAACATCCTTAACACTTCTTATAGTTATGTTATTATTATTTACATCCCTAGATATCCAAAAAGCAACCTCATTAGCATCGTAAGTAGGTACTGCATAAGAAGTACTATCTATCTCGATAGATGATAAATTACCTGTAGGTGAACCTGGATTAGCAACAACCGTAGTTCCACCACCACCACTATTCGTGTAGTTTGGTATATTTAATGTAGTACCATCAAATGTAGCTTCACCACTTGTACCATTCTTAGTTACTATTAAAGCATTTTGCTTATCACTAAGTGTATTAAATACAGTTGAGGTTAAATAACCATCCTGTGTAGAAGACACCGGTAATATACTAAGTGTAACGGTAGAACCATCTGTTTCAGCCACTAACGGTGAGGTACCTAAAACTGTAGTAGCTACACCACCACCACCACCTCCAATAGAAGCAGCTAACTGCCCAATACTTACAGTCCTAGTAGGATTATCAACTTTACTTACATCGGAAATAATCATTAGATCATCCGAAGCGATCCCCCCAATATTTGGGTACGTAGTTATTATACTCATTTTTTCTTTTTGCTTTTAGTTTTACGCCTGCGAGAAGGTACCTTATATTTAGCCTTACCCTCTTTCTTAGTTCCTTCACCATCATTAGCACGATTTCGAGCTACACTCTCCCAACGTCCATCCTTGTGATCCCAATCCTTACCCTTTACATTAACACCCTTCTTTTTAGCCGCACGCCTCTCACGCTGCGCATGTGCTTTCTTTTTCTTTCTATCAGGTGACTTCGCATACGCCAAATCCCTCTTAGCCTTAGCCGCTCTCGCCTTAGGACTTAATTTCTGCTTTGAAGCCATTTCATCATTTTATAGTGTTCTTAACTATATATCATTACGTGTTTTTAGGAAAAGCTACAGGCGAAAAAAAAGTTTGTTGCATAATTATAGGTATAGGGCTATATACTAATTTAAAAAACTAATCTCCCCACGGAAATGCAATCTCATTTAGGGGCCCCATAGCTGTTTTTAGAAATCGGAAAATAACTTTTGCCTTTTGCTTTTGACTTTTGATATAGCTTTTGAACGTGTCAGCTAGAATACTAGTTATAGCGCGAGCATCGCGAGCGTGTATAGCAATTACGACGCTAACTATATAATATTAGTATAAGAAATAAAATAAATAATATAAATAAATATAAAAATAAATATTAAATTATATTAAATAAAATTAAATTAAAATATAAATATAAAAATAAATTAATAATTAAAAAAATATATTATGCTAAAAATAAAATTACACAGTCTAGATATTATAAAAATAATATTAAATAAAAATGTATTAAATAATAATATAATAATATTAAATAAAACTAATAAAATAATATTAATAAATAAAAAAGATCTAGAAATATTTATAAAAGAATTAAACTTATTATATTATAAATATAAAATAATAATATAATAATAAATAAATAAATAAATTAATAATAATAATTAAATAAATAAATATGAAAACATTCGAAGAGAGATACCCAGAACACACTAACCCAGAGTGGCAGATCCGAACTTGGGCGCAAGAAGAAGAGTTAGCTAGAGCAAAGTCTGAGCACGAGGATTTTATAAAAAAGTTTAATGATCTGCTTCTCGGCTGATCAAATCACGCGGGGGTGAAAGCCCCTGATGTGTATAGCATTTTTTTAACGATCGAGCTGCGCGTATAGCACTCGCGTGTATAGCAAAAACGACACTTAATATATAATATTAGTATAGAAATTAATATAAATAATTAAAATAATTAAATAATAAATAAATAATTTAAAATAAATATAAAAATAAATATTAAATTTAAATTAAAATATTAAAAACGACTTTAATTATATAATATTAGTATAAATAAATAAATTAATTAATAACTTAAATAATAAAAATTATGACTTCAAATGAATTAATGCAAAAAGCTCTAAGTACAATGACAAATGATCAAAAAGCTAAAATGTTCCCCCCAATTACTAGAAAGAACTTTGTAGTGAGAGAGAGTTGGCTTGGTCGAAATCAACTAATAACTTTTATAAATAATAAAAATCAAAAAGTTACTTATAATCATGATATTATACTAGAATTCATGTTACCAAGATTGCAACTACAAGCTTGCTGGATTAAAAGAAAGTACTGGTCACAAAGTACAAATCTACCGAGCAATGTTAGACACTTAGCTGAAATAACTGAGTCTACTGAAAAGTAGGCTTAGGCTTCGGCCAAATAATAAATAATAATAAATAATTAATAACTATAAATACTATAAATATGACTTACGAAGAAATTAAAGCATTATTACAAATTGCAGCAAATAATCTATATGCACAAGGTGCTCATCCAGCAGGAGATGCAGTAGATATAGCTCTAGAAGCTCTAGATACAGCGAAGTTTGACGGTGAAATAAAATAATCACTGTTTAAACTGATAGCTAACATGCGGTAATCTACACCGCGTGTATAGCATACCTATGTTCTTTAGTCAAATTCACCTAATTCACGCCAATATATAAGATCCACCGATGCAGCAACGAATGTGTATAGCAAAAACGACATGTTATATATAATATTAGTATAAGAAATAATATTACTAAATAAATATTATAAAAATTAAATTAATTATTAACTTTTTAAACTTTTTTAACTATGAATTACTATTTTAATGAAGAAACTATAGAGTATTTTCACTCTAGAAGCTATGAAATTGACGATGCTGAAGATCTGTACTCTGAAATGTGGAATTTTGTGAATGTTGACTATGAAATTGGAGATAACGAAAGTGTAGACGATGCAGTGAAAGCACTGATCGATGTAGTAACTTCACATAGAAACATGTAAATATGGTAAATATGGAAAAAGAAGTATACAGAGAAGAAATATATAACTACCACATTCAAGAGTATTCAGAGGAAACTCACGAAAACATAGTAGATATGGTAGACGATGTCATGAACAGTGACTATAAGAAATGGTTCGATGAAGTATTTTGCG
>Ga0209092_10005341_pt1 | contig 10425 bp, 2 predicted proteins | sample FraStrMetagenome_FD_187446 | JGI IMG/M metagenome (GOLD analysis project Ga0209092, IMG submission 187446) | Marine eukaryotic phytoplankton communities from Arctic Ocean - Fram Strait ARC3M Metagenome (SPAdes) (version 2) | ecosystem: Environmental > Aquatic > Marine > Oceanic | place: Fram... | reverse complement strand
TTTATTTGAACTTATGTGTGTCACGTGGAGATAATTTGCAATCGTATTTTTTGATTGATTCATGTCGAAAGGAATCAGACGATCTAAAATTAGTTCCAGTAGTAAATGTACTGTATTGTTTTATATCAATGAGATATACCGGTCTCTTTTTACTAAAAAAATTTTACGTAACTTGGCGAACAGCCCCTCTCCATGGGATTTTGCCGTCTTTTTGAATTTCTGAACCTTCTCGATCGATTCAATTATATATGAGCACACCGTTGCCTTCAGCGCAATTACGAGCTTCATTCAACCATTTAGGTGATATTTGGGTCTCTGTTGTGGCGTTCCAGATAGATTTTGATCAATTTTAGCCTTAGCACATTCAGAGTCACGCAATTTCGGTTTTGTGAGCGTTATTCTGGTCTAATCATACAACTCTGACATCTATATATATCAGGAAAAGCTAAGCTACCGTTAGAGCTAATCAGCTTTATCGTGTGACTGAAAGATCATTTAGATCGAAGTCAATTCCTCTACAAGACCGCCATCGCCGACGCTCTTAATCTTCATCGGGACTCAGGATCCTTTTACTTTCGCTTAGATTTTCGGATCATTCAAATTTTGAATTTCTCTAAGTATCTTACAAGCAACATACAAACGGTTCTATATATTCACGATTCAACGTGACTAATTTTTCTGTTGAGGAAACTACATACGCACGAAACTTTGGTTTCAAATCAGCGAAAAACGATTGGCTAATCATCTCGGGAAATTTAATCCATTTGAAATAATTCGCACCAAAAAGTACGTTAGATCTGAATCCTCCGCTTTTTACAGATCAGGGTAATCCGGATAATCCCACGTCATCATCTCTCCTTAAATGACATCATCGATTAATCAGAAATCAACGAAGCACGAGTGGATAAAGTACCTTAAAGAACTCTACTTTGATACGATTCTAGAAGAAAGGTGCCAGGACGTACAGTGCTGGGTTCAATTCCTAGATCCAGATATCCCAAGTGATTATTCTCCTATTCAACTTCGAAGAGAAATTATTTCCTCCTGGAATCGTTGGTCGCGAGAATTTTTTTCTTCTTTTCCGGACTTCTATCTTTATCTAAAAAGACGACATTATTTCCGAGGCGCCATTAATTTTCTTCATTTGGTCACTAAGGAGAAGAACATTAGTTTGAACCGCCTTCAAGAAATTGATAAACGTTTTCCCATCGGACAGCTTTTCTGCGCAATAGCTAACTTAGTTACGGCTACTATTGATATTCTAGAGGATAGGAAACACGAAATTATTTGGATAAAACATTTCTTTCGCAGGGATACAGTGAGCAGGAAAATTATTCTGAATATAATTAAACGAGCCCATCCTAGTTCTTTTATTTTTAGAGGGAGACTTCATCCCTCAACAGAATAATCTCATCCATTTTTGGAATACATTCAAAGGCCAAATCTTGCGCCAACTAAACAATGTCGTCACATCAGGAAAGAGATTATTATCAACACCTTTTCACCCCTGAATCAGACTCGGATGAGACATCACATCATGAATCTGTTTCTTCGGATATATCGAAACCTCAGGATGCGTATGAACCTTACTCTGACTTCATGGAACAAGGGGAGTATATACTCAGGCACTTTTTTGGACAAAATAGTTCGAATAAAGACGATGCAAGTATAACATCAGGATCATCGGATGGAAAGTTAGAGCAAAATGATTCAGACTCGGATATGGATATTGAGTCAGATAGTATGAATTCTGACTTCTCTTCGTGGGATTTTGAAGACACAGGCCTAGAATACGAGGGTTCGTTCTTAAATGAAGATTCACTACCGGAAATAATAAATGTATTACCTGAAGACGAAATTTTGGAACTACTCGGACAGAAGCAAAATAATGTCCCAGAGGAACCAAAGCAGCCGACTCTACCACCCCTAACCGCAGATAAAATTGGTACATTCAACATACAAAACAAATTTGATCACACTACCGCTGCAGAACTTTTCGTACGAGAAGAAATGACATTTCTAGCTTTGCAAGAACCATTTGCACATTCGAAATTACAGAATGACTCATGGGATTCGTTCCAAAAACTGGAAATGCAAAATGCGAGGATAATTAGTTACTTTACTAAATACCAAGTTATTATGTTTGACAGTTGGAAGTGGGGAGGAAAGATTCTACAAGACTTTGAAAGTTTTAATCATGGCAGAGTCACCAGTATGGCATTTGATCTCGGTAACAATCAACAAGTAGGGATCATCAGTGTATATGCATCCACCGTGGAAGCTTTGGCAAGCAGTGCAAATAAATCTATTGATGAGGGGGAAAATCTCAATTCCACAGCCGAGCTCATCTGTAAAATCAAAGGCGAATTCCTACATAATTATCCAGGGATGTGCCTAATCATCATGGGAGATATGCAGGAAACAGTGACTATCGAGGATAGAGATAATATGGGAACATGCAGGTATAATACACCATCTAATGGAATCATTAGATCACTGGAACCCTCACATCATTCTATTGTCCGCGATCTAAATACTCAGTCACCATACATCACGAGAGTAGGAACAGAGGGAGGCCGGGGGATTGACCATATATTCACACCTTCGCATACAACATTTTCGAATTGGTTCATGAAAGCGGATATCCATCGTGAGATAGGAAATTCTTACTTCCCCTCCGACCATTCCCTTCTTATATGTCATATCAATAGGAAAGGACACAATAATGTGGAGGGAGGGGAAAGCGTTCGTTCTTATGACTACAACAGAATTTTTCGAATCAAATTAGCACGGTCAGGATCCAATAACGACGAATTGATCCTGAATGAAAATCAATTTAAAGACTGTCAAAAGTTTAGAGACCAAAAGGAATTGTATACGAAAATACAGAAACTGACAGGCGACAGGTCTGACACAACCGATTACCTTATAGGTGATATAGAGAAAAGAACCAATACACTCTTCAAAAGGTTATGGTATGAAGGTATCATGCAAAATGTCAACGGCGAGGAAAATAAGTTAGTGAATATAAATGATAGCCACGCAGCTGAGATTGCGCATATAATCCGGAGATTTAATATTGGGATTAAAGATGTTATGCAAACATTGGATTTGGCTAAAGATAGTTGTCAAAATGATACTGCAGCTCATATTCGAGGAAGATTACGCAAACGAAAAGGGTTCAAAAATTTCGATAATTTACCGATCACCACTAAGCTGCGCTACCTTCGAATAGCGGTACAGAGGAAAGCAAGAACTGCCAGACAAGCACTTATGTGGATGAAAGAGAGAGAGTTACGGACTAAATTGAATAAGCCAATTTCACCTTGGTCAGAATTCATCCAAATTTTGATCCGCATGAAGGATACCAAAGCAATCTATGCGAAATCAGCAACGTTATATGAGGAAGCTATGCATGATGCTTCTGAGAGGGAAGAACATGTCAAAGCAGTCAAAAGAGCTAGTCCAAGTCGCAAAGAGAATAAATCGCAATACGAATATGCTTCGAATGAATTACCATTTGTACCACATATAATTGTTGACAAAATAAATGGTTGGCTAAAGGAAGCGAATTGTGAACAATTATTTGGAACAGAGAAAGCAAATGACAAATTCGGGACAATACTCAACTGTGTCTCACCGTGGAAGGATGTTATTGGAAAGATCGACATTGAGTGTGAAGACATGGACTCAGAGAAATTCAGGAATGATGCAGTTGAGAGTCTTGAAAAGTGTTCTACCATCATCAAAAAAATTTCGACAAAAATTTGTAAGCTCCAAAGGTTTTATAAACAAGCCACCTTACAATATTTTTTGGATACCAACCAAATAAGCAGTTTCACACGCAAAATGCTCCCTCAAAGTAGGTCCGCGCCGGCAACTCATACGGAAATTTGGGACTCTGCTATTGACGATTTCCGAAAATGTCGAAACGAACAAGAAGAGTTAACAGCAACTAAAGAATTCCATGGAACCTGGATGGGGAACTCAGCTTCATCGGAAGTTTGTGCGTTCGCCAAAATCAAGTCGATCGGTAATTTAGGACAACGGGGAGTTATACTGTCACCAGATAGAATCGTTACCGAGAAAGATATAGAGACATTGGTTCATAACGGACACAAACTGCCACAACGAATTAAGAAAGCTTTCGTCAAAGCTCACGGTCTACACACCAGGAAACTTTTTCGCCCACCGAAACAGGATCATAAAGAACTTCACTACCCCTTTTACCTTCACGACAATAAGGGAAACATGAATGAAGCTGCATGCATCGAAGATAGTTTTTGGAAAGCAATCTCTTCAGTTCCGTCGAAGGCACGGCATGATGGGTTCCAGCTTGCGGTAATCGGCAGATTTGGTAGAAGGTGGCAAGTACAGCTGTTAAAAATAATTAAATTATTACTCATCATGAGATACGTACCAGAAAGCCTGAAAATAATCGCAAGATACCCCATCCCAAAACCCGGCAAAACCAATGAGTATAGACCAATATCCCTCTGCAATGACTTATATTGCTTTCTGAACGGAATAATTACAAAGTTTTCCAGTCACGGGATTGAAAGGGCCCGAATCCTGCACGAAGGCATCGTGGCTTACAGGAAGGGCCGAGGGTGCCACTCTTTAGTGACCATAGAGCAGTGTTTCAGGGAGGATTGTGTAGCGGGCCCGTGGCCGGTGGTGCAATTGGATGAAGATGAAGAAAATTTTTTCGATAGGGTATCGGTGGAAGTATTACTAGCTGCGATGCGGGTGAATGGGTTCCCGGAGCAAGGTTATTTGGAGTTTAAGGCTAGTGCGATGAGTCCGAAATTGGTAGAGATAATAACTAGTAAGGGGAAAGTTTTCGCGAAGTTTATCTGCGGGCTGGAGCAAGGAAATCCCGACAGCCCTACCATTGCTAACTTAGTCATTAAGTTCAAGCACGATATATGGAACGCAGTTTCGGGTGAAATAGGAAAAATATTTCGAGATCAGAAAGAATTCAAAGATGAAAAATATATGTTTAATATTGTTGATTCAATTGATGGCACAGTTATGATCTGCAAAATAGGCTACTGCGATGATAACTCTAAATTCATCAGGGTGGAGAATGAAGAAGACCTCGTTCGATTAGTGGAATACTATCTGCAGCTTGCAGGCGATCTTAGTATGGTAACTAAGATCGGTAGAAAAGGCGCAAAATGCGACATACAGTTCTACAATCTGTCAGCGAATATGACGATTAAACTGAAAAAGTGCATGTCCATTGCTTGGAGCTTTAAACATGACGCACCGATCGAAGAGGAAGTTCCATTTCGTGTGTGCATGAAAAAGGAAGAGTATGAAAAACTGAAAGTCCTAATTGATTACTCAAATCTAGAGGAAACAGAAAAATTAGGTTGGGATAAAATAATTAATTCAGATGCGCATAAACACCTTGGAATGATTGGGAAACTGTCGGGTTCGACGGCGGAAACATCGAATCATTTTATTCATAAAATGGAAAATCGGTTACATCAGTTGAATATTGGAAGGATGGACATCGACCCACAAAGAAAATGTATTAATATGCTCGTGAATACAATTCACAGTTATATACCATTACAAGCGAATCACTCGACTATGAGGCTGGCAAAGTTTGACGGAGTAATATCAGATGTAATCAGAAAAGCCAATGGAATATCCACTTCTGACTGCAAACATCGGATATTCCTCCCACAGGAAAAAGGAGGATTAGGGATATCTTCAGCACTCGAAATAGATGTGATTTCAGTGTGTCGAGAATTGGAGATCGTAAGCAACAGCACATCCTTGGATTCATATGCTTTTCGTACGAGGATTGCAGATGCAAAAAGTCATAGAAATACTGATGATAGAGATATGCAATGGTTTAATCACGCACAGGAAGCCATAAAAAAGTTAGGAAGATATGGAGTTCATCTGAGGGATAAATGTGATGGACTGGTCAACGATGTACTTAATCACTTCAGCACATTATCAAAATTTGTCTCCGTTGGCCATCCAAATTATAAAGATGGTAACACTGGACACAGCATTGGAAACGGCAAGGAAAATAACCTTAACCTGGCGTTTGGTGGAATAGTACATACCTGCGTTTTACTCCTACAACAGAATGAATGGACAATCACCGAGAAAATATTGGGAAAAGATAAAAAGAGTGACATTAAATTCAAAGATATGCTAGGAATCCTCCCTATTATCAAAAGAATCAAAATGCATGATTTTAATCGTCTATTCTCCTGTTGGGAATGGACAAACGAAGATGCCAAACCACATTACGTAGTCCCAAATGAAAATTCCAAATGGACACCAATTAATCCAATCGCATTCAACAAGGATACCTTATTTTCGAATGTGGATTGGAAAAATGCAGATAATTCATTATTTCAACTAGTAAGGAAGAACATGATAATGTTCGAACCAGCAGATGTTGTTCGGCAAAATGATTACAATAGATTAGAAATACGATCTACAGTCAAATATGCAAACCAATTCAACTATATGATTAACGGCATGAGTCCACTCATTTTCGCCACGGATGGGGCTCTTCACCTCCTTCAACCAGATCGGAAAAAAGTTGCAAGTGCAGCTCTCGTCATGTGCAGCCTGGATATCAGACTCGGTGAAAGTCTGGAATCCGGCGAATGGGAAAACCGTCCAATGATCCCAATGCTGTCGCGATGTTCCATTTTGCCGAGGAAGATTGGATTAGAAGAATCAGATATTGCATCTGCGGAATGCCAGGCTATGTTAATGACAGAACTCTGTATACCATCTTTCCTCCCACGAATTTACATTACCGACAGTGAGGCAGTAAGGGACCAGGTAGTTCAGGCAAGAAAAAATGCAGAAGGTGAGGTAAATAGATCGTTCATAAGAACGAACATTGGGGGTATAGGAAAGTGCATAATGGGCACATTAGCAGGCTTCATTCATCAGGGTACAATAGAGGATGATGTAAAAGCAGCCATTATCCAAAATCCAATCATAGAAGAGCTGGTACATATGTTCGAGGAGAGAAACACCACATTCCTAAAGATTGCGCATTCGTGGACAGCACAAAGTGCGCCGGTAGGCACACTAAACGAATCACAAGATGAACGAAAAGAAGTGCCAAGTGAGGATAACGTTAAAAATAAGAAACCGCAAAAGTGGAGGAAAGATTATTACGACGATAATACGCTGCGCAGTTTCCTAAAAGTAAACTCACATCAGCTAAATGATGAAGGTCTACAAATCCTCCTGAAGAAACCTAGATACCCAGCACTCATCCCTAACCTCTGCATGCTCAATGCGAATCATCTGGCTGATAGGATAGCAGATATACCCCTGACTAAAACTTTCGCAGCATCGGAATTGTGTGACTATGATATAAAAAACCCAATCTCGCCGTTACGATTCACCATCAACATAAATGGACAGTCAGTGGATAAGCACATCAGCAACGCACTAAGAAAGATCTTTATTAATGAACGCGTCAAAAGAATAAAAACAAAAGAAACGCAAGGTTTGTTATGGAGAGTAATAAAATCAAGCAACATGACATGGGAACAAATCAGCACGCATAAGGGATACTTACGATCTCTCCTAGGTCTCAGTAAGACTCATTCAAGAAGTATTTATAAAAATGTAAATTATAAGGAAGGATGTAAGATAGAGCTCATAAATTCCCTAGATAGCAAGGAGGACAAGCAACGTATAAAGAACATGAAGCCAACGGAATTGACATCATTATTGACTAAATGTTCTTGGTGTCCAACAACATGTGCTCATAAGCATCACCATGGCAACAGGATGCATGCACTGCTCCATTGCGAGCACGTTGACCTACAAATGTTCAGAACGAATATGAGAAAAACAATAAATGAAGAAATTTGCAATATGATAAAAGATATAGACTGTTTCACCAATACAAGTAATGCAATCAGATTCATCGAAGAAATATCCATCACATACCTGCAACTTCAACGTTCACAAGAGGGAAGGCTGAAGAGAATCCAACCGCATCTAAATCATGCTTATGCTTCTGTCGAAGAACTTAAAGAGAAAACCGGGGAGTCTGATACGATGAGGTGCATACTTTCTCCTACACACAACATCGCGATAGAGTTGTTTGGTTTGGTACCACAACACATTATTGGACTAGACTCGGATGCAAAGATCGGAGTGGCGGATATACCTTGGCTGGGGTTAATGCCAACAAAGATTTGCGAAGTCGTCGCCAAGTATAGGAATATAACCAAAACAGCAATCAGGCATATGGAAAACAAGGACGATATATTAGATAAATTCGACGACAAATGGAATCTAATAAAGGGACTTACGATGGGACTAGCAGCGGGATTACACAAAGTGATAGGCACCATTAGCACTTCTATCTTGGGAAAACTGCAAAAGAAACATAGCCTAGATGCTTATACGATCACTGCCCTAAAGAAGAAAATAAAGAAAAACCATCCGTCAAAGTCAAAATCAACATCAACGAGCAAGGAATCAAATTCGAGCATGTGCAAGAAATGTCCACAGGAGAACAACTTGATCGATACGAGCGTCCAATATACAATAGATTGTCCCGGAATAACCTGCGCGACCGATAAACCTAAATGGAGCATCTTTCACAACTTCAGGACCAACAAAATTCCATCAGAAAAGAAACACTGTCTCAGATGCACAAGGCATTCCTCCGCGATAAGGGCCGCCGTGACAACTCTTGAAAATTTCAATATAAACTCCACAGATAAAGACAAAAAGAAACTCCAAAACACATTCAAAGTAGCTTCATCATCCACCCCAAACTATTTTCCATTCATGAATTTGCTTCAACAACATCTGCCCACAGACAAACAAAGAGTCAGAACAAAATACACAAACAAAAGCAGGATATCGGATACCCACAAAACCATGTGTCGGATCATCACGCAGGTACACGCAACAGAGAAAGCAAAAGCACAATGTTATTCCAGAGAATGTATTCACTTACCCCAGACATTGTTAGATATTCTTAATGATAGTGAGAATAGGATAAATAAACAGCGTTCAAAAACGAAAGAGGCCGCAGACAAGGCACAACAGATAATGCAACAAGCAGTAGTGGTAGAGAAGGAAATAATAAATGTGGAAGAGGATAAGTCAGAAGAAAGATTGAAAAGAAAGGCACATAATTTGGAAACGGTGACAGAGAAGAAACAGAATGCGCATTACCTGAGAGAGACATTACTGGAAAATGGATATATATCCAGCATGGCAATAAGAAGGGCAATAGAGGTATTTCGTCATGAGAATAGACACGAACATTTTTTCGCGAACCCAGAAGCAGGATCAATCTTAGAAGCCTGGACACCTTCGCAAGGATGGAGACGAGCCGCGCGGATATTCAGTTCAAATCGTGTAATATGCCACAAACCTGATGGGACGTACTTTATACCTATCTTTGAAGGAAGAGATACGACGGGACATTGGTTCGTAACTATAATAAGGAAGCAAGGAAGGCATAGAAGAGGCTATGTAATGGACTCGCTCGGCAGCACAAACTTGAACTCACCCATTTTGAGGAAAATCAGAGATCTATTCAAAAGCGCTGAAAGCTCTTTCGCATGGAAGTCGATATCGTGTTTTCCACAAACTGAAGTTGAATGCGGGCCGCGCACAATCATGCACATAGCTCAATTGATAGAGGAGACCGGAAGAAATAATATATTTGAAGAATGCTTACTGGCGGCATCCCTGAAGACAATTGCGACAGAAAGCTATTCTGCAGCTAGGGTAAGACAATCAGCAGCTACTATAATAGGAAAATACGAAAGTCATATGTGGACGTACCCTGTGCGAGTAGGAAGAAATCAGGGTAATGATGAGGAAAGAGAAGGAAGAAAACGCACCAAAAGGAAAAAGCGCAGAAAGAAGAATAAGTCAGTATCTGAATCAAATGTTATCGAAATATCGGAATAACCATCCCTAATGCTGGCGACCACAGAATATGCACGTACCAACCCCCACCGCAAACTGTACACGAACAGAGGATCCCACATATTCCGACCCCTTTTCTTTCTTTTTACTTTTTTTATTTTTTATTTTTTTACTTTTTTTGTTGAACAATGATATAAATGGTACATCGGAGTATGCGGGGTAAGTATAGAATCTATATTGGCGCCCTAAAAGTTGCATTTATGCAATATTTGACCGATGCCCCTTTCCTCTTGGATAGGCAAAATAGTATTCTGCGGAGAAGTGAATTTACGGAGTCTGTCTTAGTGCATCGCCAATAAAAACACTATAAAATATACCATTACAAACAAACAAACTGTATTGTTTTATATAGACATTATTGTGTAATTAATTTTTGTATCTTTCTTTTTAATTTTTTAACTAGATGGGAAGAAAAGGGAGAAATTCTCATTTCTCCCATATACCTCATTTATAAAAAAT
>Ga0209092_10005338_pt1 | contig 10428 bp, 3 predicted proteins | sample FraStrMetagenome_FD_187446 | JGI IMG/M metagenome (GOLD analysis project Ga0209092, IMG submission 187446) | Marine eukaryotic phytoplankton communities from Arctic Ocean - Fram Strait ARC3M Metagenome (SPAdes) (version 2) | ecosystem: Environmental > Aquatic > Marine > Oceanic | place: Fram... | reverse complement strand
GGGGATCTAAAGGCTCGAGACAAAACATCTCAAGCTTTAAGAGAGGGCGCACCAGAAATAAGAAAAGAAATGGAAAGTGACCTAAAGAAGCAGCGAGCTGAATCTAAAAGAGACAGTGACAGTGATGGAGATGACTATGAAGACGATGTCACATCTCCCGGAAAAGGCCCAGCTGAAACAGAAACTGCCGATACTTCGATGGACACGTCATGGGAACAACAACCTAATGAAACCATGCAAAGGGCAGTAGCTCGAATGAATATTCATGATGAAGATCCTTGGAAACAACAACATCATCAGATGTCACCGTTTCAGAGAAATGGAACCTATGACTATAATAATCATCACATGAATGATTCACCTCACCACCACAACAATAATGGATCTCATTATCCCCAAGTTGACCCGTATGCACATCCTCGGAATGCTGGAGTGGAGCAAGGTCGAGAATCCTGGTACCCAATGCACCCACCAACAAACTCACATCATAATCAGCATTATGATAATAATCGTCTTCCTCATCGTGATCACATAATAAGCCCGATTAAGACTCAATATCCACCAAATCTACCACGTGTGCACTTTCGAGAAGATCCTCATGATTCAAGCCAATCTAATTATCATCAATCGGCTTATGACAATAATCCATCGATGCCCCCACCTCCTCCCACTTTATCCAATCTCAGAATGCCTCATGAAACATACAATAAAAATGCACATAACACAGAGCCATACTCAGACCGTTTTGCATATGACAGATCAAATTCATCCACAAAATTCAGTAGAGATGTACAACAGAATCAAAATGGTTGGGGTTCTCAAAACGGTACCACAGTAGGAAAGAGATCTGAAATGGAGCATAAGCATAAAACCTATGCAAACATGTCACGGCCAGAAGAGATTTATCAATATATGAACGTTGCAAGTGGAAGTCGGAATAATCATCTACCTTCACCTATAAATACTAGAGATACTCGCATGGGCAACGCCTCTTCTACCAACGGAGGAGGTTTCAATTACCAATCCAGAAGACATGGTCAAGTAAATGTGAAACGAAAGCCTCAAAGATCTTTGGCACAAAAAAAACAGAAAGAAATTGTGGAAACTCGTGCTGAACCACAAGATTGGCTATGCAGTGCTTTTTTCCCGACGAGCTTTTTCGGTGGAGACGATGCATCCTTTTGTGGATTCGATATGTGTTCTGTAAATTCTATTGGCGGGAGTTCATTGTGTGGAGTATTTATCGAGGACGACCCAAATAGGAACCAAGAGGTTGAACTTGCATCTAGGAATCAGATTCTGAAAGAAGCAAAGTCATGGGGAAGTATTAGGAGTAAGAGCACATTAGGGTAAGATTCAATTACATGCATTTTCATCTGTTCTATTGCTAGCATTGTTCTTATTCAAAGATGATTCTAATAATTCTATTTGTGCATCTTAAAGATCTCTTGGTTCAGGTGATCGATCAATGATGTCTGTAGGCTCAACAGATAAATCATTAATGTCTAAAGGGAGCGAAAAAGGGTAAGACGACATTCAGACCATTCTTCTTCACTTATTTTTAAATTCCGTTCTAACGACATTTTCCAATTCTTTCTTGTTTCTTATAGATTCCATGCAGTTTCAGCACATGAAGATATGCAGCCACTTCCACATGATGACCCAGCCAATTTTTCTTTTAACTGGTCCTGGGATGGAAGAAAAGAAACATCAACAACTGAATGAAAGAAGGAAGCTTGATGAATAATTTATGTTCGTCAAGTTTTTGCACACAGTACACTTTTCCTTTACATATACAAAGCAACAATTTTCATTGTTTTCATATTCATGAATATTTTGGGACCTCATGCAAGTTTTAATTTAGACCATTACAAAGTCGCAAAATTATATTTCATGCCTTTTTTAATCTAAAACATATTTGAAATGATAACTTGATTGCATCTTGAGATCGCAAGCGGAAATTAAGATTATTTTGATTATACTCATATGGATTTGTGGTGCAATTTTATTGACGAACTAAACACTGACGTGAACCAAATGAACATGTAAACAACATTGAGGCAGGTAATTTGAGGACGAGTTCAACTAGGTTACAAATTAAGGATGTAACAAAAAATCCAATTTGTCGCACGAGTAGCAATAAAGACATGCTTTCAAAAACCTATCGAGTTCGCATCGCTTTTCGTACTTCTTGTTCCTAGGGGTAGAGCGTCTTAAGAGAGTAACTACAGCAATGACAAGTAAACGGACAAGCGAAGAATTTAATTAGGGAAACCGCTATTCCTAATAAACTTCGTAGAGGTTGAACATATCTAAACAAAATACAACATTGGAATTATGCAAGTAATTCAATACGTGCTCCTGTGAAAGATAGTGCACAACTTCTTTGTTGAATGAAATTTAAGGCCAAGTTTGATTGAACAAGAAGGACTAATTTTTTGCTATGTCTTCTCCTTCGCGCGCTTCGGCAGGCGACGCTGGCGCTTCTGCGCCCCGTGATTTGCAGCAACGGTTCGCTAACCTTTTTTCGAATGTTCCTGCGTCCATGCGCAAACTTGTTAAAGGTGAGTCTTCGGGTTTGGGGGGTTCTGGAAGTTCCACGTACCACTCGTACCTGGTTGTACTGGAGGTTGTAGAAGACTTGTGTGGGGGTTATATTGGGTCCAGTGGAAAGGTCTGTATTAAATCATGCCAGTCCTGCGATGTCGCCAAACACGCCCGGTCTCGTTGTGAGGATCTTAAACCTGGAATTTATCTTAGAGGCTTAAGTTCGGATGAAGTTTTCTCGTCTCCCTGCGTATGCTTAAGTCAGATATCTCAAATGCAACGAGATGATTTGATGGTTCGGAAATTCGAATCAATGGATGATGCGAAATCATGTCTAGAACAATTTCAGGTGGAAGATGCGGACAGTGACTCTCCTTCCGTCAGCCCGGGCAATAGTCGCAAGATGCCTTTGGACTTTAGTTCTCCTGCTGCGAAAAAACCAAAAAGAATAAATCTAGAAGATAAATTTGTGGAATATACTTCTCTGCCTCCCAATGACGTCTCTGATATCGCCGCGGAATCGCCCCTAACTGCTTCCCATTTAGCTGCCCGAGATGTACTAATTAAAGCTATGATTTCTGTCATCGTGGAAAATCAAGAGGACGTTGAATCTCTATTGGAGAAAATGGTAGAAATGACCGGGCAAATAGGAGCTGCCCCATTATCCGGACCTCCGGCATTATGGATGGGTATTCTAGAGTTGCAGTCAGAACAGAAACAGCTGCAGGAGCAATTAGCTTCCAAGGCTCCTGTCTCACTCGATCAAAAGGTGGTCGGGCTGGATAATAGAGTGCTGCTTCTTGATCGTATGGTCGGTTCGATGCAATACGAAACGCGAGAGGCCCTGGTGGAAATGGCTAGGGAAATTGGTTCCAAATTATCGGGAGGTGGTGATACAGCTCATGGGTCCCCTTCTTTAAATAGTGTGGAAGCTGATTCGCCCTTAACGGATTTAATGGATAGAGTAGACACCTTAACAGACTTATGTAACTCGTTAACTAGATCTTCAAAACCCACTTCCTCCTCCATCAAGATAGGAAGGTTCTGTTTCGAGAACATAGAGGAATTGGGTGGGTGGTGCGAGAAGCATCTGCCAGCCGCTTTTCCGTTTGGAGCGTTTGTCGATGTCTACTCCTTCTTGCAGCGGATAAAATCTTTTCGAGACAGAGCAGATGTTGATTCCCTGAAGAGCATGGACTATAGAGACAAGCTGTCGCTCACAGCGGATGAAGCAATCACTCTTGAAGCTTTTGCCCACCCTCTCCCAAAAGGATTCCGGGGAACTGCATCGGAAGAAGGGCAAATGGCAGTCTGGTTACCTGGGATCAAGACGCCAGAGAAGTGGGCAGATCAGAACGAGACGATTGGAATCAAAGTTATGATCAAGGAAAATATCGAGGTCGTTCGCACCAGAGTCCTTGCCTGCATCAGGCACAGGTTGCCTAATCATCCAGAAGCGGCAACTCTAGCGCGAGAATTGCTTGCTGATACCATCACTTTTCTAACGGAAATGTCAGAGTTCATTTCTTCTACGTTCCGGACCCTTAGAGCAGCTGGCTTCTCGAGATTAAATGCGTGGAACCTTGTCTCTAAGTTAATTCATCGTATGTTGGCTGTGGATTGCTCTCTTAAACGTGGAATCTCTTTTGAGCTACAAGATGCTAAGGAGCACAAGGCTCTAGCGGTGAGCGTGTTGTGGGGGACCTTCGGCACTCACCAAGTGTTAAGATCTTACCAACAACATGGAATAGAAAACCACCCATCCATGGCATCGGAGTATGTCAGGTTTCTGGTTGCTCATACTGACTCCAACAGAGTAGAAGCCATGCAGTCCAAGGTAAATCAGTTGGAGGTAGAAGTAAAGCGATTGGATAAAGCGTTGAATGCGGCAGAAAAGGCAGCGGTGCAGGCTCAAAAGGCCGCCACCTCGGCATCTAACAAGGTGCAGGAGATGGAGCGTCGTCGCAATGCGGCAAACTAGCCGGGGTGGCTGCTACGACATCCGTGGTCGCCCGGGCAAATTCAAGTGATGTCACATCTATGTGTAAGCTAAATGTGGAAGTCATTCCTCAATCTTTGGGGAAGAGTGTTAGTGACGTTCGGCGCAAGTTGAATGTGTGTGAAATAGAAAACCGCTCTCTATCAGGTTTTCTAACCGATAAGGTTGTAAGAGATAGGGATTGTTTAGTGTACTGTGAGGCGGGGTGGCCGGAGGCAGTAAATGGGATTGGTTGGTTAGAAGCTGGTCGCCGGATCTATCTATATTCTGCAGATGATGCGCTGACGGAGATAGCAGACATGTTGCCAGGGAAAGTGGAAGTGTTAGGGCGAAGTGAAGCTATTGCGTTAATCGAAAGGGACAAAATAATCTCTCTTATAATAGGCTCTTTATTATTTGTTTCGGATGTTTTAAATGATAGAAATCAATTTCCAATTTTGAACTCTATTGTGGCTATTCCTTATAACCGTTTTAGGAAGAAAGAATTAGTGAGCGCTGGGTTGAGATGGAGAAAAGTCACTCATGCCATGCTGGGGGGTATCACTACAACGGCATGGTCTATTGGGGTCCCTGCTAGAATGTCTACTGTTAATATGGAGCTATTAAGTCCAAGTTTTGGTTTGGAGAGATATTTAAAACATGGGTTTAAAGATGGAGAACTGGGAAGAGTTATTCCACCCCCTTCATCTTCTCTCATGGATAAGCGATTGTCAATAATATCATTGACAAAGGAACATGCTTTTCCTTGCTACCGGTCTTGCACAGGATGGGTATGGAGAACTTTAACCTCTTTTGAGATTGGCCTGATCCTGGATTTGAATGAATTACTGCTAAACAAGATCTGCAGGAAATCTCCGGACGACGTATCCATAAGAAATTTTATTTTACGATCCGTTCCCGGCAAAGTGTCTCAACTGTTACATGCTGCTATTAAAGAATTATGGAGTAATGAAACCTTGTTCTCTACCGACAGGGCTAATGTTAATGCTAAGTTATTAACAAATGTTGATGATGCTGTCCTAAATGAAGCCTCAGGTGGTCGTTCGATGGGAAGATTGCTTTTAAAGAATGATTCTGATATTGTAAATCGCAAAGCGAATGTTTCGAGCTACTTGTTGAAAGAGGCCGAATATCTTTTGGACTACGGCCAAAAGGCAGCAAAAAGTGATGACTCTTCAATTCCTGTGGAGCTCTGGGATCGAAGTATCTTGAGAGGTTATTTCGAGTGGCTTCCTTATGATGATTCTGTGGCTCATGCTTTATCTGTTTTGAGAAATAAGCTAGGAATGAGGATTTACCTGATTAACCTCGTGAAAAGTTTCTTTCGTTATATTCAAAAAACTTATGGAAATGAATGGATAACTATGGCTTTTAAAACCCACAGCGGGGGTCTGACTGATTGGAGTGTAGAACGGAGGAAGGAAATAAGACTTGACTTGTCGGTAGGTTTGGATAGCCTTAACAGAGCCATACGTAGCTCTTGGTGGGAGTGGCTGGATGGATCTACCTGCTATTTTTGGCGGTGGCCTGTAGAGGTTAGAAGATGTGTAAGAGATGGCTTCCCTGTCTGGGTAGAATCTAAACTACCAGAGTATAAGAGATGCCAAACTTTTAAAGGTCTAAATGTAGATCAGATGCAGGCGCTAGAAAAGAAAGTCCATAAAGTAATCAACCGAAGATATTTAAATAAAGGATTTGTCAAAAGTCTTATTAATTATTTCGCAGTGCCAAAGGGCTTGAATGATATAAGAATCGTCTACGATGGGACAAAGTCAGGGCTTACAGACGCAGTTTGGGTCCCGAATTTTTATATGCCGTCCATCGATTCGCTGCTGTTATATTGTTCACCTAAAACTTGGTTTTCGGACATGGACCTTGGGGAAATGTTCCTGAATTATTTCATGGACCCCAAGATCCGTCCATTTTGTGGAGTAGATGTTTCTCATTTTGTGGACAAAGAATCAAATGAAAAGTCACTCAGTCGTTGGCTACAATGGAATCGGATCTTTATGGGATTCCGTTCCTCGCCTTACTACGCTGTAAGAACGTTTAGCTATTGTGTTGATTTAGTCAGGGGGAACTGGACGGATGCAACCAACCCGTACAGTTATTCTAGAATTCGATTAAACCTTCCTGGGTCAAAGGAATATTCTCCTTCCCTACCGTGGATCAGTAAGATGCAAGGTGACCAGGAAAGCGGGGATATTGTTACTTATATGGACGATGGTCGCCCTTATGGTGGAGGAGAAAGGATATGTCGTAAAGGTGCCAAGAAGGCTTCAAAGGTCACGCAATATTTAGGTCAACAGGATGCAGCTAGGAAATATCGACCTCCTAGCCAACAACCAGGTCCTTGGTGCGGAGCCTTTATTGCTGAAAAGGATGGATCGGTCTGGGCGTATGTCTCCGATGAGAAATGGCTTAAGGCTCAATCCTATCTTAAGAGATGGTTATTCGATATCGCCGAATGCATCAGATTGAATACTCCTCCCGTCCTCGACTTCAAAGATCTGGAAAGAGGTCGTGGGTTCCTTGTTTATCTAAGCAGGACTTACCCGTCCATCGTACCTTATCTTAAAGGAATACATCTTTCGATCGATTGTTGGCGTCCGAATAGGGACAAGGATGGCTGGAAGAAGAAGCCAACTAAGAAAAGGTTTTCGATGAGTGATGAACAAGAGGTTGGAGAATTCTACACCCATGATGTTGATGACATTCCAAATGATTTGTTGTTAGATAAGGATGGTAATCTTTTACAAAATCAAAATGATTATGAAAACCATCCTGAAAAGGTTTCTTTAGCGCCCAGGTTGTTTGATGACCTACACGCTCTTGAGAAGTTCTTTGAAGCAGACAAACCGTGTTGGCGTTTTGTCCGGGGGAAAGAGATCATGGTCGCCGAATATGGTTTCGGAGATGCTTCCGGAGCTGGGTACGGCTCCACTTATGCCACTAAGAAAGGAATTCAATACCGGTTCGGAACATGGGGGACTGACCTTGGTGGAGAGAGCTCTAACTTTCGAGAACTGAAAAATTTGGTGGATTCCCTCTATGCTAGAGTTGAGGAAGACGTATCGGAAGTAAAAGGGTTGGAGGTCTTTCTGTTCACCGATAATCTGGTGGCGGAAGGAGCGTTTTACAAAGGCACCTCGACCAGTCGCAAATTATTCGAACTCGTTTTAAGATTGAGGTTACTAGAGATGAAGGCTGGTTTTAAGATCCATATCATCCACATTGCAGGTACTCGCATGATATCTCAAGGCACGGATGGTTTGTCTAGGGGAGATTGTAATGAAGGAGTAATGAAGGGCATGTCCATGCTGGATTATGTTCCTCTAGATGCTACATGTCTTAAACGGTCTCCACTCCTAAAGGAAAAGATTAAGTCCTGTATTGATCCTTATTTAAAAGCCACTCATCTTGAAGCAAGATTCTTAACTGAATTCGACTGGTTTAATCTTGGGCATGATATTGTAGGAGGATCCTTGAACGATGAAAATATTTGGGTACCCGAATACAAATCTGGTTTTAATATCTGGTGTCCGGCACCTGCGGCAGGGCAGCATGCAATAGAGCAACTTCGTTTGGCTCGGTTGAAGAGAACTACTTCAGTTCATCTATTCATTATACCCCGAATTTTCACATCGTTATGGCGTAAACAGATTTATAGATGCGCTGACCTTGTCTTCGATATGCCTTTTGATTCTTGTTTGTGGACTCAAGAATTGCAGCATGAACCACTCACCGTTGCCTTTTTGTTTCCCTTCCTTACTTTTAAACCTTGGCAACTTCGCAGATCATTCTCCTTTTTGGGAATGGGAAGGGTGTTGCGTCGCTTGTGGGAGAAGGGTGATATCTCCAAATGGGATCTTTTGTGCAAATTTTGTGCATGGTCGGGGAGGATTGCCTCCATGCCACCAGACGTGGTGCGCAAAATGTTACAGAGCTCCAGATCATTTGAGCTTTTTTGTGGAAAAACCCGAGAATGAACTGGGAGCTGTGTGGGAGAAAAAAGACGACGAAGATCGTTTCCTAGTTGGTAGAAATGGGGACTTTCTGGTGTTCCCTTTCCAATGCGATACGTGTTGGTTCAGAAATTTGGAAGGCCGGCTACCTCGATCAGAATCATATTCAGACAGCATAATACTAAGTTACATTCGAAGAGTAAATTTAGATGGCATGTGGGCCAGAAGCCCATCTACGATTAGTAGTACAAAAAATGGTTTGATTACTTTAATTAAGAGATGGAAGGAAGTGGGTGTTACCCCAGACTTCCCTGAATTAGGACCCTGGCCGCTTAATGACAAGGTTGGTTTCAGACTAGCAATTGGGCAGTTGAAACATTCTCAGCGTTCTGGTAAAAATGTAGTCACACACCTGCAATATGATACAGTGCGTCGCCTTCGTTCCTCTTACTCTCATGTGCATGAAGTTTCGGCTGTCTCCGTTCTTTCTCTAGTAAACTCCTTTCGAAATCAACTTGGCAAAGTGTTTACAAACTCGAATACTCCTACACAATCTCTTTTGTATACCAGATTCGCTTTGGGCCTCTTATTGCGTATGGGGCGACAGACGAAGCAAAACACTGCTTTGGATTATCAAATCTTGCATCTAGTTCTTAGGAATATGGAGGATGAGATAGATGGTGAGGAAATAGATGAGGTCAACAAACGATGGTTGATTATGGTTGGCTGCTATTTGGTGGTGTGCTTCGTATTATCCCTGCGAGGCAATGAAGGTTTTATGGTTGAAGCCGGTGGCTTAATTCATCATCTGAAGCATGGCAAGGAAGTCGATGAAGCAACTCCATTCTGTGTTGTGCCACTATTGGGAAGATTTAAGAATGAAGATGGCGAGCGGTGGCATCTGATGATGGCCACCAGCATAACAGGCTCGGGCTTCAAGGTTAGGATGTGGATTGAAAGATTGGCTGCAATCTTGATTGCAGAAGGTAAAGACTCTGGTCCTGCTTTCTGTCATCCTTCGGGTAGAGTTATTAAAAGTGCTGAATTGGATGCTGAATTCCACACTCAGCTTGAGGTTGTTCAGGAAAAAAGAACAGACTTAATTCCTTCGAATGTCGATATTAGGGAATCCTTTTCAGTCTTCCGTTCGCTTCGCAGAGGCTCTACTTCTCGAGTTGGTGAGTTGGGAATCCCTGACAACATTGTCAACCTTCACAATCGCTGGAGAAGAGTAGAAGCAGGAGGAGGTTTTTTGAAGTCCTCAAATATGCGAGCGAATTATACGGAACTTAGGCTCACTCGAAAGGTACGTCTCAAATACTCTGAGAATTTGTAATCAAAATCCGAAAAGCACAGGAATAGTCGGATGAGATTAGGCGTCCAGGTTCTGGAGATCGGGAAATCTCGAGGAGGGGTTAACTTCGGCGATTTTACACTTGAATAGAAAAATCGGATTGAATTGAAAATTTCTTATATTTTCAGATGTCACTTGAAAGCTCGGGGGCCCGAGCGTTTCGCCAGGTTGGCCGGCTTTCTCATCCTAATGGATATCTGTGATGTATTCTATCCCTTGGTTCCTTTCAACAATAGTGTGAAATTCAATGAATTTAATTTTTTCTTGGTGAGGGGAAGGCAATGCCTCCACCCCCCCACACGTGCACCAGCACGTGGAAGTCGCCCGTTTCTATTTGTTATGTTATCTCTATTTATAATGTTAAGTATTGGTTTATATGTTCAACTTGAGATTATTAGTTACTTGCTTGTTCTTACCCTCATTTGAAAGCGAAGCCCAAGCCATTTACCTGAAGTAACTGATATTTCCGTTGAGAAGGTTGAAGGCTCTCGGGTATGCATTTGTTTCAACTGCTAAAATGTGTTTATTTAGATTTATTTGTAGGTGTTATGCCTTGTCATTCA
>Ga0209092_10005336_pt1 | contig 10429 bp, 12 predicted proteins | sample FraStrMetagenome_FD_187446 | JGI IMG/M metagenome (GOLD analysis project Ga0209092, IMG submission 187446) | Marine eukaryotic phytoplankton communities from Arctic Ocean - Fram Strait ARC3M Metagenome (SPAdes) (version 2) | ecosystem: Environmental > Aquatic > Marine > Oceanic | place: Fram... | reverse complement strand
ATGGGTGCTAGAGCTGATGATAATATAGATCAGAAATTCTTTCATGCATGTTCCGGTGGAGACGAACTATTTCTTGAGAAAATTTTATCTGAAACTCCCTGTAAGTTTGGTCCTCAACTTCCGACTGCATATGTAGTATATCTCAATAAAGCTCACATCTAAAGTAATTTTACTTCATTCTTGATTTTCATTTTTCGTTTTATTATCAGCTATTGCCAATAGCAAAACTGAAGACGGGGAAACATGCCTACATCTGTCAGCAATTTCTGGCAATGTTAAGATTGTCAAGATGTTACTAGAGAATGGGGCTAACCCCAACGTCCGTACTACATCAGCTCAGGTGCGGAGTTTTTAGTTTTTAGATTTCTTTGTTTATTCGCAACACAAATACAGGTTATGAATCGATGAAACCTATTTTTCGTTTATTCGTTTTTTTACTAAATTTATGTTGATCTACTTCTCAGGGATTACGCATGCATCCATTGAGTTGGCATGTATATGGAGCACATCATGAAATAACATCTTTACTTCTGAAACATGGGGCAAACGTCAATGATGATGTTGACTCCATGTATGATCCAGCAGAAAAATTAACTGCATTGGATCTAGCTGAAGTAATTTTGGAATCATTGAAGGCACAACCAGAAAGTGATATAAGTAACGCCCAACATACTTATGATATTTTAGTACAAAATGGTGGAAAGAAATATCAGGATTTGTTTCAGGAGTTTTGATAGACTTTACCTGTCCCAAAAAGCAATATTGAGTGCTAAAAGTATTCCGCGAACGAAGGACAAGTAATTTGATTCTGTGTAAAATCTCATTGCTCTTTAGTGACCCTAATGGGAAATGGGGATCCTTTGATTGGTTCAGCCCAAGGGTATAACTTAGAGGAGGGAACTCTATATTTTGCAGTCCTCCTTGACTTCCACAGGAGGAGTATTGAGGCAGATTCATCCATCTTCGAGAAACAGGGCATTGAGTCAAAAAATGATTCAGAATTCTTTTTATTCGAAAAAACAAACTCAAGTTACTCTAATTTTATGGTTTCATCTTACCTCTATGAACTCTATTTTGATGATGTGTAACATGTTTCCAGTACATAAGTAGCTCCCCTTCGTTGAATTTGTTGTATCGATCACAAGGTCATTCTCGATCCAAACTTTCGTTCTATCATTGCTATTTGGAACCTTCGATACATGTTGGTTTTTACGGTTCATGTATATTCAATATGAGAACGAAAATTCTGTGATAAATAAAAACATAACTTTTCTCACCTCGAACTCGTATGGCTCTGAGAAGTCTGGCTTGATAAAACCTGTCCATCTAATGCTGACGAAATCACGAGCATGTGGCTGTATAAAACCATAAGCCCAATTAAAATCGATATTTCTGTCTACCTGAATTTGATCAGGATCTCCTGAAAAGAATGCATTACTTCGTTACATTGTCAGAATCACAATGGAGGAATATTAAATCTAGCTGCTATAAAAATTTCTCACCGAAAGTAGGTACCTAGCAATCCATTTTGTAAGGGTGCCATTGCTAGGTCAAGGCTGTATAATCCCTTTTTGGATAAATGGTATGTGAAAGAATAGCTACCATCTCTGAGATGCATGAAAGTGAGAATGTTGAAGGGAAAAAAATTATTATGAAAATATGATGCATATTCCAAATAACGTACTTGTTGTCCTTAGGCTGTAACATGAGATCTCCATTAGGGACGTCCTTTTTACCCCTAATTCTAGCAACAAAGTTTTCCCCTCCAGTACTCAAATAATTTTCAAAATTGTCTGCAGTAACAACCTAGAAGAAAGTTTGAAAGAAAATCTTTGTAAAAGCAAGTGACAAAAACATGATCCCACGGAGAACAATTGAAGTAACTCACTTCAAATTGCTTCTTATTTCTTGCGTTGCTTTTGAAGGACCATGTTGGTAGACCGTCTTCATTATAGAGTAAATCAGCCCCAGAATAGATGTGTGTCATTGATGAATTTGCATTTGCTGGAAAAACATTCAGTTGATATGGGCTTCCAGAAATCATACTACTCTGTTCATCTGTGTGGGAAGTTAAGAAGATATGTACGAAATAACGACCAGAAAGAGTTGGAGCCGTGAAGTTCAAAATATATGTTCCATTCTTCGAATCTATTGCTTCTACCTCTAGAATTCTATGACCGTTTAAGGCATTTTCTTTTGTTAAAAAGGATTCATATCTATCACCTCCTTTTTCTTGCTTATTACCATAAGCATCTTTCGAACAAATTTCAAGCAGTACCTTACTTCCAACAACTGCATCTATAGGACCAAGAAACGATAAATGACTCTTTTTGGCGTCGGTTTTCCCAGCCAAAACTCTTAGAATGAATGGTGATCCAAGAACATGAGCATGAGCAACACTTAAGTCTTCCATATAATATCCTAGCCCTTGATGTGCTTTTTCAGTTCCAACCGTAACAGATAATGAGAAAATACCAATGACTTTTGGGAAATAATGCACGGAATAAGTGCCATTTTTATTGTCTTCTATTGATGCATGAATTCTTTCTTTCACATTGCTTTGTCCACCTCTAGCAAAGACACTCACGATTACTCCACCATGTAGGAAAAGATTTCCGTATTTTCCGTTGCCAAAACCATCCCTGACTTCTACAATAAAGGACTGATTTATTCCAGCAATAGCCTGGTTTAGTGCGATGCCTTTTCCTGTTGATAATTGAGGACTTAAAGTGTTTGGGATTATTTCTGTTGTATATGATTTTCCGCTCGCTAGCATTTCGCGATATAAATTAGCACCAGGAATTATTTCAAAATCTCTATGACTAGGACAAGACCATTTCACTTGAATAAATGAGTTTCCATTTTTATGTCTGTACCGTATTCTAATGTTAACTCTTTTGTTAGTTCGAAGGACCATGCGGCCATCGATTTTTCCAAAACAAGTATTCCATTCAACCACATGATAATTATCAATTATAACTTCCACTTCACCTCCACTATCGCATTGCACTCTTATTATATATTCCTCAGAATGATCAGGTTCAACTTTCCCAGTCCACTCTACACTAAAAGAATCCTGCGGTAACATCTTTTCGCTTTGGGTGCAACCTACGGATTCGCGATATACACAACTCCAAACTTTATCAATCGAAAAGTCAGTTTGTGTAAAGAGTAGATGAGACATGTCGTAGTTTTCCACATCAAAATAAGATCCAAAGAGACCGCCTGGTTTATCTATCGTAACTGTTAAGTTATACGTTCCCGAAAAGTGAGGATTATAGTATGTCGTATATTTACCATTTTCATTATCATTTAGAGGCTTTGTTTGATAAAATGAAGCAGCTGAGTTGGAAATGTTTGAAAGTGCTTCCCATTTTTGTTGATGGCGTGAAATCAAACTTATTTTTAAGTCATATTTATCACCTCCCGTAATCAAAAAGTTACCAAACCTGTCTCGAGAATAAATTTCAACAGTTCTCTGAGTTCCAGCATTTCCTAATTTGATGCCGTTTCCTGTGATGATACAATTGGGTGAAAATGCTTCTGAGGGCGCAGCATCTACTATGAAAGGAGATCCAAAAATATGATGACTTCCGTTTATTCCAATCGTCATCACTTTCATAGCATATGTTCCACTAACTGTGACATTATATCTCATTTGATATTTTCCTTTTCCGATTCGTTTAGAAGTTCCGTATACTATTGCATCTCTTCCCCAGGTTTGATTCATATTAAGTGGCCTGGAAGGTATCGCATTCATCTCAAGAATTATTGAAAATTCATCTTGAAAGTTCGAGGTAGGATTCCCTCTCTCGTCTCGAGCCTGTACGAAGAACTCAGCTATAGTTCCAGCTGTAGCGCCTGAAAGACCTTCTCCACTGGCGGTTGATGTAGATAATCCAATTTTTCCAGCAATTACTTTGACTTCTTTCGGAGATTCAGAAATGTGGTCTTCATTGATAAGAACATACAACAGATTTTCACCAATCAGGTGTGGAACAATGGTTACTCTTATTCTGCCATCCTTTAATAACAAAAAATTCCCAGTTTCAGTAGCACTCGAATTTGACTTGTTCTCAATTTTAATCTGGACGCTATATATAAAGGGGCTAGAATTATTTACTATGGGATTTGAATATGCATCAACAGGTTGGATGAAAATATGGTTTGACTCAGTGGCGACAATTTCAAACTTGCTTAGATCAGTTATGAAGAAAGAAGATGGGCCATGCGCTACGTTGTGATCACAATGAACGGTGAATGGGCTCCCTTTAGCATGAATGTCTCCAAGCGTAATAGATAGCCGATTATATCCGGAAGAACTTGGTACTATAGAGACAGTATATAAACCGTTTTCATTGTCTTGGATGATGCCCTTTTGAAAGTGTTGATACGTTCGATTGCTTTCAAGAGAGACAATCCATTTATCCCCGCCCGAATCACGTCGATTTTTGAACAAGTCCAAAGATTCTATTTCAAGTTTTATTTCATTTCCAGCAACACAGGTAGGTATTTTACTGCACAATTGATTGTTGAAATGATTTACAAGAGAGCATTTTCTACTGTAGTCATAGGTTATGCTTTCAGTTGGGGCAGTTTTTGTTCCTGGTAGAATCGTCAAATTGAAAGGAGATCCAAAAATGTGTTTTGAGATGTATGTATCATTGTTCAGAAATTCCCCATTTAGTATTATACTCAAAGTGTATTTACCGCTGATGAATGGAACATAAAACACATCGTACAAATTTGTATTGTAATTGAATACAATGCGAAAAGGAAAATCTATTCCATCTTCTCCTCCACGAGTGTTCTTTGTCAATTTTGCAAACGCATAAAACCAATTTCTATCTTCAACAGGAACAGGCCTATCTTCCGGAACTCCAAGTATATTACCAAATCTGTCACGGGGTATAATAGAGAATCGGTTTTCTTTTCCTGAGACACCTTCAATGACATTGAAACCTTCTACTTGTGATCTAAATGGGTTTGCCTTAGATGGAAAAACTTCAAATGAAAACGGGCTGCCAAGGATGTGTTCCTAGTTCACATCGGATATACTTTTCAGTTTATATTTGAGAAAAGTCTGTAAAAATTATGGATTTGCACTTACTTTGACAAAAAATGCAGAACTAGGAATGACGGAAAAAGGTGTATGTTTCGAGTCCCAAAATATTTGTACTGTTGCATCCTTAGTTGCCTTTAAGTAATCAATGGTTATCGGGTAATAAAGTTCTGAATCAAGAAATATAAATGAGCCCTTTACAGTATCATCCCTATCCCAGGTATCAATGATTAGATTGTGATTAAGCCAAATTCTCGTTTTGTCACCAAATTGGATTGAAATTGTGTAAAACTCCGTAAATTGACATTTTAAATATCCCACCCATTGCGCAGTCCTGAAGTCGGCATTCCTTCCACGAAAGGATGTGAAATTTAATAGCGCATCGATGCGTCTCTTGCTCAAATGTTCCATCGATAAGACTGAATCTGTAAAGTAAGTTCCCTCAAGACCACCTGGAATCAAATGATACATATTGAAAGCATACGATCCCGCTCTTGTTACATTGATGTCGCAGCCATGAGAACCATCTTCATTATCCTCACAAAGTCCATGAAAGGGGACGACTGCAATAAAGCTGGATTCGCCGAAACTGTTCAGGCTTATTATTGACTCCAAATGAAAGACAAATCTGTCACCTCCTGATACGCGTTCATGTCCTAAACATGATATTGCTTGAATATTGGTATGGAAAACTTTTCCGGCAATCGAAGACATAGTTTCGTTGAGAGGGAAAGTGGAAGATGATAAAGACGAGTGGGATGAGCATGTTCTATCCGCATCGTCATCAATAATAGTTATAAGAGCCCTCTTTTGGGGACCAAGAGTAACATTCTCGGATGGTTCAGTCAAAATGATCTTAAACATTTCATCTCCCTCCTTTGTAATATGATGAAATAATTTAGAGGTTGATATAAATTAATCGAAATAAAGGTTCATCAATGCATCATTCAACCTACCAAAATTCTATCGTCATGAATTGTTACTAAAAATGATATCTCGATTTCCCCTGGATTGAAAAAGATTTGTTGTTTCGAGGTGTAAGATGCTGTTGGAGAAACATCACTATCATCTGTTGTCACGTGCTCGATAATGTAAGAGACATAAACTTGACCCACACCTCCACCTGAACGTCTCACCGTAACACGAATACTCCCTTCGCTTTCTTCTACAGCATAGGTTGGAGATGAGAAAGAAATTACTCCATAGTGTCCGCAAATAAGGTGCGAAATATTTGTTTTATTGCAATAAAAGGATTCATCCTTGTTGCGATAAACATTTCATTGAATATGAGCAAAACCATGTATATTTGTATGTATTGCTTCAAATCACTTCGTACTTACAAGGCTGGTTCCTTGATGACAAGAAACGGCAAAATGATTTAAAGGGATATTTTGGTCCACCAAAAAGTAATGCTCTGCTTCATCAAAAGCATTCGTCTGCAAACTTCCAAAAGGTACAGTAATGCTCAATTCTCTTTCTCGTTCGTCCAAAGGAAGTATTTTCGTATCTTGTGGTCTCCTTCCTGCCCTACGAATAGACAAAAGAAGTAAATCAATGCAACCTAGACATTCTGATTCACTACAAACGTAACATCTTGGATCAAAACGCGAACATGGTTTGCAAACACGATGCATACCCTCTCTTTTCACCAGAGAAGATGCATTATAAGGTCTTGTATCAACGCTATAACCTTCTCTGCACTTTACGCATCCTACTTCATCGCATTCCAAACAATAAGGATCAAACTGTTCGCATTTTTGTAAAGAACAGTCATCGCCGTTCCAAAAGCTATTACATTTACATTTACCGGTGACGTAATCACAAGTCCCACCACCATTGCTTATAGAGCAATCATTTAGACATGATTTGCGTGGATAGCATAAGCCTCCAACAAGGATGTGAGAGGGTTTACAAGACTGACATGACAGACCTTGATAACCAGTGTTGCAGAAACAAGTTCCAGATCTTCGATCACAAAAGCCGAATTCTTTTCCTCGACAATAGTACTTTTCATCAATGGGTCCAACCATACTTTGACATGTCTAGAGAATGAATCGTATATTGAATAATTAGAAAAGATTGACTATTTGAAGATTTTCATTTTTCTGGAAAAAGCTCTTACTAAATTTACTTACCAGCAATCTTCTCGATCCTTCGGCATACTCTTTTATGGATTCTGTGCCAGGATTCACTGTAACTCTTTGCGGGATGCTTGGGTCTCCAATCTTATGATTTAAATGAAGTAAAAGCGAAAAAGTAATGGATTGAAAAGTCTCATGTTTATAATATACAATATAATGAGTCGACACTACGCATTCAAAATTGATACAACATACCTTTCCCACAAATCCTTTTTCGTAGGGTGAAAATTCTTCTGTTGCATTTGCTGTACCATATATACGATATCCATCAGCTAAATGTATAAGACCAAGAAAAGTAACACAGATGAGCAAGATTGGTGTCCATGTTAAACATGAAAGATTTCTTCTTGGTTTGGCGGGATATTTCATAATGCCAAAAATACTAAAATTGTGAGCTTGGTAGCCTTAAACACTTTAGAATAAGCATCTACTACTACTGCTACACGATACTTTTTGTTCTTTCACATAAATCAACCAGACGCAGGATTATTATGAAAATACACGTAGAAAATCTATTTGTCCATGGTATTGGAAATTCTACATACGAGAGCAAAGATTGCGTCATGCTCATACAGAGCACTGGCCCTTCATTTTCTTTGCCCTTCTTCTTGGCTTGGTCTTATACACAGAGTGTTTATAATCATTTGCACCAAGAAGCAACGATTATCTTGGCAGAGAAATTAATACCACTCCAAAACAAACATGAATTCCAACGATTCAAAATCTTTTGAAGGCGATGCAGGACCTCCTCTTCCAGATTTCACTGCCAATGTTAATTTAAGTACCATATCACCAGCGCTAGGAATTCCGCGTCCACAAAACCAACAACCAGATTATCTCGATTATGATCAGAAAGGAAGAGGCGTTGTTGTGACCATGTTTGCCAACACTGGGGCTTCGTATCTAATAGGTACTGTAGGTGGAGGCGTATATGGATTGAAAGAAGGATTAATGAGTACTCCAAGTTCAAGATTTAGAGTCAAATTGAATTCAGTTTTAAATCATTGTGGTAAATATGGAAGTCGAACTGGGAATGTATTTGGTGCCGTTAGTATATTATATTCACTTTATGAAGGTGGTGCTGATCATGTAAGTATTCTATTTCAAGTATAAAAGTATTTTTGTTTTGGAAGAGATTTAATTTTATTGTCATTACCAATTTTCTCATTTTAAATCCTTTGGAATGTGTACGCTTACAACAGTTTGAACTCGAAAGGTATACGGGCTATCATCCTATCACAGTTCCTGCTTTTTCAGCTTTCATGACTGGTAGTACATTTAAGATTATGGCAGGCCCTAGAGTGGCTGCATTGGCAGGAACACTTGGATTAGGTGCAGTTGGTTTAACCTACGGCGTTTATACAGCAATGGGCATTCCACACGGTAGTCGAGGATTTCTTTTTTTGTAAATTTCCATTGGATAAAAATTTCACAGTTTTATGTCGTCATGAGAATGAAATTAAAAGAAAAACATTTTAGCGATATCTGTGGTGGAAAATATCGTCAAAAGACTTATTTTGGTCATGCTGGTGTAAGAAGAGTTATTGAGTGTACTCAAGCTTGCCTTTTGTAAACTTTTCTATTGCACTTATATGATTGAAGGGTATTTTATGAATTCTAATTCATTTAGTTAACACGATTGTCTTCGCAATCAACAAATCAATCATTGAAAATCCTGTTGTAAAAAGTTAACTAATCAAATATCTCGGATTTCATGTTATTCATGAATTATCTAATTATAAATATTTGTAAAGAAAATGAAATTAACCATAAGATTCAGGATGTTTTGCAGCATATTCAGATGCAAAGGTTATACAAAAATAAGCTATTGTTGTATTAACTTTGTTGAGTAGCCGCCCCCTTTGCCATTGCAAAACTATAGGTTATTTGCCGTATGTACATTCCATAATAGATTGGAATATAGATCCAAAAGAAGCTTTTTTTTTTTAGAAGATACGTGTATCGAGAACCCTGAACCATAAACAACAATCAATAGTTACTAACCGATTTGATCGCCTCAAAATGTCGATTTCTGTCACTCCCTATCCTACAAAACTCCTCCACTTGACATATGATGGGAACTTTCAGCTAGATTGTGAAGCTAAACTTCTTGACTGTAAGTTCGTGGAGGGAGAAGAGGAGAAATCCGATGAGATTAAAGTGGAAATCCAACTTGACAGCACAACAATGTACCCACAAGGTAAGGAAGAAAACTTTATGAACAAAATTTAATGATAAAAATCCATAAATTTCTATAGAACTTACTCTTTTCTGCACGTGTTTCACCTTTGATAGGAGGAGGGCAGCCATCAGATTTAGGTACAATTTCTGCACCTTCTGCGACCTTCCAAATAAACCATGTTTCTCTCGACAAAGCAACAGGAATTGTGACCCACCATGCTAAAACTTCGAAAGCGATGCAAAATAATTTTGATGCTGCCACTGGGACTAACGTCCAAGTAAACGTCAATCCACAAAATCGTGAAATTTTGTCAGAGTGTCAAACTGCTGGACATGTAATTGATGTTGCAATGGATAGATGTGGATATCAACTACAACCTACAAAGGGATATCATTTCTTAGATGGATCTTATGTAGAGTACAAGGGAAAGTTTCCTGCAGACAAAAAGAAAGAAGACATTGTAGCCGGTTTGCAGGAGGCTTTTCAGGTGAGAATATACTTGAAATCAAATACTTTGGAATTGAATTAGGTAAAGTTTTCTCATTTGTTTTCAAATGCATAAAAATAAAGCAAATCATTGATGAAGATATTCCAACAAAGATCGAAACCCTTTCAAAAGCAGATGCTGATGCTCTGTGCAATCGTCTTGCACAAAACTTTGATTTTACTCACTATGACGAAGAGGTTCGCATCGTAACAGTAGGGGGGTGGCCTTGTCCTTGCGGTGGAACCCATGTTCGTAGTACTGGTGATTTAAAAGAAAGAGGTTGGAAAGTAGTTGGTGAGTGCATTTTTATTTGAAAGACTCGTGAACGAATTCTCATCATAGAGACTCACAATTTAATCTTCCATCACATCTGAGATAGGATTGAAGGCCAAAAAGGGTGCCGTTAGAGTAAAGTATAGCTACGACAAGAAATAATTTTAATATTGATATCTATATTGATGAGAGACAACAGTAAAATCAGATTTTCTTTTCTTTACTTGTTTCCACAAGTTATCAATACAAATCGGAAGATGAGATTAAAAATTACAATTTGGAGA